>Ga0114966_10005199_pt1 | contig 11065 bp, 11 predicted proteins | sample M_130207_XF_Meta_FD_87029 | JGI IMG/M metagenome (GOLD analysis project Ga0114966, IMG submission 87029) | Freshwater microbial communities from Lake Montjoie, Canada to study carbon cycling - M_130207_XF_MetaG | ecosystem: Environmental > Aquatic > Freshwater > Lake | place: Lake Montjoie...
GCGAAATTTTCCCTTACAATCATTATCCAACTGATTTGTCTCCTTACAAAGCTGTAATTCTTGGTGGAAGTCCTTATTCTGTCCGCTCGGAAGATGCTTTGATGATAGATTTAACTCATATTAGAGGTAAAATTCCTTTGCTTGCTGTATGCTATGGTGCACAATATTTGGCCCATTTTTCGGGTGGAGAAGTTGCCGCTTCCAACATTAGAGAATATGGTAGAGCCAATTTATCGTTCATTCAAGAAGATGAATTATTTCTAGAAAATGTTGCTTTGGATAGCCAAGTTTGGATGAGTCATAGCGATACTATTAAAAAATTACCCGCCAATGGCGTTCGATTAGCGAGTACCAAAGATGTGGAAAATGCCGCTTATAAAATAGAAGGAGAAACAACGTATGCCATTCAATTTCATCCCGAAGTATACCATTCCACTGATGGAAAGCAAATGTTAGAAAACTTTTTGGTGAAAATTGCCAAAGTAGAACAATCGTTTACGCCCAATGCTTTTGTGGAAGAAATTGTAACCGAACTGCAAGAAAAAATAAAAGACGATAAAGTGGTTCTTGGACTTTCTGGCGGAGTAGATTCTACAGTTGCTGCAGTTTTATTGCACAAAGCAATTGGAAAAAATTTGTATTGTATTTTTGTCAATAATGGTTTGCTTCGTAAAAACGAATTCGAAAGTGTTTTGGAACAATATAAAGGCATGGGTTTAAACGTTAAAGGCGTTGATGCTTCTGATCGTTTTCTTTCTGCTCTTGATGGTGTTGAAGAACCGGAAGCCAAACGAAAAGCTATTGGCAAGGCATTTATAGAAGTTTTTGACGATGAAGCACATTTAATTGAAGAGGTAAAATGGTTGGCACAAGGCACTATTTATCCGGATGTTATAGAATCGGTTTCTGTAAAAGGACCATCGGCAACTATAAAATCGCATCATAATGTGGGCGGTTTACCCGATTATATGAAATTGCAAATTGTAGAACCTTTACGAATGTTGTTTAAAGATGAGGTGAGAAGAGTTGGAAAAACACTAGGAATTGACTCTGAATTATTAGGAAGACATCCTTTTCCTGGACCTGGTTTATCAATTAGAATACTGGGTATCATTACTTTAGAAAAAATCCGTATCTTGCAGGATGTAGATGCTATATTTATTGAAGGTTTAAAATCGCATGGATTGTATGACAAAGTTTGGCAAGCAGGAGCCATTTTATTACCAGTAAATAGTGTAGGAGTAATGGGTGACGAAAGAACTTATGAAAAAGTTGTAGCGCTCAGAGCCGTTGAATCTACCGATGGAATGACAGCAGATTGGGTTCATTTACCGTATGAGTTTTTAATGGCAATTTCCAATGAGATTATTAATAAAGTAAAAGGTGTCAATCGAGTTGTATATGATATTAGTTCAAAACCACCAGCAACAATTGAGTGGGAATAACAATCTTTAAATTGCAAGATCATGAGAAAATTTTTATTTTTTTTATTAGTAGTGTTAATTCAAAATACGTTCTCACAAAACAACAATTCAACCGAAGTTACGGACAAAATTATCAATCATACCGTAGCATTTGGGGAAACCATGCGGATGATTTCTTTAAAATATCATGTTTCACCTTCAGAAATTTACCGATTCAATAAAGGCGCTGCTGATGGGCTTTACAGAGGAATGATTTTGCAAATTCCTGTCCCAATCAACATGGATTTACCCACAAAAGAAATTGCGGAAGTAAAAAAGATTATGGAAAATGCTTCTGAAGAAGAAGTGATTGATTCAAAAAATAATGTAATTGCAACAAGTGATATGGCTATAGTAAATGAGTTAAAAGAGGAAAGCAATATCATTATTCATAAGGTTTTACCAAAAGAAACCTTATACAGTTTGTCAAAAAAATATCAAGTCACTGTGGATGAAATTATAGTACAAAATAATGAATTATTGAAAAATGGAATGAAAATTGGTCAAACTTTAACAATCAAAAAAAAATAATTATCTTTGAAATATATTTGTAAAAAATAATTACATGAAAAACATTAGACTATTTGCAATTCTTGTAACAGTATTGTCAATTTCTTTCTCAGTATCGGGTATGCAAGAAAAATTCATCAAGCATACTGTTTTAAAAGGGGAAACGATTACTCAAATTTCTCAAAAATACAAAATAACTCCTTACGATATTTATAAATTAAATCCGGATTCTCAGAATGGAATTCAGTTAAATAGTGTTCTTTTAATTCCTTCTACTGCAGTAATTACAACAGAACCTGTACCTGAAAAAAAAGCCGTAAAAACTAGTTCAACTTCCCATGTTGCTCAGCCTAAAGAAACATTATACAGCATTTCAAAACAATATAATGTATCTATTGAAGCTATCCAAAATGCTAATGGAAATGCTTTAAAAAATGGTTTAAAAATTGGACAAAATATAATTATTCCTGCAGGTAAGGACTCAAATACTGCTTCAACATCAACTGTTGAATCTCCTAAAATAGTAGTTACGCCTAGTGAAACAAAAGTAGTGGAGAAACCTTTGACTGTAAAAAAATCTTCCGGTCAAATCCACATCATTCAACCTAAGGAAACTAAATATTCTATTTCAAAATTATATACTATTTCTATTGATGAATTAGAAAAATTGAACCCACAAATAGTATCAGGATTTCCAATAGGGTTAAAACTTAAATTACCAGGAAATGCAAATGAAGTTGCTACAATAAACGAAGATAAACCAGTTATTGTTGAAAAAACAAAAGTTGAGGTTCCAAAAGATGTTCCAACAAGTTCAAGTACATCGGGGAAAAAATATTTTCAAGAATATTTAGTAAAGCCAAAAGACACTCCAGAAAGTATAGCTTCTGAATTTGGTATAACTGAAAGTGAATTGTTAAAACTTAATCCAGAATTGAAAAAAGGGATAAAACTTGGAATGATACTTCGTGTCCCTAAAATTTCAGATTCCGAAAAAAAAAAGGACTAACTGACTTATCTTTAAGTATTCGCGCCAATTCTAAAAAGCGATTAACACTATTATTACCTTTTAATATTTCAAAAATTGAAAGTGATACTATAAATTCCCCACAAGCAAGATTAAAAAAAGACAAGTTTCTTAATTTGACTTTAGATTTTTATGCAGGTGCTTTAATGGCAATTGATTCCGCTAAAGTTTTAGGAATGAATATAGATGTCGAAATTTACGACTCTCAGGAAACCAAAAATTCTTCAAATATCATTGCTATTGTTGAACAAAATAATTTACAATCTTCTGACGCTATTATTGGCCCATTTTATCAAACCAATGTCGAGAAGTTAGCCGAGTTTTTACAAACTTCTAAAACACCGATTATTTCACCTATGTCTAAAGATGTGGGTAAAAAATACTCCAATTTGTATCAATCGATGCCTTCCAATGAAATGTTGAGGTCTTCGATGTTTGACTATATGAATGAAAAAAACGGAAACATCGTGGCTGTTATTGATCCGAAAAAAGGCAGTGTGAAACAATATATTGAAAATTTTCAAAACAATGTAAAGATTGTTGGGTTAGATGAAAATAGTAAAGTATTCGCTGATAGTATTAAAATTTATTTAGTTAAAGACAAACTCAATTTTGTGGTTTTAGCTTCCGAACGAACAGGAATGATTTTATCCACAACGAATGTAATGTTAAATTTGCAAAAAGAATATCAAATCCAATTGGTTATATTAGAAGCCAACGAAACTTTTGATTTTGAAGAAATTGCATTAACACGTTTAACATCTCTTAAACTAACGTATCCTTCATTGACAAAACCTAATGAAACAATGGAAGCCAATCAATTTGATGCGAAATATAAAAAACTAAATAAAATCTTGCCAAGCCAATATGCCATCCGCGGTTTTGATGTTACCTTTGATACTTTACTTCGATTGTCTCAAGATAAATCTTTTGAACAAACGGTTCAATCCAATGCCACACAACAAATTGAAAATAAATTTGATTATGTTCAAAATAGTACGGCTGGATATTCCAATCAAGGGGTTTATATTTTATATTATGATATCGATTTTACCATTAAAGAAGCGCAATAATGCCAACATCAAAAATAATTTATAAAGGAGAATTAAGAACTTCTTGCATTCATATTCAGTCTGGAACAGAAATACTAACCGATGCACCAACCGATAATCATGGAAAGGGAGAAGCATTCTCTCCAACGGATTTGGTGGCAACTGCTTTAGGAAGTTGTATGGTCTCCATAATGGCAATAAAATCTAAAGATTTAAAGTTAGATTTAGAAAATTCTATGGTTGAAATTACCAAAATTATGCAAGCCGAACCTCGAAAAATTGCCCGTATTAAAGTGGTTTTAAATATGGCAGTTTACACTTCAGAAAAGAACAAATCTATTCTAGAAAGAGCAGCTAATCATTGTCCTGTTTTATTGAGTTTGCATCCCGATATTGAAAAAGAGGTAGTGTTTAAATGGAAATTAAATTAGTCTAATACCCTTGGACAAAAATCAACAACTGCTTATCAAATTAGCACATACTAAAATGCCTTTCGGTAAATACGAAGGCTATTATCTTATTGATTTACCTGAATATTATGTAGTATGGTATAGTAATAAAGGCTTCCCAAATGGCCAACTTGGGGAACAATTAAAACTTATTTATGAACTAAAATTAAATGGTTTGGAAGAATTAGTGCGCAACATCAAAAAGCAATATCCAAAACCTATTTAATTTGAAAATTTGGAAATATGATAATTTGAAAATTATGTTTTAGAAGCACCTTTATTTTCATTTTCAAATTTCCAAATTAACTCATTTTCAAATTACCTTTTATCCGATTTAATTACTTAATTTTGCCTCGTTTTTTACACAACTACAACAACACACAAACAACACAATGAATCAAACAAAATACATTTTTGTTACTGGCGGTGTGACATCTTCTTTGGGAAAAGGAATTATCGCAGCATCATTAGCAAAATTATTACAAGCACGAGGCTATAGGACAACAATACAAAAGTTTGATCCTTATATCAATGTGGATCCAGGAACTTTAAATCCCTACGAACACGGTGAATGTTATGTTACCGATGATGGCGCAGAAACCGATTTGGATTTAGGACACTACGAACGCTTTTTAAATGTTCCCACATCTCAAGCTAATAATGTTACCACAGGAAGAGTCTATCTTTCAGTAATTGAAAAAGAACGCAGAGGAGAATTTCTTGGAAAAACGGTACAAGTTGTCCCTCACATCACAAATGAAATTAAAGAACGCATGCAATTGCTTGGTAATTCATGTAATTTTGATATTATAATTACAGAAATTGGAGGAACAGTTGGTGACATTGAATCGTTGCCTTATATCGAATCGGTTCGACAATTGGTGTGGGAATTAGGAGAAAGTAATGGAATTGTTATCCACTTAACATTGGTGCCTTATCTAGCTGCTGCCGGTGAATTAAAAACTAAACCAACGCAACACTCGGTAAAAACCTTGATGGAAAGCGGAATCAAAGCGGATATCTTGGTTTGCAGAACCGAACATGAAATCTCGGACGAATTACGCCAAAAACTAGCTTTGTTTTGTAATGTAAAACGGGAAGCTGTCATACAATCTATTGATGCTTCAACCATATATGAAGTGCCTAATTTAATGCTTGAAGAAGGATTAGACATCGTAGCATTAAAAAAATTAAATTTGCCTAAAAAAGCAGCACCCGATTTAAAAAATTGGAATACTTTTTTACATCGTTTAAAACATCCAAAACATACTGTAAATGTTGGTTTGGTTGGAAAATATGTTGAACTGCAAGATTCGTACAAATCCATTTTAGAATCGTTCATTCATGCTGGTGCAACCCATCAAACCAAAGTGAATATTATTAGTATTCATTCGGAATATATAGATTCTCAGTCTGTTGCAGAACAATTGAAAGGATTAGATGGAATTCTTGTTGCTCCAGGTTTTGGTTCTCGAGGGATTGAAGGAAAGATTGAAACGGTGCGTTATGCTCGTGAAAATAATATTCCATTTTTTGGAATTTGTTTGGGAATGCAAATGGCAGTTATCGAATATTCAAGAAATATTTTAGGTTTGAAAGATGCCAATTCATCGGAAATGAGTGAAGCAACATCCAATCCCGTAATTTCATTAATGGAAGCTCAAAAAAGTATAACCGACAAAGGAGGAACCATGCGTTTAGGTGCTTGGAAATGCGATATAAAAGAAGGTACTTTGGCACATGAAATTTACGGCAAAACCCAAATAGAAGAACGCCATCGTCACCGTTATGAATATAATAATGACTATAAAAAAGCACTAGAAAGCGCAGGATTAGTGTCGTCTGGAATAAATCCAGAAACTGGTTTGGTGGAAATTGTTGAATTGAAGAATCATCCTTTTTTCATCGGAGTACAATACCATCCTGAATATAAAAGTACCGTTGCCAATCCACATCCAATTTTTGTTAGCTTTGTGGCTGCAATGGTTAAAAATAAAAAATAGGAGAATAGCCTAATAATTAATCACTTCTTGAAACGAAACAGTTGTTAAAACAACTTATGAATAAATAAAAAACAATAATGGAACCAAAAAAGTTAGATTTAAATTCAATAATTGGATTTGCATTAATTTTCGTAATCATCGCTTGGATGATCTACAACAATCAACCTACAAAAGAGCAATTAGCTGCTGAAAAGGCCAAAAAAGAGCAGGTTGCAAAAGAGCAAAAATCAAATAAAGTAGCCGCTAAAGTTATTGCTGAAACTAGAATTGATTCTACTTCAAATGATTCATTACAACTTCAAAAATTGCAAGGAACGCTAGGTGGATTTGCATATTCAGCAACCTTACCATCTGCAAAAGATAATTTTACCACTGTCGAAAATGATAGAATAAAATTAAAAATTGCCAACAAAGGTGGCTATATTGTTGAAGCTACTCTCAAAAATTTCGAAAAGTTCAAGAAAGGTTCTGGACAATTAGTGGAATTAATAAAAGACAAAAATGCCGATTTCAACCTACAATTGCAAACCAAAGACAATCGCGTTTTAAATACGAAAGAATTATTTTTCGAACCAACTTTGTCTAAAGATGGTGAAAATCAAATCCTTTCTATGAAATTGAAAGCGGGAGCCAATGCATTTTTGGAATACAAATATGTATTGAAACCAAACGATTATTTGATTGATTTTGATGTGCGTTCACAAGGATTAAACACGGTATTAAATACTTCTAAACCGTTGGATTTAGAGTGGAATTTGAAGACGTATCGAAATGAGAAAAGCATTTCCTACGAAAACCGTTTTGCCGAAATTCGATTCGATTATGAAGACGGTAAACATGATTATGTTGGTGCCGGAAATGATAAAGAAGAAAATCCTATAAAAGTGGAATATGTTGCTTTTAAACAGCATTTTTTCTCTTCAATTTTGTTGACTAAAACCCCTTTTGAAACGGCTAAATTGTATTCTAATAATTTAGTAAAAGATGAAAAAATTGATACGGTATATACTAAACAATTCAAAGCCAATATTCCTTTAGCTTTCAATAATGGTGAAGTGGATTATAAAATGAATTGGTATTTTGGGCCATCTGATTATAACACTTTAAAAGCGTATGACAGAAATTTAGAAGATGTTATTCCTCTTGGTTGGGGAATTTTTGGATGGATAAATAAATTTATTTTCATTCCGTTATTTGGATTCTTAAGCTCATTTATTTCATATGGTTTGGCCATTATCATCTTTACCATTTTGATAAAAATAGCCATGTCACCTATTACTTTTAAATCATTTTTGTCACAAGCTAAGATGAAAGTATTGCGGCCTGAGATATTAGAACTTGGAGAAAAATTCAAAAAAGATCCAATGAAAAAGCAACAGGAAACAATGAAATTATACAACAAGGCTGGAGTAAATCCAATGGCGGGTTGTATTCCTGCTTTGATACAACTTCCGTTCATGTATGCCTCGTTTCAGTTTTTTCCCTCGGCATTTGAATTAAGACAAAAAGGGTTCCTTTGGGCAGACGATTTATCTTCTTTTGACCAAATTGCCAAATTACCTTTTAACATTCCGTTGTATGGTGATCATATTAGCTTGTTTCCAATTTTAGCTTCAATTGCTATTTTCTTTTACATGAAAATGACTTCTGGAGATCAAGCCATGAGCGCACCACAACAAGAAGGGATGCCCGATATGGCTAAAATTATGAAAATCATGATTTATGTTTCACCCGTAATGATGTTGATATTCTTCAACAGTTATGGTTCTGGATTGAGTTTGTATAACTTTATTTCCAATTTAATTACCATCGGAATTATGATTGTAATAAAGAAATATATTATTGATGGTGACAAAATACATGCTAAGATTCAGGAGAATAAATTGAAACCAAAAACAGAAGGTAAATTCCAGAAAAAAATGAGAGAAATGATGGAACAAGCCGAAGCTCAAAAAGCAAAAAACAATAAGAAATAAAATTGTTTTTTATACTTAAAAGAGTTCTGTTATAGAAGTGATTCACTTTGAAAAACAGGACTCTTTTTTATTTTATGGAATTCATTATAAAAGCTGCAGTTCAATTGGGTTTCAACGAATCGGAATTATTAGTCAACTAAACTTTTATGGGATTGATAGCCATCCAAAATACCAATTCACTTTCTAATCAAGAATGTATTACTAAAGTAACTTCAAAAGAGGAACTATTGAAAGTGTATTTAAAATTTTTGAACAATATTTACTAGAAGAAAGTCTTAATAAATCAATTTAAGCTCACAATGATTGGGCTTTAGAATTAGGAAAATAAAAAAAAAGGCTTTCTTATTAAGAAAGCCTTTTTTAATGTTTATTATTTTTTTATAAAACTGGCAATAAAACTTTATCTACAGCATGAATTACACCATTAGAACATTGTACATCAGTAATAATGATTTTGCTTGTTCTGTTAGAGGCATCTTTAATTTGTGCTCCAGTAGCAGGTAATTCTATTGTGAATGTTTGAGCTGGAGAAAGTATAGGAGTCACAATTTGATTGTTTGTTAAATCACCAGCTAATACATTAGCAGGACTTACAACGTGATATTGTAACACTTTTGTTAAATTTTCAGCAGAAACACCTGCAATTCCACCCGGAGCTAATTCAGTATCTAAGTTTGTGAAAGCAGTATTTGTAGGAGCAAAAACTGTAAATTGACCAACTCCTGAAAGTATACTAACAAAATCAGGTTGTCCAGCTCCAGTTAATGCACCAACTAACGATGAAAAATTAGGATTTGCCAAAGCATGTGTAACAATGGTTGGTAAAGCAATCACTTCATCAACAATATGAATCACACCATTTGAAGCAATAATGTTAGCTTCAACAACTTCTGCACCACCATTTAAAGTTACAGTAGCTCCTGCAATTTTAACATACATGCTCAAAGTGTTAGTAGAAGAGGCACTTCCTTTTCCAAGAGTTTTGATGTACGTATTATTAGTTAATCCAGTAGATTGTACTGCACCCATAACAACATGGTTTTTTAATACTTCTGTAAGTAATGGTAGTGGAACATCATCAAGTGTAGCAAATCCATTAGCAGCCAAAAAAGCAGTAAAAGCATCATTGTCTGGAGCAAATACTGTGTATGGACCTGCACCTTGAAGTGTAGCAACCAAACCTGCTTTGTCTAACGCTTGTACCAATAAAGTTAAATCACTTCTACTAGAAGCTAATCCTGCAATAGTTGTATCAGATGATGTACTGTCACTACTACATGATGTAAAAATTGTTGCAATAACTGCAATTACAGCTAAAAATTTAATTTTGTTTGTTTTCATAATTTTTTTTTTAAATTGATTTTTTGTAGTGCAAATCTAATTAATTTGTTTAATTTTTTTACCAAATGGTTAAACAAAAAAGTGCTATTAATAAAATTTTAACTATTTTGTTTAACTTTAAATTTTATAGTAAAAAGTCAAAATTAAGATTTAGCATTACTTTATTGTTTAATTAAACAGTATAATGATTAAACAAAAAATAAATATATATATCTTTTTTTTATAAAATTATTCTCACTTATTTTATTCTTCCATAAATTGGAATTAGTTTTGCAATACTAAAAAGTTAATTTTTAAGTTATATTAAATATAAAATGGGCACTATGCGATATCTATTGATCTTTATTTTATCTATTAATTTTGTTTTGGCTCAAGAAACCAACACGTTGGATAGCAATGGCAAAAAACATGGCGTCTGGAAAGGAATCTATGAAGAGTCAAAAAGACCACGTTATGAAGGTGTTTTTGAACACGGAAAAGAAATTGGGCTTTTTAAGTTTTTCGATGATACTAAAGCAGGAACTGTAATTGCAACAAGAGATTTTGATCCAAAAGTTAATTCTTGTTATACCATTTTCTATAATCAAAAAAACAATAAGGTAAGCGAAGGTAAAGTTTTTAATAAGCAGTTTGAGGGAGAATGGAAGTATTACCATGAAAATTCCGCACAAATAATGACACTTGAATTTTATAGTAATGGCAAACTAAATGGAATTCGCAAAGTTTTTTATGTTAGTGGAAAAATTGCAGAAGAAACGACTTATGTAAATGGAGTTAAAGAAGGACCTTATAAAAAGTTTATAGAAACTAATGTTGTTCTCGAAGAGTCCCTATACAAAAATGGTGAATACAATGGTCCAGCAATTTTTAGAGATGCGAACAATCAAATAGCAGGACAAGGGCTTTTTAAAAATGGAAAAAAAGTGGGCATGTGGAAAATCCTTGAAAAGGGAAAATTGAAAGATGTCAATATGAATAAACAAGGTAAGAAATTTCAAAAAAGACCAAAGACTGTTGAATAGTAATTAAAATCAAGTAATTTTGCAAAAGATTAAATTAACCCGTTAGTTGTGATTAATCAAAATCTTTTATTAATAAATTTTTTTGCTGGAAATTTATATTCAATTAGAACAAAAATGTCAGTCTGAGCTTGTCGAAGATATTAAAAAGAATACATTTCGACAAGCTCAATGTGACAATTTAGTATAAATTAGCCATAAAAAATAATTACACCCAACGGGTTA
>Ga0114966_10005201_pt1 | contig 11061 bp, 8 predicted proteins | sample M_130207_XF_Meta_FD_87029 | JGI IMG/M metagenome (GOLD analysis project Ga0114966, IMG submission 87029) | Freshwater microbial communities from Lake Montjoie, Canada to study carbon cycling - M_130207_XF_MetaG | ecosystem: Environmental > Aquatic > Freshwater > Lake | place: Lake Montjoie...
GCACGAATAGTAGCGGGTGATCGGCTCAAAAAGGAGAACCGACGGCATCTGCTTTTATAAGCTGTTATCGAAACGGACTCCGCACCCCAAGCGAACGGAGTCTGCCTGTAAAACAATCACGAGTGGTGCCGGCCGGGGGGGGCGCCTGGTGGCAGAGTCGGGCGGAAGGGCTTATTTCCGACAGACTCCTAGGCGATCATGAGGCCGACCCGGTAGAAGGATTGAAGTGCGGTGGCGATGAGGGTGGGCGTGGTGCCGTTGAGGAGCGGGGCGAGGGCGGAGGCGGGGCGGGTGCCGTCGAGGAGGGCGATTAGCTTGGGGGAGAAATCGTCGTCGAAGCGGACTTGGGTGTGGAGCATGGTGGTGAAGAGCGTTCCAGAGGCTGCTTGGAGACGGGCTAGTGGATTGGCGGTGGGGTTAGTTTTGGTTTGCGACGCCACGGGCGGGTCGGTGTGGCGGAGGAAAAGAAGATTGTTGACGGCTAGGGAGATGAGTTGATCGAAGGTGGGAGTTTCGGCGATGGCGCTCGGGTCGGGGAGAAGTTCGGCGAGGGGCAGGGAACGGGGCCAAACGGTTTCGAGGCGGTGGAGGACGGCGGAGAGGAAGGGGTTGTTCGATTCCATTTGGCCGGGGCCGCCGCCGTTGCGGAAGGTTTCGGAGCCGGATGGGTTTTGGCTGACGCAATAGAGGGGGGAGGCGACCCGGAGTTTGAGTAAGTTGTCGTTGATGGCGTCGCGTTGGATGGGGAGGTTGGAGCGGCAGAGGAGGGTGCGGCGGAAGCCGCGGTAGGTGACGAAATCGAGGTACTGCTGGAAGGTGACTTCGTCGCCTCGGGAGAGGACACGGAGTTCGGCGAGGGCTTCGGGAGGAACGTTGGGGCGGAGGGCGGGGCGGAGGAGGCCTTCGGCGAGGTATTGGAAGCCATGGCGGGCGGCGAGGGCGACGAAGTCGGCGACGTAGAAGCAGTTGTAGGCGCCGCCGAGTTCGTCGTGGAAGGTGACGGAGTCGGGTCGGGCATCGAGGCGTTTGATTTCGGAATCGAGGGTGGCTTGCCAGAGGGGGTCGGTGACGAAGCGGCGGATGGTGGAGAGGAAGTGTTTGCCGTCGGTGACGCGCGAGGCTTCGGGGCCGGGGGGCTGGGCATGCATGATTTGGCGGGAGGCTTCGCGGGCGTGGGCTTGGGGGTAGGTGTTGTAGCTCGCGAAGATGACGCCGTGGGGAGAGAGATGGGCTTGGCAGACGGCGAAGAATTTTTCGAGGACGAAGGCGGGGACCCAGGCGCAGAAGCCGTGGGCGATGATGTAGTCGAAGGTGCCGAGGGACGGGGGGAATTCGAGGATGTCGAGAGTGAAGAGTTCGATGTTCGAGAGGCCCAGGGACTGGATGACGGCTTGGCCGACTTGGATGGGGCGGGTGGCGAGGTCGAAGCCGACGAAGTGGGAGAGGGGGTCGACGAGGGCCATGGGGATGAGGTTGCTGGCATCGCCGCAGCCGACTTCGAGGACGCGGCAGGGGCCGGTGGGGGGCGTGAGGCCGTGAAGCGTGGCGATGGCGGCGAGGTTGTCGGGGTGGGTTTCGGAGAAAGCGAGGCTGGGGTAGAGAACTTGGTCGTAGGTGGATGGCATATCGCTTTCGTGATTGTGATTGTAGACCAAAACCGGGGGCAATCGCTTCTTCCAGGAGACGCCGTCGATCCTCATGACTTTGTCGGTACGGGCGGGGCGTTGTGCGTAGATGAGGTGCTTCGTGCTTTGGCCCTCGGGTTTGAAGGCGTAGGTGCGGACGGAGCGGGCGGCGACCTTTTGGCTGGGGGTCTTATTGATGTCGAAATGGCCGGGGCTGGAGGAGGGGTTGAGGTTGGGGGCCAGGGTTAGCCGTTGAGCGAGGCCAGTGCATACTTCTCCCATTTGAAGGGGTATTTGGCGCAGGCGAGTGGGAGGGTTTGGGGGTGAGTTCGCCGAGGGGGCCGTCGTGGGGAGAGATCGATTTGCGATTGGGCGGGGAAGGAGCGTTAGCTTTTTTCAAGGCAGGCAGGCTGGTGGCTGTGGCTGTGGCTTGACTCCGTGCGGCGAGAGGCATACTATCTGCTCAGCCGTGCGGAGATCGCTCCGTGAAAATTTGACTGAGAGAGGAATTGAGCTATGGCTGAATTATCGCTTGCCGTAAACGGGGGCAGTAACGTGATCGATGTCGATCCGGACTGTCCGCTGCTGTTTGTGTTGATGGACGCCTACGGCCTGAAGGGGCCGAAGTTTGGCTGTGGCTTGGGGCAGTGCGGCGCTTGCACGGTGCTGATGGACGGAGAGCCCTACCGGTCCTGCACGCTGGCGTGCTCAGAGGCAACGGGAAAGATTCTGACGCTGGAGGGTCTGGGCACGGTGGACGAGCCGCACCCGATCCAGAAAGCGTTTATCGAGGAGCAGGCGCTGCAGTGTGGCTTCTGCATCAGCGGTCCGGTGCTCTACGGGAAGGCGTTTATCGACAATAACCCCGGGGCGACCGAGGCGCAGATTCTTGAGGCTTTGAGCGGTATTCTGTGTCGTTGCTATGCGCATCCGCGGATGGTGAAGGCGCTGGTTCGTTACGCGAAGGAGGTGAGAGCATGAAGACGTCCATATCGAACGGAATGACTGCGGATGCGTTGAGCGCGTTGGCTGGAGAAGGGTTTTCGCGCCGGAATTTCTTCCGGGCGACGGGTGCGCTGATCGTGAGCTTCAGCATGAGCCCGGAGCAGAAGGCCGAGGCGCAGACGGGGACGCCCGGGGTTCCGACGCGGCCGGTTCTGTTGACGGCGGTGGATTCCTGGATTGCGATTGCGGCGGACGAGAGCGTGACGGCGTATGCCGGCAAGTGCGACTTTGGGCAGGGCTTCCGGACGGTGCAGCACCAGTTGGTGGCCGAGGAGTTAGGGGTGCCGTTGGCGCGGGTGAAGATGGTAATCTGTGACACGGCAGTTTGTCCGGACCAAGGCGTGAGTTCCGGGAGCCAAGGGCATACGACACAGTTTGGGGCGGGGGCGTTGCGGACGGCGCTGGCGACGGCGCGGCAGGCTCTGCTTGGGATGGCGGCGCAGCAGTTGAATGTGCCGGTGGCGCAGTTGATGGTGGAGGACGGGGTCGTTTCGCTGAAGACGGACCGGACGACGGGGATTAGCTACGGGAAGCTGATTGGCGGGAAGAAGATTAGCCTGAGCTTGGACGCGCGGGCGGTGGTGAAAGATCCTTCGACCTATAAGATTCTGGGGACGTCGGTGCCGCGTTACGACATTCCTACGAAGGCGACGGGGGAGTTCGAGTACGTCCACAACGTGCGGGTGCCGGCAATGGTGCACGGGAAGGTGGTGCGGCCGCCGACGGTGGGGGCGAAGCTCGTCAGTGTGGATGAAAATTCGGTGAAGGGGATGCCGGGGAATGTCAGGGTGCTCGTTCGCCGGGACTTTGTGGGGGTGATCGCCGATACGCAGTGGGAGGCGATAAAGGCGGCGGAGAGGCTGGTGGTGAAGTGGTCGGCGGGGGACAAGTTGCCGGATCAGGCGACGTTGTACTCGGTGATGCGGAAGATGGCGTCGCGGGATGTCTATACGGTGTTGGCGAGCGACGTGGACGCGAAGTTGACGGCGGCGGCGCGGCGTTTTCAGGCGACGTATTTTCATCCGTTCCAGATGCATGGGTCCTTAGGGACGTCGTGCGCGGTGGCGGATGTGAAGGGTACGGGGGCGGGGACGACGGCGACCGTTTGGAGCGCATCGCAGGGGATCTATCCGCAGCGGGATAGCCTGGCGCTGATTTTGGGAACGGCGAAGGAGAACATTCGGTGCGTCTTCGTCGAGGGATCGGGCTGCTATGGGCTGAACGGGGTGGACTCGGTGGCTTACGACGCGGCGGTGATGTCGCAGCTATCGGGGCGGGCGGTGCGGTTGCAGTATTCGCGGCGGGACGAGATGACGGGGGCGGAGAGTTTTGGGCCGGCGTATACGATTGACCTGCGGGCGGGGGTGAACGATCAGGGTCAGATGACGGCGTGGGACTACGAGAGTTGGACGTTTACGAAGGGAAATCGTCCGAACGCGACGACGCCGGGGAACGTGTATTCGGGTGGGTTGCTGGGGTATGCGGCTCCTGCCGTTGTGCCGGCGGCAGCGACGCCTCCGACGGCGTATAGCAACAATGGGAACATCGCTTCGTCGTATGGTTCGGGTTGCGTCGGGAATTCGTGTGGCGGGACGGGCAATGTGAGCGGGGAACGGATTTTGACCCACACGATTCCGTCGCCGTTCTATACGGGTCCGTTGCGTTCTCCGAACCGGTTGCAGAACACGTTCGCGAATGAGAGTTTTGTAGACGAGGTGGCGGCTGGATTGGGGCAGGATCCGGTGTCGTACCGTTTGCGTCATTTGACGGATCCGCGGTTGGTGGATGTGTTGAACGGGGCGGCACGCGGGGCGAAGTGGGAGACGCGTCCTTCGCCGAAGCCGGGGAATGCGAAGACGGGGGTGGTGAGTGGGCGTGGGGTAGCGATTGTGTTTTATGAGGGCAACAATGGCTACGGCGGGTTAGTGGCGGAGGTGGAGGTGGATCAGGACAGTGGTGAAGTGGTGGTGAAGCGGCTCGTGATGAGTAACGATTCGGGTCCGATTTCGAATCCGGATGGGCTGCGGGCGCAGATGGAAGGCGGAGCGCTGCAGGGCATGAGCCGGGCGCTTTATGAAGAGGTGAAGTGGAACGCGGAGTCGATCACATCGGTGGATTGGCGGCGGTTCCCGGTGTTCAAGTTCGGGACGTTTATGCCGGTGGTGGAGACGGTGTTGATTGATCGACCGGATAAGCCGCATATGGGGGCTGGAGAGACGATCATTACCGTGGTGGCGGCGGCGCTGGCCAATGCCATTTTTGATGCGACGGGGGCGCGGGTGAGGGAGGTTCCGTTTACACCGGACCGGGTGTTGGCGGCGTTGCAGGCGCGGGCCTAGGGAGGTGCCGATGGGGCTACCGTCTCGGTGTGAGCCGGGTCGGTAGCTCTCCGTCGGTATCCTTTCGTTGAGGGCGGCTTCGGCGTACTGGCCTTCCTCGGCGAGTGTTTCTACGCTTTCCGAGCAGGTTTTGGCGACATCGGAGAGGCCTTGGGTATCGCCGGATTGGCCGGCGGAACCGGGTCCGGTGCCCCGCGTCGGCTGGTGGGTCTTGGAGAATGTCGGGATGCCGGGGCCTTTGTGGTTCTTCATGCTGCTTCTCGCGCACTTGGATGGCTATCCAGGTGCTGGTAGTAGAGGTATGCCAATGGTGTCGACAAAAGACGGCACATCGATTTACTACAAAGCTTCGGGGGACGTTAAGCCCGTACTCTTCAGCCACGGTTGGCCGCTGTCGGCTGACGATAGGGATGACCAGATGGTGTTTCTGGCGTCGCAGGGGTTTCGGTGCATTGCTTACGATCGCCGAGGGCATGGGCGGTCAGGCCAGCCGTGGACGGGGGACGATATCGACACCTATGCGGGGGACCGGCCGGGCGGAGCTAATGGAGGCGCTGGACGTGACCGGAGCGGCGCTCGTGGGCCATTCGACGGGTGGGGGTGAGGTGGCTCGCGGTATATTGGGCGGCACGGGTTGATTCGGGTGGCGAAGGCGGTGCTAATTGGTTCGGTGACGCTGATGCGGCAGACGCCGCACAATCCGACCGACTTGCCGATCGCGGTGTTTGATGGGATTTGGGTGACGGCGCACGTGGACCGGTCGCAGCTTTTCCAAGATTTGACGGAGGACTTGCAGTAGTTTTGATCGCGGATTGCTCGGTGAAAGTTTACGGTGGGGCGCCGCACGGACTGTGTTCGACGCACGAGGACGAGATGAATGCCGGCCTGCTCGAGTTGCTGCAGTGACGGCCCGTGGTCACTCGTAACGGAGGGCCTCGGCGGGGAGGACCTTGGTGGCCTGCCGGGCTGGATAGAGAGTGGCCAGGAAGCTGACGAGGAGGGCGCCGCCGGTGACCCAAAGGGCGTCGATGGGGCGGGGTTCGAAGGGGACGTAGCTGAGGGCGTAGACTTCGGCGTCGAGGGAGATCCAGCGGTAGTGTTCGGCGAGGTAGCTGAGGCCGTAGCCGAGAGTGAGGCCGAGGGTGGTGCCGACGCTGCCGATGAGGAGGCCCTGGAAGATGAAGATGCGGCGGATTTGATCCCAGCGGGCGCCCATGGAGACGAGGACCGCGATGTCCCGATTTTTCTCCATGACCATCATGATGAGGCTGATGAGGATGTTGAGGGCAGCGATTAGCTGGATGAGCGAGATGGTGATGACGGTGACGACGCGATCCATTTTAAGGGCGGAGAGGATTTGCTTGTTTTGTTCCTGCCAGTGGGTGCCGCCGACTTTGTTGCCGCCCATCTTTTCGGCTTCTTGAGCGATTTGGGGGGCGAGGGAGACGTCGTCGAGCTTCATTTCGATGGCGTTGACGGCACCGGGTTGGCCGAGGACGGTTTGGACGTCTTCGAGGCGGGCGAAGCCCCAAGTGTTGTCGAGATCGAAGAAGCCGCTTTCAAAGATGCCGACGACGCGGAATTTGTGATAGCTGGGGCGGGGGCCGAGGGGGGTCATGTCGCCGTTGGGGCTGATGATGGTGACGATGGAATCGAGCAACATGCCGGAGCGGGCGGCGAGGCGGGTGCCGAGGAGGAGGCCGGGGTAGCCGGTATCCAGGTGGAGACGGTCGAGCGAACCTTGCTTGAGGTATTTGGCAATTTCGGACCATTCGGCAGTGCTGGGTTTTGCGAGGCCCTTGAGGACTCCGCCTTGGCCTTGCAGGGGGCCGCTATAGAGCACTTGGCCGTAGAGGACGGGGGAGACGCTCGAGACGTGGGGGATGGACCGGAGATTCTGGGCCATGGCGGGCCATTCTTCGAAGCCGATGCCGGGTTCCTTTTCGAGAAGGGCGGCGTGGGCGGTGGCGCCGAGGAGGGTGCGTTGGAGGGTGTTGCGGAAGCCGTTGGTGATGGCGAGGGCGATGATGAGGGCCATGACGCCGGCGGCAACCCCGAGGATGGAGATGCCGGTGATGACGGAGATGACGGCGTGTTTACGCTTGGCGGTGAGGTAGCGGCGGGCGATGAAGCGTTCGAAGGCGAAGCTCATTCCGAATCGCGGAGGAGTTGGGCGATGCCGATTTCCCCTTCGGGACGGAGGAGGGGGAAGAGGATGACGTCGCGGATGGAGCGGGAATCGGTGAGGATCATGGTGAGTCGGTCGATGCCGATGCCTTCGCCGCCGGTGGGGGGCATGCCGTAGCAGAGGGCGCGAACGTAGTCCTCATCCATTTGATGGGCTTCGTCGTCACCGCGGGCGGCCATGGCGAGTTGGAGTTCGAAGCGTTTGCGTTGTTCGTTGGGATCGTTGAGCTCGGTGTAGGCGTTGCCGATTTCCATGCCGGCGCAGAAGATTTCGAAGCGTTCGACGAAGTTGGGTTCGTCGGGTTTGTTTTTAGAGAGCGGCGAGACTTCGACGGGGTAGTCGTAGATGATGGTGGGTTGGAATAGATGGGCTTCGCAGACGCGCTCGAAGAGATCGAGGAGCATTTCGCCGGAGGTGGGTTTGGAGGAGTGACGAACGAGGAAGGTGGGGTCGGTGAGGTCGGCTGCGGTGGGCTTCTCGTCGCCGCGCCAGTGGGCGATGACGGCTTCGCGCATGGAGTAGCGGCGGATGCTGGAGAAGTCGAGTTCCTGGCCTTGGTAGGTGACGGTGGTGCCGCCGGTCGTGTCGATGGCGACTTGGCGGAGGAGCTCTTCGGTGAAGTCCATGAGGCCGCGGTAGTCGGTGTAGGCCTGGTAGAACTCGAGCATGGTGAACTCGGGGTTGTGCTTGATGGAGACGCCTTCGTTGCGGAAGTTGCGGTTGATTTCGTAGACGCGGTCCATGCCGCCGACGATGAGGCGTTTGAGGTAGAGTTCGGGGGCGATGCGGAGGTAGAGGTCGAGGTCGAGGGTGTTGTGGTGCGTGACGAACGGACGGGCTGCCGCTCCGCCGTAGAGGGGCTGGAGCATGGGCGTCTCGACTTCGATGAAGCCGCGGGCATCGAGTTGGCGGCGGAGGGATTGGGTAACTTTGGCGCGGGCGACGAAGGTGGCACGGACGTCGGTATTGGAGATGAGATCGAGGTAGCGCTGGCGGGTGCGGGTTTCGACGTCTTCGAGGCCGTGGAACTTCTCCGGCATGGGGAGGAGGGTTTTCGAGAGGAACGTCAGGGCCGAGGCTTGGATGGAGAATTCGCCGGTGCGGGTGACGAAGAGGGTGCCGTCGACGCCGAGGATGTCGCCGATGTCGAGGAGCTGGTAGAGCTTGAAGTCGTTCTCGGAGAGGTTGTCGACTTTGATGTAGACCTGGAGCTTCTGGCCGCCTTGTTCGAGGTGCATGAAGCCGGCCTTGCCTTTGCCGCGGAGGGAGTTGATGCGGCCGGCGACGCGGACGGGGATCTTGGCGGCTTCGAGCTCTTCGGCGGTTTTGGCGCTGTGTTCGGCCCAGAGTCGGGGGAGGGAATGGGAGGCGTCAAAGCGGGCGCCGTAGGGCCGTTGGCCGAGGGCGGTGATTTCGTGGGTGCGTTGGAGCCGCTGCTTGAGCAACTCATTTTCGAGCGACAATATCGAACTCCTGAAAACCTATAGTATACGGGTTGGGGCGGGGATTAGCGGGGGTGGGATTCGGCTTCTCTACGGAGACGTACGTTTGGGGGCACGTCGCGGAACCGGACCATATTGGCGAGTTGGTCTGGGGTGAGCGGGTCTATGGCCACAAAGTCGTAGTTCGGATCTTGCTGACGATTGGCGGAGATGAGGCGGATGTTTTCTTGGCCATGGTAGTTCTGTCGAAAGCGGTGATCCTCTAATGGGCGGTCACTGAGTCCGCCCCTGACGCCTGTTGTGCCGCGCGAGCAGTCGCTCGACGCGCGGATTGGGGTATCTGAAAGATGTTTTCTTGCGCTTCTCGATGGCGGCGGCGAATGAGATCAGATTGTACTGGGCCGCTTCGTCAAGGATACCGAGTGTGCCGATCACCGGAAGCCTGTGACTCAGCGCTCGTTCGCGGGCTGACCATTCGTCGATGAGGAGAATTGCTGGCTGGCTGACTGCGGCCAAGGCGAGCGCTGCCGTTTCTCCCGCGTGACGCCCGGCCCATCGAGGATCGTTGAGCGACCGCGGGGAGGGACTGGCCTGGTGGATCCAATGAGGGAGGTTGGTAGCCCAGGAGCGAAAGATGGCCGGAGAGTAGTTCCCGAAGTACGGCAGGCGGGACCAGAACCTTCTCATGAAGTTCCGGAAGTATGTCGATACAACCAATTCGCACGAGGTAGCGCAACGGACCGGTGTCGGCACTCGCCAACCTCCAAAGAGGCCGCATTCCCTTTCGAGATCTTCCCAGGTGTGCGGGATTGCGACGCCGTTATCCTGCAGAAATCGATCAATTGCCATACGAGGGACGCCTAGAAACTTCCCCAGCTCGGCTTCGGTCCATAAGCCTTCCTGGAGCGCCGTCAACCCAAGGCCCTCGCGGGACAGGCTGGTGGCGCGATCTCCTAAACCGTCGGCTAACTCTTCCGGGATGTCTCCGGTGATGGTCATCGGGGCGCCGGAACTCTGCTCTAGTCTAACGCTACTAGCGTCGGATGAGGACTTCGCGGAGGTGGTCGCGGGCGAGAAAGAACTTGGTGGAGGCGAAGTTCTTGAAGATCTTTTCGATCATCCGGTTGTTGAAGTGCTGGGCGGGGCGACGGCGGTCTTTTTCAGCGAGAAAAAGGCTATTGCGGCCTTGGACTTGAAAGGAGAACACAGGCACTTCCTCGATGCGTTCGTCGGCGTGGAAGACGGCGAGGAGGGGGGCGCCGGGGCGGGTGATGGAGAAGATCTGCTCGAGAACGGGTTCGAGGAGTTCTGGGCGGAGGTACTGGAGCGAATCCCAAAGGAGCACCGCGTCGAACTCGCCTTCTTTGTGGTCGAGGGTGTGTGCGACGAAGATGTCGACGCGGTCGGGTTCGAGTTGACGGTCGAGGTAGCCGGCACCGTTACCGAAGGCGAGTTCGAGGGCGCGGTAGAACGGGTCCGGACGGGGAATGTGATCCTGTTGGAAAAGGAATTCGGTCGTGGCGGGGGATCCGCAGAGATCGAGAATTTTGAGGCGGTCCTGGCCGTCGAGGGCGAGAAAAAATTGCTCTAGGCTGTTGGAGGGGCGAGTCAGTTGTTTGGGTGCCGTGGGCTGGACAGGCGGGGGCCTGTAGGACGGTAGATAAGGCGGGTGGTCGTCGGGTTGGAAGAGGTTCCGCAGCTTGTCCAGCACAGCACTCATTTCTTGGGGTCGTTGGGAGTGAGGGTTTGTTGGGCCGGGGGCGTGGCGGAAGCTGCCTTGGGCTCAGCGGCCGGGGCGGACTTGGATTCGGGGCGGAGGCTGCTGACGGAGCCGTTGATGGTTCCTTCTTCCTCGCAGACGAATTTCACGGTTCTGACGTCGCCGAGGAGTTTGGCTCCATTGCGGATTTCGACCTTCTCGGCGCCTTCGACGTTTCCGGTGATCTGGCCCTGGATGATGATGTGTCGAGCCTTGATGGTGGCGGCTACCTTGCCGTTGGGGCCGATGGTGACGCGGTGTTCCTGGGCTTCAATGGTGCCGTCGACGGAACCGTCGACGACGAGATCTTCGCGGGCGATGATCTGGCCTTTAATATAGACGGCCTTGCCGATGGTGGCAACGCCGCGGGGAGCATCCGATTCAAATGAGCGGACGGCGGGGGTATTGGACAAGGGCGTATTTTCCTTGGCGGGCTCGGGAGTTGACCGGGCGGGTTGTTCTTCTTCGCGGTCGCGGCGTTTCCACATAGTAAACCCTCATCCTAAACCGGATTGCGACGGAAGGCAATGAATAACTTTCAGAATAACATTCAGACATCCCACGGTAAATTTGTTCTCAACGGGCGAATTCCCTGGGGATCGAGTTTTTCGTCATGCGCAAGTAGTCGAAGACGAGACGCGTCCTGAACGTGAGTTTGCGCATCCTCTCAGCGATGGATTGCGCGGGTTTCTGCATGATTTGA
>Ga0114966_10005202_pt1 | contig 11057 bp, 19 predicted proteins | sample M_130207_XF_Meta_FD_87029 | JGI IMG/M metagenome (GOLD analysis project Ga0114966, IMG submission 87029) | Freshwater microbial communities from Lake Montjoie, Canada to study carbon cycling - M_130207_XF_MetaG | ecosystem: Environmental > Aquatic > Freshwater > Lake | place: Lake Montjoie...
ATTATCGATGTGGAATTCAATGCAAAATTTACAGGTGACCATGCAGGTGCTCGAATCATGCTGGGACTGTTTGGATATGCTGTAGAACTGCATTTCTACGATATGCGGCATTGGGATTATGATCGACACACTTGGGAATGTTATAAATGATCACAGACATGATTGATCGTGAGATCAAAGTAGATGATTGGGTTGTATTCTACAGCAATCTCTACCGTGTCCAGGCTCTGGGCAAGGCCCGTGGTAATGGCGCAGGAACAGTGCAGATCCTGCTTTGGAGTGGTGGAATAACTGCTCGCCCTGTGAAGAAACACAGCAAAGAAATGGCCATCATTGACCGAAATGATGTGTTGATTTGGTTATTGAAGAAAGGTTAATTATGAAATGGTTTGAACCCCTACGTGATGATCTCATGGTGCAACAACAGATCCGTAACAGTTGGGAACATATGGTGGGCGTGATCATGCTGAACCAAACTGGCCGTAAACCAGTAAAAACTACCTTACCTGAATTCCTATATTGGTTTCCAACCCCACAGTCATTGATCGCCGCCGATGAGGAATTTGTCAAAAGCATTATCAAACCCCTGGGCATGACCAATGTCCGCTACAAGCGGCTGGTGGGCATGAGTCGTGACTGGTTGACTTGGGATGGTGATGATGCTACAATGTTGTATGGTATTGGCAAATACGGTAGTGACAGTTATGAAATATTTTTCAAACAGAATTACACAGTACAGCCATTGGACAAAGAATTAAAACGATATTTGGAAGAAGAGATTTAGAATGAAACTATATCGACACAGCACAGGAAAAACACATTACTTTCCCGAACACATTCCTCGAGGATGGGAATATGTTATCCGTACAGACTTTACAACTTTTTGGAGAAAGTACAAATGATTGACTGTTTGATTTTAGGTGACAGTATAGCAGTAGGTACACAGCAGTTTAGACCCGAGTGTGCGATTATGGCCAAGGGCGGTATCAATAGCCAACAATGGAGAAAGAAATATCTCCAAAGTGATTCCGGTGCATTGCCCGAGGCTAAAACTGTGATCATCAGTTTGGGTTCTAACGATCATAAGAACGTGAGAACTGTTTTAGAACTGCAAGAGATACGTCGGCAGGTCAAATCCAATCGAGTATTCTGGATACTACCACACGGTAATAATCCTGCTGGAGGCGCTGAGATAGAATGGATACAAAGTTTTGTCAAAGTAGTTGCTGCGGAAAACAATGATATTGTGTTACCCATCACTCGCGTACAAAAAGATAATATACACCCTAGTTGGGCAGGATATCGAGAACTTGCAGAGCAGACCAAATAATGCCAAGCCTCGCAGACTACTTTAATGAGAAAGGTTACAAACCAAAATACTGGATCGGCGACCGTGTATTCGGCCATTGGAATAAAATTCCATTTGTGGGCACAGTGGGTAATGATACTGTAATCAATGAAGCAGATGGTCCACAAATATCAATCCACCTCGACCTGCCTATCAAGTTTAGAGATAAGATATATAACATCATAATAGTCAAACATCGAGACATCACTAAATTAAAAGAAATGTAAGCCTATTATCATAATAGGAATTTACAATTGAAAAATACTATTTTATAGTAGATTTCTATATTAAATAAATGTACAATTTATATTGTAAGACAATCACACACAAGGAGAAAAGATGTCAATTACTATTAAAAATCTTGAAAGTGCATTAGCAGGAGAAAGCCAAGCACACATCAAGTATAGATATTTCGCAAGGATCGCTCGAGAAGAAGGTCATGAAGAAATCGCTCGTCACTTCGAACATACAGCAGATCAAGAACTTAAACATGCCTGGGGTCATTTGGAGTTGCTGATTGGCCGGCCCAGCACAAAAGAATGTTTGGAAAAAGCCATTGAAGGTGAGACCTATGAGTTTACTCAAATGTATCCAGAATTCCGTAGAGCAGCCGAACATGAAGGCAATGCCCGTGCAGTGATCGAAGCTGATCATCAAATCGCAGAAAGCCAAGAACATGCTGAACAATTTGCAGCAGTATTGGCAAAAGCACAGAAACGATTTGCAGCATTGGCCAAGATTGAACAGCGTCATGCAGCAGCATATCAAAGTAAATTGGAGGCACTATAATGGATCAGCAAGAACATATGTGTATCGTCTGCGGATATATCCATTCCGAAGAACAACATGGATCCTGGGAGAGTTTGCCAGAAGATTACACCTGTCCAGAATGTGGCGTAGGTAAAGAAGATTTTGAGTTAGTCTGATTTAAATTTACAGTTATCGCCGTGCCATCGTTTGTAATTAGTACTTCCATTCCCGTGCTTCTTACAATGATGGCACTCCCATTTTACTTGTGACGAATGTTTACCATCTTCAAGTTGTTTAAGTTGTTGCTTGCCGCCAAGCAGATGATGCGAACCGTTTCTTACTCGGTTATTATTTGATTCCTTTTGTATAGTACCACCTAAAAAGTTGTGGGTACCATCTTTAACTCGTTTTACTGATTTTGCTCTCTGTAATTCGTTATCTAAAAATAAATGAGTTCCATTTTCTAATCTTTTACGATTGGTCTCTCTTTGTATATTGCCACTTTGAAAGTGGTGTGTGTTATTGGCAACTCTTTCAGAGTTAGATTTTGATGCCAATGCCGACTTTTCTTCTGGAGTTATTTTCATTCTAGCAGACATTATTAAACACGCTTTCCAATCACCGTTTCGATAATGTATGTCATAGTGTTCAGTGAGGCTTACGGACTGTAAATTTTCTGGACTATGGTTATTATGATTTCCGTCTTTGTGATGAATATCATAACCTTTTGGAATAGCACCGTAGTGCTGTTGATAGATTTTTCGGTACCTGGTTGTACCACAGTAAATACACATTGCTGATGCTCCTTCAAAGCGTTAGAGTAGTTGGATATTACTAGTATCGCGAACTACAACTTTATTTATGCCTATGTGGACATATCCACGATGAAGAACTAGAAGGTAAGTGGGATGAGTTGCCAGCAGATTTCCTGTGTCCAGAATGTGGATGCGGCAAAGAAGATTATGAACAAATGTCTCAATAAAAATATTTGACAGCGTACATCTATATCATATATACTAGTGTTAGTCAATAAGGCTACAATATAAAAGGAAATTTAATATGAAAAAAATCGCAATCTCTGCGTTATTAATCGGATTTATGGGATTAGCCCAAGCCGATGTTACCGTTTACGGTATGGGTCGAGTCTATGAAGAGACATCTACTGTAGGAACAGCAGCATCTGTTACCTCTTTGACCAACGACACAAGTCGTATCGGTTTCAAAGCAGGCGACAATCTCGGTGATGGCCTATCAGCATTTGCTCAAATTGAAGTAGGTGTGGGTATCGATTCTCCAACTGCCAGCACCATCGGCGATCGTATTGCTCAAATTGGTCTTAAGAATGAGTATGGCACAATGGGTTTAGGTCGTGACAAAACTTCCCTAACTAAAGCACTTGACGCATTTGATGCAATGGGCGGTAATGTGTTTGGATCCAGTGCAGGTACTATCCATGCATATCAAGGAACACGTTTGAGCAATGGTATATTCCTATCTACTAATACATTCGTAGAAGGGTTAACCGCTAACTATGTATTCTCCAACAGCGAAGTTGCTGGTACACCAAATTCGTATACCGCCAGTTTAGTTTATGCTGCCGGTCCTCTCGGTCTTACATATGCTCGTTTTGATAACGGCGTATCAAGCCTGACCAATGCGTATGGTGCTAAGTATACACTGGCTAAAACAGGAACAACTGTTTTCGGTCTATATTCTGACAATACTGTTGTCGGTGTAGCAACAACCGGTAAGAGCATCGGTGTTAATCAAGCAGTAACTGCCAAACTAACAGCAGTAGCCAGTTATGGTGAAGTTAGTGACACTAAGGCTTACAACGTAGGGTTTAACTATGCTTTGGGTAAAAATACCCGAGCATTGGCTCGTTATTTGAAAGAGGACGCATCTACTGATACCACACGCTACGGCGTTGGTTTAGAATACAGTTTCTAATCCAAATTAGAATTGTAAACAAGGCCCTTCGGGGCCTTTCTCTTTGGCGAAATCACTCTTGACTTCTTGTTGGATTTACCGTATAATAATAGAATATCAACAAAGGAGTTATTATGTCCGCAGAACTTACTATGAAAGCACTTGAACAATTTTGTACTGAATCCTCTGGAGACTTTATGAAATGGAATGGTAACAAAAGCGTATATCATTGGAACCGTGGACGCGATACTGCATCTGGTGAAGTCAATGGTGTAGTACGAAAGTTGGCAGGTGTTGATGCTACTGGTTTCCAAATCTGGGTTGTTGCTGGTAGTTTTAAAATCTCTCCAAATGGAACCATCCTTCGCTTCACTGGATTGACCAAAGAAAATTGGCGAGCAGTTGAACAACGTGCCTCTGCACTGACTACTGTTGCCGAATTGGCTGCATAATGAGTATGCATCTATGTGGTCCTGCCCTGACCACGACCGGCAAGAAGCGGTGCAAATTTAAATTCCGTAATGCAGAAGAAGCACGTAAGTCACGTGAACTTGATGCTGAATGGAAAGACCTACTCAAACGACAAGGCGTCGAACAAGAGGAACGTCGGCGTCGAAGAGCAATGGCTGCTGAGCCTTTGGTCTACAAACTTGAAACTCCTGTTGGCAGAACTAATACACATCATATCCCCAGCAGAGACACAGGTGGCACAGCCCCATTGGCAGCACCAAAGGTCTACACTGGAACCAAAGTAAAAGGCATCGCTACCATGCACAAGAGCAATGCTGTGCCTGTGTTTAGTGATGAAGAAGCAATTGACATCTCCAAGATGCGCCGATAAATATCCTTATGAAACCTACATTAAATGAAAAATTCATAGCATACCTTGCACTACTAAGCGGATTAAGTATTTCAGCCGTGGCTGTCTACTACAGCGTAGTAGGCCTTACTGCTATTTTCGCCGCCGCCGTTATTCCCATCATCATTATGGGGACTACATTAGAGATCAGCAAGTTGGTGGCCACAGTCTGGCTTAAACAGAATTGGAAGACTGCCCCACTATTAATCAAAACATATCTTGCGGCTGCTATTGTAGTCCTTATGGTTATCACCAGCATGGGTATCTTTGGCTTCTTGAGCAAAGCACATAGCGATCAAAATCTGGTCAGTGGTGATGTATTAGCCAAGATAGCAGTATATGATGAGAAGATTAAAATCAGTAAGGAGAATATAGATGCTAACAGGAAGGCTCTTAAACAGTTGGATGAGGCTGTTGACCAAGTCATGGCACGCTCGGATTCAGAAAAAGGTGCGGATAAAGCCGTCGCTATCCGTAAAACCCAATCTAAAGAGCGCACTCGTCTTCAATCCGAAATCACTACCGAGCAGGAAAGAATTACTCAACTTAATGAAGAGAGGGCACCTATCGCGGCCGAAGTACGCAAGGTCGAGGCGGAAGTAGGACCTATCAAATACATAGCAGCCTTCTTCTATAGTAGCACTGATCAGACTATTCTGGAGAAAGCGGTCACCTGGGTTATCATCACATTGATTGTGGTATTTGATCCATTGGCGGTTATTCTATTATTAGCCAGCCAAATTAGTTTCCAGGAATTTAGAGAGCGTGAAGGTCGGAAAGAACAGGGCGGAGTCATTATGGACAAGGATGGAACTATCATCGGACTTCGTGCGGCACCTAAAGAAAAACCTGTTGTAGAAGAATCTGTGGAGGGTGACATTGGACCTGAGGTAGTCATAGACCCACAGCCACCTACTGTCACAGAACCAGAATATGAACCCGACGATGGTCCATTAATCGATGAACAAATTGAGCAGATACGCGAAGTAGCCAAAACATATATCGAAGAACCTCCAAAAAATATAGTCAGCACAATACTGCCTGAACCAGAAGGGTATATTCAAAATGAAGAACAAAAAGAAAGCAATGTTTGGACTACAACTATCACACAGGCTGAATATGTAGAAACTGCTGAACAACGTAATAAAGAAACCCTAATTAATCAATGGGCTGAAAATGTAAAAAGTAAAAGAGTCAGTCTGCATCATGTTCCGGTTGATCTTGTAAATGAAGTTAAAGCGAGATTATAATGGAAGGCAAAATAACATTGATCACGCCTCCTGACGTTTTTGAAAACGATTCATATAGCATATTGTTTATTCATCTAAGTGATCAAGATCAGGAAACAGTTAGCAAATGGTTGGCAGATTCTGATATAAAAGAAAATATCAACATATATTTCTATTCCGGTGAGACCGAATTACGTTGGTTTTTTCATGCCGCAGCCGTCGCCGAATATAAGTACATTAACCTCGATGAGTTGAACGATGTTACTACTACATTGAGTGGTTATATCTTAGGTAAGAAAAATACCTACTATAAAACAACCGATGAAAATGTATCGGCAATTTGCCATTATATTAATCAAAACAGAATAACTAAAATAGAAACATTTTTACAAAGATCATTAAATGTCAAGAATTGAAAATCATCATAACTGCGACTTCTGCGGAAAAAGCAAAGAGGACGTGGAGAAGTTAATAGTAGGCGAACATGCCGCTATTTGTAATGATTGTATTGAACTATGCAATGATATTTTAGTTGATGAAAAAATTAAAAAGGTTCCTGAAGAAGCCAAACTCTTAAACCCTGTCAAGATTAAAGAATATCTCGACGATTATGTTATTGGGCAGGAAGATGCTAAGATTGCTCTTAGTGTAGCAGTCAGCCAACATTTTAAACGCATCAACAATCCCAGTAAAGAAATTGAAATCGAAAAGACTAATGTGCTGATGCTTGGACCCACTGGTTGTGGTAAAACAATGATGGCACGTAGGATCGCTAACTATTTAGATCTACCTTTTGCTATTTGCGATGCTACTGGCATCACCGAGGCAGGTTATGTAGGGGACGATGTTGAAAGTATCCTTACACGGTTAATTAGTGAAGCAGATGGGGATATTGAAAAAGCCAGTAGAGGTATTGTCTACATTGATGAAATTGACAAAATTGCTCGCAAAGGAGAAAGTACCAGTATCACACGCGATGTCAGTGGCGAAGGTGTACAACAGGCGTTATTGAAGATGATTGAAGGTAGTATCATGCGTATACCTTCTAATAGTAAACGCAAACATCCCGGTAGTGAGATGCAAGAAATAGATACACGGGGTATCTTGTTTATATGTGGTGGAGCATTTGTAGGTATTGATAAAATAATCAAATCTCGTACAGAGGCAAAGTCAGTAGGGTTCCATGCTAATATAGATAACAAAGAAGACGACCAGGCGGTTTATAAAGATCTGAGTACCAAGGATCTTATTAAGTTTGGATTGATACCGGAATTTGTTGGACGCTTTGGACTTATCATTAATGTTGAAGAACTCGATGAAGAACAATTGGTAGAGATACTGGAGAAAACAAAGAATAGCCCAATCAAGCAGTATCAATATATGTTCAAATTGGATAAAATTAGATTGGATTTCGAAAAAGAAGCTCTACTTGAAATAGCTAAAAAAGCCAAAGAACTTAAAACAAACGCTCGTGGTTTGAAAAATATCATTGAAAAGATTTTGTTACCGTATCAATTTGATGCTGTTGACCTTGTAGAACGTGGTTTATCATTAATTCGGATAAGTAAAGATACTGTAAATGGCAATCAGGCCATTATGATATTTGATAAAAAGAAAAATGAGCAAACCAAATAGAGTATTCGGAAACAAGGTTATTGTTGGCGATCTACCCATAGCAGTAGCGTTAAGAAAATTAAAACAAAAAGTTGAAGATTCTGGTCTTTTGGACGATTATCGTGCCAAGGAATTTTACGAAAAACCCACAACTGAACGCAAAAGAAAGAAAGGTGCAGCTAAAGCCCGCTGGCGTAAGAAGATGCGTGACCAAGAATTACCAAAGAAAATGTACTAATTTTGGTAAAACCAACACTTGACAATATTTGTTTTTCTGTGTATAATATACACATAACGCAACAAATCGGAGACAATGTTGGACCAGCCTGTAGAACTATACTGTACACAAGACCAAGACAAGTGGATTGTTTGGTTCCCACATCCACTGGGTGGCATGAATGTTCTGGAAACATTTGACAACGAAATTGCGGCCCGATGGTTTTGGCAAGAGCAGATCAATTCTGCTGATTTTGGAGATACCCAATGATTCCTGTACTTAATATGTCGCTTGAAGAAGCAGACAAAATTATTAAACTAAATTCCGAATTAGAAAAACGTATGCAGAATGGGGAGTTTGATAAGATTCCTCTTGAACATGCATGTCGTATTGCTCGAATGGTAGCTAATTCTAAAATCACTTCTCGTTGGTGGGAACGTGTTTTAGCATTCCATTTGAACTGGGAGACTGATCCTAAATCAACTGATGCAAAAGATTATGGTGATTTGTTCGCCACAGGACAAGTTTTGGGCATAGACAACATTGAGCTTAAGACTTGTGAAAAGGAAGGACGTGGTGCTATCGGGGGTCAGCAGATGCGCTTCTACGAAGACATTCCATGGTATATGTTTGTTAAATTAAATCCCCATGATCACAAGGGATTTAGAATTTTTATGTTGCATAAAAATGATATTCACAATGAGATCTTTGTACATAAGAGTATGCTACCCGGAGTGAGCCAGGGATCAGGTAAGACTAAAAATAAATCCGATGATGAACGTCGAGTAATGATACAAGAAACATTTGATAAGAAAAATGATATCCTTTGGGGATTTGGTTTAAATATGTTTGGCAAAAGTGAAATACAAAAAGAAATGTGGCAACGTTGGCAAGATAAATTTGAAACCACAATAGACGATTTAAAAAATTGGAAAACCTTCAAGGCCAATCGCGGTGTTTGATTACTGTATCAGCAATCCTGCTTTTAATGTAGCAGAAGGTTCTAATGTTGCAGGTACAGGTGGCAATACTACTCTGTATAAAACTGCTACAAGAAACGATTTTAATAATCGTTTGAATGTAGGCGGCACCCTAATCAATATTACACTTAAAGGAATCATCCCTGATTTAGTCAATGGGCACTTTAAGGATAAGCAGGTAAACTGGATTCATCTAATGGATGACGTAGATGTATGGCCTTACAATACCTGTATATTTTCAGTTAGTAATTCCCCAAGAGTAAGTGATCCGATTATACTTGGAGGAGTGGCATCTAAAATTTATAGTCCCAATCCTAATGATTGTTTTCCATTTGTTTATTACAGCGGTAGTAACAATGGTATGAATAAACAATTTGGTATTGGAAAGACTAATAAAGTTATTAGGCAACTTCCGGGTAAGGGTAGACAATCGGTAGCATATGACTATACCAATGTAACAGTACCCACTGGTCCTAAGTTTGCATTCTATGTAATGGAAAGCCGTAAGAGCTATACGGTAACATCTGAACCTGTATATGGTGGTACCATATGTTACATTCCATTCTCTACAATAGAAGAAGCAGAGAAATTGAAACTGTTTGTTGAGAAAAATCCTGTGTTTGCAGAATATGTAAAAAGGATGAAACTGCGTGGACATGCGTTTGGTCTAAGAAATATTAGAAAATTTGATATCAATCAAATTAAAACCGGATTGGAAATTCCTAAAGAATGGAATATAACTGAGCAAGATTTATTGCCTCCTGCTATTTTGGAAAACGATATAACGGAAGATAGAGATAGAGTCAAAGCATTTGGAGAAGTTTTTACTCCTACCAGCCTTGTAGAACTTGTCCTTGATATACTTGAACAAACAGATAAAGGTTCATTGACTAATCCTAACAATACCTTTATAGATTCAATGTGTGGAGATGGGCAGTTTTTAGTCGGTGTAAAAAATCGTAAATTAAAAAACGGTATTGATGAGGCAACTGTAATATCCACATTATATGGAATTGACTTGACACAATCTAATATTGATAGTAGTATTAGACGTACAGATGGACTTAATACAAACATTGTACTTGCTGATTCTTTAGGACCAACTTTTACTAATATTAAACCTGCAAAAACTCTTAGAAAGAAAATATGACTAAACACCTTATGGTTGACATGGAGACCATGGCGGTTACTCCTAATGCCGTAGTACTATCACTCGGAGCAGTACACTTTAATCCCTATGGATCTGGATACTCGGATAAGATCTACTTCCGTGTTAGTATTGATGACCAGGATTCTCTGGGTAGGGAAGTAGATCCTGCCACGATCGAGTGGTGGGGGCGACAGGACCCTGCTATTATGGAAGAAGCATTCAGCCCGGACAATCGTATCTCATTGGTTGATGCAATGGATCAATTCCACAAGTTTGCATGGGGTTGTGATCGATTCTGGAGTCACGGTGCTACATTCGATCTCGTGATGTTAGAAAATATCTATCGCCAATTGAACAAACCACTGCCGTGGAACTATTGGCAACTGCGTGATACACGCACACTATTCGATCTCGGGTTTGATCCAGATATGCCCACAGGTTCTAAACATGATGCATTGCAGGACGCTATCCGTCAGGCTGCGGGTGTTCAGAATATGTATCGTAAACTCAATATACGAGAACGATAGACTATTTGAACCAACCCAACTTCTCGCCTGCTTCTTTCCTGCGTTGGGCTTCTTCTTTGCTACCCGGCAAACGGCTTGCCCATAGTATAACCAGTGCAAAGAATATGCCCATGCCCATTGTGGCTTTCCAATTCTGCGTAACAAACCAAAAGAGCACAAGGCTACAATCCATGCTGATAAACATGAACCATTTGCCTTTGGTTGGGAACACGCTGCCTTCTTGCCAATCTCGGATGAAAGGTCCAAACAATTTATGGTTCATCATGTAGTTGTGAAAGCGTTCACTGCTGCGGGCGAAACAATATGTTGCAATAAGACTTGGTGTTGACCAAGGAATTCCGGGCACAACCATACCAACATAGGCCAAACCTAAAAACAGTATACCTGCTGTAAACCAAAGTGCTTTCTTAATCTTTTCCATAATAGTTCCTTTTTACTATTTAACGCCGTAGAC
>Ga0114966_10005203_pt1 | contig 11055 bp, 15 predicted proteins | sample M_130207_XF_Meta_FD_87029 | JGI IMG/M metagenome (GOLD analysis project Ga0114966, IMG submission 87029) | Freshwater microbial communities from Lake Montjoie, Canada to study carbon cycling - M_130207_XF_MetaG | ecosystem: Environmental > Aquatic > Freshwater > Lake | place: Lake Montjoie...
AAGAAAACATGGGTATGGTGTATATGAAATTGAAAAAGACGAATATAGTTTTGTGGATTTACCTAATCCTAAACCTTTTCTTTCTTTTTACATTAATTCGATTGATTGTTTAGAGAAAGGAACCGAAAAGCTGGTTAATTATTAATATGGAGGTAAAGATTAGTCTTTCAAATTCTGAGCATAAAGATTTAATTTCATATTGTAATCTTAATGACTTGCTCGTTAGTTCAGTTGTCAAGAAATCCTTTACAACTGGATTTAACATTGAAAGATATGGTCTGTTAAATACTGATGGGGCTCAAGATAAGGTAGTGGAGAAGGAAGTTATCCGAGAGAAACGAGTGGAAATACCTGTTGAGGTTATCAAAGAGGTGGTTAAGATTGAGTATGTGGAGGTTGAAAAACCTGTTGAGGTAATCAAAGAAGTCACGGTTGAGAAGATTGTTGAAGTGATTAAAGAAGTACCTGTCGATAGAGTTGTAGAAAAGATTGTAGAGGTGACAAAAGAAGTACCAGTTGAAAAGGTGGTAATTCAAGAAGTGATTAAAGAGGTACCTGTTGAAGTGGTAGTAGAAAAGATAGTTAAGGTTTCAGATGATACTCAAATAAATGAACTGTTGTTAAAAATACAACAGTTGGAAAATCAACCACCAAAGGTTGTTGAGGTAGTAAAAGAGGTTCCTGTTGACAAGGTGGTCATTCAAGAAAAGATTGTCGAGGTAACCAAAGAAATCGTTAAGGAAGTACCTGTTGAAGTGGTAAAGGAAATAATTATAGAAAAGGAAGGTGACAGTAATTTGAAACCAAAATTGGATGCACTCCAATCTACAGTTCAAAAACTGAAACAAGACAATATTGAAAAAGATAAACTAATCCGAGAGTACCAAAAAACTATTGAAGAGATTCAAAAGTTCCAAGGGGAAACAAAAGCCATGTACTTGAAGGGTTCAAATTTAGACGATAAATTATACAAATAAAACACAAAATATGATTACACAATTATTATTATGGATGATAATGTCATACGGTATGACAAACATCTTAGTTTACGGAAGCATTTTCAACGGACCAAGAAATTTCATCAAAAAGAGAGCATCGATGCCATTATCATTAACACACGGATTCTTTGTTTTCCTGGCAGACATGTTAGGTTGCATGATGTGTTGTTCAACGTGGGTTGGATTTTTCTTTGGAATTTTCTTATATTCACCTGTACACGAAATGTTAGGTATCACCTCAATAGCTTCATGGTTTTTTGATGGGATGTTAGCTTCAGGTGCGGTATGGGCGATTAACTCAATTGTTGAATGGTTTGAAGAGAACAGACCACAAAAGTAAGGTTATGAACATAGATGCAGAATTCAAACTGACAGTTAAAATGTCTGACATGTTTATACTTCCGAATTTAACGGAGGAAGAGATAGCACAAAAAATTAAAGAAGAAGGTGAGAAAAAATTCCGATATTATTTATCGGGATATCTTTTTGACCCTGAAGGAAAAATAATTGGAAACGAAATAAAATACAAAATAAAAGAAGAACAAAATGGCTAAGTCTAAAGTAAAAGGTGGGGCAAAAGCTCACAGAAAAAAAATTGAGAATAGAAATAATGCAATTAAAGCTCAACAAAGTGCAATGCAGAAACTATTCACTGAGTCAATGAAGGCACAAATTGAGGCTATGAAACAAAAAGATGCTGCAGAAGCGTCTGGTCTAACAACAAACCAATAATAATGAAATGGGATTTATTCAATCCATATCCAGAGTATAACTACAACAATATGTCAACAAAATTAGATATATCTACTTTGGAGAATCCGAACATACAGGTGATATGGGAAGATACTCCTGAGAATTTTACACAAGAAAGAATCAAGTCTGTTAAACAATACTTCATGAAGAAGTATGCGTCTAACAACATCAATGTTATCACCAAGGCAAAGACAACTGAAGAAACACAACAGACGATTGATGTTGCGGTTAACATTATGGATAAGAACTATCAAAAGGAACTTATCAAATCTCTTCTTGAGGGTAAACAACAAGACCAATACTACGACCAAGTGATGAACATCGACCTTGCGGTAGAAAACAGAATGGCGGCAAATGAAATTGAAGTAACTCCATTCAAGAGATGGTATATTAAGAAGATTGAATTCAGTAACTTCTTATCTTATGGTGAGAACCAAGTTATTGATTTCGAAAAATGTGATGGTATTACAGTCGTTGAGTCAGACCCACCAAACTTTGGTGGTAAGACGGTATTGACCGTGGACTTGTTATTGTTCTTATTCTTCAATACGACAACCAAGACACAGAAGGCTGAGGAAATCTTTAATAGATTCACAGATAAGAATGTCGTGTCAGTTAAAGGTGACATCATGATTGATGGTGAGGAATATATTATTGCTCGTAAGATTGAAAGAAAGAAATCAAAGGCTGGTGAATGGAATGTTAAGACAGAGTTGGACTTCTTCAAGAAGTTGGCTGACGGTCAATTACAGAACTTTACAGGGGAGCAAAGAAGAGAGACGGAGAACTTTATCAAAACATCAATTGGTGACATGGATGACTTCCTAATGACGATTGTTACCACAGCATCAAACCTTGAGGACTTGTTGGAAGCAAAACCTACAGCTCGTGGTCAGGTGTTAAGTAAGTTTTTGGGTCTTGAGTTCTTGAAGAAGAAAGAAGAAACAGGAAAAGAAATCTACTCTGAATTCTCAAAGGGGATGATGTCCAACGTATACAATACCGAGTCATTAAAACAAGATATTGATACATCAAAGGAAGAAATTGAAAGACTCGAAGGTGAGATTACAGACGCAACCAAAAAGATTAAGGACGTTGACAAAAGACTTCAGAAAGGTCAGGACTATAAAGATGATTTGTTGAAATCAAAGTTCACGGATTTGGACCAAGAATTGGTTATTCTAAATCCCGACAGACTCAAAGGTCAGATTGAAGAATTCAAGGTTGTTGGTAGAAGAATACAAAGTCAAATCGACGATGTTAAGGTTGTTGAACCAAAAGAATTCTATCACGAAGATAGACATGATGCGGTTAAGGAAGTTATCAAATCTCGTTTTGCGGAACAAGTAACCTGTGAAAACAAAGTTGAGGAGATAGAAGACCTAATCGAAAAATATGGAGATGGTATACAATGTGAGCATTGTGGAATCAAGTTGATGGAGGCTGAGTTAACCAAGAAAAAGATTGACCAACTTGAAGGATATAAAAAACTTGTTAAGGAATTCCAAAAAGAGATTGACGGTCTTGAAAAGAAGGAAGAGTCTTACACTCAACTCAAGAAAGACTTTGATGAATATGAGAGAGCCAAACTTGTAAAGGAAAAGTACGAAGCGACCCTTGAGTCTAACAACTTGAAATTGGAACAATCTGAAGACAAGTTGAAAAGATATGAAGAGGTTCAAGATAAGATTAAGAAGAACAATGAAGTTGATGCTCAGTTGGTTAAAGCTGGTTTGAGAATCGATGAATTGATTGCTGAGAAAAGAGGATATGAAAGAGTTCAAACAACAAATGCAACCTTAATTCAAAACCTTCAGGCTCGTATCGAAAAGAATAACGAAACCATTTTAAAAATTGCTGAAGAATTTGAACGTGAGAAAATCTATAAGATATATCTAGAAGTTTTCGGTAAAAATGGAATTTCTAAAGCCATAATGAAAACAATGATGCCATTGATTAACTCTGAACTTCAGAGATTACTTCAAGACTCTTGTTTCTTCAACTTGGAGATTCGTATCAACGACAAGAACGAAGTTGACTTCATCATGATTGACAACGGAACAGGTATTGAAAAACCAATGACCGCAGGTTCAGGATATGAGAAGACCGTAGGAGCACTTGCCATCAGAGCAGTACTTACAAAGGTATGTTCACTTCCAAAACCAAACATATCAGTATACGATGAAACGTGGGGTAAGGTGTCTAATGATAACTTGGAAATGGTTGGGGACTTCTTTATGAAGTTGAAGGATTATTTTGAAAAGATATTTGTAATTAGTCATAACCCATTAATATCCAATTGGGCTGATAATGTGGTTCATATTACAAAAACTGATAATGTATCAAAAGTCTCACAATAGTGGGACTTTTTTTGTCAACTTCAAACATATTTCCTATCTTCGTGTTTTATTAACAAAAATATACAATTATGACCCGTACCATTTCAGCTAACCACCAGACAACTTCTATCAGAAATTTTGTTGAGACATTCAGTATTAAAGTAACCTACTTCTCCCCTAAAATCCAAAGAAGTAATAAAGTTTGGAAAAAAAGTAATAAAGATGGGTATAAAAAATCCATTCTTACCAACATTGTTCCTTCGCCGATTATTATTGCGGATTTACATTCGGCTTTATCGGTTGCCAAATTAAATGGTAATCCTAATGATGTGAAACTTATTCAGTCTTGGATTGACGAAGGATATGAATACATCTCTTTGGACGGAGGAAACAGAACTTCATTTCTTAATGAAGAGTATGATGCAGTAGAGGGAGATTTCAGAAATCTACCTAAAGACGTTAAAAAGTTTTTTAACACAAATATATTTGTCCTGTTGTATAATGATTTGACAATACAAGAAATGCATCAAATCGCAATCAACACAAATATGGGTTGTCCTTGGAACGAACAAGAGAAAAGAAATGCAAAGACAAGCCCAATTTCTGACTTTATTCGTGGAATTTCTGAAAAATATATGGATGCTGCAAAAAGAATCATTACTGCGAATGAAATCGTAAGAATGAAAGGAGATGAAATGTATGCGGCTTTTTTAACATATCATCAAACAAGTGTTACGGGAATCATTAAGAAAAATTTGAATAGTTTATATGACCGAAACATCATTGATAATCAAGATGAATTTGAAAAAATAATGGAACAATGGGCTCCAATTGTAATTTATTTGAATGATAAAAAAATTAAGGTTACAAAATATTTTGCACTTAATTTATTCATATATCTTTTGGAAATGAAAAGAAAATACAATATGTTTTTGGATACTTCAAAAGTGGAAGAATTTGCGGACAAATACGTTAAGTTAGAGGAGAAAAGAATTAAAGAAACTTTTGATGATGTCTCTAAAAAAAGTGTGTGGTCGGATAGAAACCGTAATATGAAATACCTTGATTACAGATTCCAACAAATCCACAATGACTTTCTTGAGTATCAAGATAATTTCTTTTTTCAAAAAGAAAAAAATAGGGCTTTTACTGAAGGACAAAAAATTGCAAAGATTATAGAAACTGATGGTACTATCATAAAGTTAGATGGTACTTTGGAAAAAATAGGAATTTTACAGGCAATTAATGGAGAACACTACCATGGTGACCACATATTTCCTCATTCGAAAGGGGGTAAAAGAACCTCAGAAAACCTTCAAATATTAACTAAAGGAGATAACTTAAAAAAATCTAATTCATAAATAACTAACCCCACCGATGAGTGGGGTTTTATTTTGACATTAGTTCCATTTAAACTATATTTAAACTGATGATTGAGAATAATAAAATATACCACGAAGACTGTTTAATAACAATGTCAAAGTTGGAAGATAACTGTGTTGATTTGGTTATCTTGGACCCACCATACAACGTAAACGCTGCGGATTGGGATAACATCAATGGTTATTTGGAATGGATGAAAATAGTAATAACAGAGTCTTTTAGGATATTAAAACCTAATGGGTCTTTTTATCTGTGGGGTATGACAAAGAACAACGACTTCCTTAGGTTGAAGTTGTGGATTGATGAAACCTTCAAGGACTTTGAGTTTAAGAATTGGATTGTTTGGGTTCATGATGTTAAGATTCATAAGAAGTTGGAGGGTAAGTTCCTGACCAAACATGAGGACTTATTGTTTTATTCAGGTAAGAATAATACATTCAATCATACTCGAGATTTACCACCAGAGTTCCAACTTAAAATGCACAAGGGTAGGTATGATGAGAACTTCTTTATTGAGAAGGAGAAGTTACCACCATCCCAACAAAAAATATTTAAGAAGGGATTACAATTGGGTAGTCCAGCTAAATCATGGTGGAAGGGTCCAGCTAATCAATCAAACGCCAAGAAGTATAAGAAATTTGCTGGTTACAAGTCTGAATGGGTTTGTGATAGGATTGTATCGGTATCCTCTAATGAAGGTGATTTGGTGTATGTTCCGTTTGTTGGAACAGGTACGGAATGTTTGGCTTCTAAGAACTTGAATAGGAAGTTCATTGGTTCAGAAATCGACGAGGAAAGATTCCACTTATCTGTAGATAGGGTAAAATAATTTTTCAAATCAAAAGATTTATATTACTTTTGCTAAAAATATATAACTATGAATTGGATTGAGCAAATTACTAATCTCCTTGTTGAGGCAGATAAAATTGCTGTCGAGAACGGTGTTAACAACTTATTCTACAATGAAATGTATGTTGAGTTGATTGCTGCCAGTAAATTGGGACACTCATGGAGTGCTCACACACAAGGTGGTGATGCTATTGAGATTGAAACTAATAAGCCAACAGAGTATAAGTTCATCAATGAACGAAGTAAGTCTAAAGGGTCATTTCAATTCCATTGGTTGAGTAACGACAAGATGAATGAACTCAAGAAGACTGAGAATATGTATTTTGGATTGAGAGATGGTGTCAACATCAACAAAATATATAAAGTACCAACAAGCGTTTTGTTACCTCTGATTGCTGAGAAGGCAACCAACAGTGATAAAACTGATGGTCACAAATCATTTAGTTTGGCTAATATTCAGAAATTGGGAGCGGAATTAGTTTACGAATCAGTACAAGAAGAAACCCTTTAAAAAGGGTTTTTTTGTTTGTGTCAAATAATCCCCTTATCTTTGCTTCATGCAAATATTCTTACCGTATAACGACTTCAGAAAATCTCTACGAACTTTAGATAATAAACGTTTGGGTAAACAACGTGTTGAAACTTATCAGATTATATCTGCCATTACCCGCAGACCTAAATTGGACGGTACACCATATAAGGGTTGGTTGAACCATCCTTGTACAATCATGTGGAAGGATTATGTACCAGCATTAAAGTTGTATTTGAATTATTCAATTGATGAATGGGTGTCACGAGGTTTCAAAAACACAATGAACTTTGAATCATTCGAGGAAGAAATTGTTTATCCTCATTGGTTTGGTAATGAAAAATTCCATTCATCACATCGTGCCAATCTTCTTAAAAAAGAACCTGATTTCTATAACCAATATGGTTGGATTGAAAACCCCGAAGACCCTTATGTTTGGATGGACAAAGAGGGAAAATGGTACGAACAACATTCAGGAAAAAAAGGTAGAGTATATTTGGAGGAACTTGTTTATTAAACTATATTTCTAAAAACCATATTATGAAAAAATATTTATTGACTGTTATTGGTAATTTTGAGAATAAAGAACTTTATGAGGAAGTTGCAATTACCTTAACACCACTTGTGGATTCACCACATCTGAAATTTCAATCATCTAATGGAGTTTTGTTATTCCATTTTGAATCTGAAGTTGAACAATCAGAAATACATGACTATATCCAAGGAAGTTTGTTTGACATCGTGAATACGTTCATTTTGACAGAGTATACTGACAAAGTGTCAGTTTTTATGCCTAAAGAAATGAAAGAACACTTATTTGATTTAGAAAATGACAACAACGAAATATCTATTAATATAGACCTTAATCAGAATAGGAAAAGTTTTGATGATATGGAAGAGGAGGATGATTTCGTGGCACTCCTTTTGAATGAGGTAAAGTCAAAAGTCAAAGTACCGTCTTTAGACCAAATTTTAGATAAAATTGCATCTAATGGTGTAGACTCTTTAACACAATTTGAAAAAGATACATTGGACTCTTATAGTAAAAAATAATATATGAAAGAAAAAGCAGTAATACCCATCAATCAAGACGAAATCGCAAGTTATTTAAAAGACATTAGAAAACTAACGGTAATGACTCCTGAAAGGGAGAGAGAGTTATCTGAAAAAATGTTATCAGACAAAACAACTCAAAAAGAAAAAGACAGTATTAAAAAAGAAATCTTAGAAGGTAATCTCCGTTTTGTTATTACGGTAAGTAAGCAATATCAAAACCAAGGATTGGACTTTCCTGATTTGGTTGCGGAAGGTAACTATGGGTTATTGAAAGCAATTGAAAACTTTGACTGGTCCAAGAAGTTAAGATTTATATCTTATGCCGTGTGGTGGGTAAGACAATCAATTCTTCAATCACTCAATGAGAATGCAAGAACTATTCGTCTACCAGTAAACGTGGTTCAAGAGTTACAAAAGGCAAAGAAAGAATTGGATAATGCGGGAGTAGAACTTCCTGAAAAATTTGTTAATCTTCCATATACAGTTAATTTGGATAGTCCACTTAATGAAGATGGAGATACTCTTATGGATGTTCTAAACAACCCAAACGCTGAGCAGGCTGATGCTGGTTTATCTACCAGTCAAACTCTTAAAGATAAGTTAATATCCATGTTAGATGTATTAGATGACAGGGAAAGAATCATTGTTGAAGACTATTTTGGACTATCAGGTTCAACTAGAACCTTGGAAGATATTGGAAATGATTTTGATTTAACAAAGGAAAGGGTACGACAAATTAAAGAAAAAGCGTTACGAAAATTAAGAAATGAGACAGGTTCTCTGTTCGATTATATGTAAAAGTTACTAAAGGGTGTATTTATTTAATACACCTTTTATATTTGAGGTTAAACTAAAAATTAAAAATTATGAAAAAATTTATAGAAAATAACTTTGTGGTTATTGTATTGGTAATCGCTCTTTTAACATTCTTCAAAGGATGTAGTGATACTAGAAAATTATCAAACATTGAAAAACAAATTACTACAATCAAAGATTCAACTTATACAAAAGATGAATTAAACAGACAACTTAGAATTTCAGGTCTTGAGGCAGAAAAAAGAATGATTCAAGCAACAGATAGAAAACTTCTTGACGTAAGAAGACAGACTGAAATCGAAGATGAGATAAAAAGATTAAATACTAAATAAATGACTTGGATTGAAAAAAATCTCAAAAAGGTAATATACGTTGCCTTTTTGGTTCCAATCTTATTGGTTGCTCTTGTATCAATTTCACACGTAACAAAATGGTATGGTATTTCGAATCCAATGAGTTGGTCTATCTACTTATCAGTTGCGGTTGAAATCGCGGCACTATCAACTCTTGCGGCGATTGCTGCGAGAATGGGAAGAAAAGTATACTTCCCATTTGCTATCGTTACTCTTGTACAGTTTATCGGGAATGTATTCTTTGCTTACCAGTATATTGATATTGCAAGTCAATCCTTCAAAGATTGGGTTGATATGGTTGACCCATTAGTTTCATTCCTTGGAGTTGAATCAGGAGACTTTATTGGTCATAAAAGATTCTTAGCATTGTTTGCTGGTGGAATGTTACCAATCATTTCTCTTTCATTCTTACACATGTTAGTAAAATTTGAAGAAGAGGAGAAAAAAAAGGTAGAACAATTTCCTGATGTGAATATTGATATTGATGCTTTAAGTTTAGAGGCAGGTAAAAAAGAAGCGGAAATTGAAAAAGAAAAATATGTTCCTACAGAAGAAGATTTAAAAAAACTTGAGGAAGAACTTAAAAAATTAAACGAAATTAAGTTTGGTACTTTAACTGAACCTGAATTTGTAGAAGGAATAAAAGAAGTTGAACCTGAACAGGCTAAAATGAAGCCTGTCAAAAAGGTTCTTAGTTATTTAAAAAGGGATGCTTAACATTGAAAAATATGGAAATTTCAAAGCGACTGGGAAGCAAAAGAAAAAAAAGCAAATAATCCTATGTCATACATCAAGGGAGGTTGAGGAATACTTAGCCTCCCTTAATTTTAGATATGCAGGTAGGTACGATAAGATTCCAAATTTTGTCGTGACTAGGAGAGGAAAGATATTACAACTTCTTCCTGAAAATTCGAATTCAAATTTTTTTACTGAAGATAACATAAACCGAAACTCTGTCATAGTTAGTTTGGAAAATTTGGGATGGTTAGAAAAGAAACCATTGTCAAATCACTATATTAACTGGAAAGGGAGTATTTATATGGAACAGGTCTACGAAAAGAAATGGAGAGATTTCTTTTTTTGGCAACCATACACAACAAGTCAGGTTGAAGCAACCGCACAATTGTGTAACCAATTATTAGATTCTCTTCAAATAGAAAAAAGATGTATTGGACATAACACCAAGGTTGAGGGTGTTTCCAATTTTGAGGGAGTTGTTAGCAGAAGCAATTTTGATGCAACTTTCACAGACTTAAACCCATCTTTTAACTTCGAAACCTTTACAAAATTTTTTGAAAATGAGCAATTTGCACAATGAGAGATATGATGAGATTAAATCTCTTCTAAAAAAATCAAGAATGTTGTTGGAACAAGACAACGGAGAAACTGCGTCACAAATTAATGTTGCACAAGATATTGAAAGTAATATTCAGAATGATGCGGAAGATGATGAAGATGAATATGAAACAGCAGATTCATCTGATGATAATGAAGAAGAAACAAGTAAAAGAGATAAAGTTCAGAAATATAGAGTTTCTGGTGGAATCTTGGCATTACATGGAAAAAACAAAACTGACTTGGATATTACAACAGACGACAAAATTGCATTCCAAGAGACTATGGATGAATTCGTAGAAGAAGTTTCTGACTTGGTAGACTTCAATACTTTGAATGTTTATCCAAACAATGTTGAATGGTCAGGTAAAATTATTGATGAAGATATTGATTTCACATTAAGTTTAGGTGAGAACAGTGGGATTTACATTAAAGGTGATATGATGAAAGTAGATGAAGACTTTTTAAATATGATGAATAAACTACAGCAATACTACCAAAAATTTAAATCTAAATGGGGTAGAGTACTTGCTGGAAGAAAGAAAACAAAAGAAACACCACAATAATATGATACAAGTAATAACAAATTTTTTAGTAAAAAATTACAAAACAATCGTTAAAGTATTGTTTGGATTATTCATCCT
>Ga0114966_10005204_pt1 | contig 11055 bp, 11 predicted proteins | sample M_130207_XF_Meta_FD_87029 | JGI IMG/M metagenome (GOLD analysis project Ga0114966, IMG submission 87029) | Freshwater microbial communities from Lake Montjoie, Canada to study carbon cycling - M_130207_XF_MetaG | ecosystem: Environmental > Aquatic > Freshwater > Lake | place: Lake Montjoie...
TAAAATTCCATTTTCTGATTGCAATACGATATTAAATCCTTCTGGAATATAGTTTGCAACCAAGGTTGGAATTCCTATTCCTAAATTTACAAACATGCCATCTTTAACTTCTTGAGCAATGCGTTTGGCAATACCATTTTTATCTAACATAACTAATATAAGTTTTTATAATCAGTATTAAATTTATTTTTAATTGCAATTGCTAAATTTTTTGCATTTACCATTCGACTTTATAACCATAGTGTTCTGTAGTCCATGTTTGATCTGTAAGTTCTATCAGGATAACTAATTATGCGTTTCTTTAAATCAGTCATTTTTAATACGCGTCAAAATCAATTAATTCAAAATAACACTTATCTTTTGATATTTTAAGTTCGTCGCCTGAAATATTTTTAAAAATAAGATTAAGCGGCGAAGGTTTAAATCTTTCAGGCAAATTAATTGCAAAAGTAGCATCTCCAATATTTAAGCCAATAGAAAGTTTAAAGGGAATAAAATTTATATTTTTAATATGCTCCACTTTACTTTCAGCTTTTGTTAAAAGCAAACTCTTTATGAATGGGATATGTGTTGTGGAATAGATAGTTGCTTTTTTTCTAAAATAAATTGCATCAGGGTTCTTCAATCTCCATTCTAAAATATCTTTAGTCCATATTGCCCTAAAAAAATGTTTATATTCTTTCTTTTGTTTTATTGTTCCAAGGTATATTTTTACGTCTAATTTGCCTACTAGATCAAAACCCAACTTTTTTATAAACCCATGTGTACTATTTTGATTTGCCACACCAATAATAAATTTATATCCCTTTTCCTTAGCCAGATCATAAGTGTCGCTTGCCAGTTTTGTAAACAAGCCCTTTCCCTGATGTTCTGCTTTTGTAGCCGTATTAAGTGATAACAATCCATTTAATGTTTTATCATTAAACTTATAAACTACGGGGATGGTAACGTAATGCGCTACCAATTCATTATTATAAAATGCATCAAAACCTACAACATCACCAACAGGATTTTTAAAATACTGCCAGTCTAAAAAATCTAAAGTAAATTTTTTAGTGTCAGTAAAAACTTCAGATAATAATTTAGAATATAATTCTAATTTATCCCTTTTTGATGGCATTAACTCATATTCCATTATACCGGCAAATTTTTTACATACGCAGCGTATGGTTTTATTTCCACTCCCAATTCCAATATACTGTCCAATCTTTTTAGCATATTCTTTCGGTTATAATACATTAAAAAATTATATATCTTATTATTATCTATTCCGGCATGCATAAATTTTTCCTGATCCGAATCAAGATCATATGGATGAAAATAACTAAGCACAGGATTATTGATCGCAAAATTTTTCTTAAATGAGTTTTTAATAAAAATAAATGGTAAGCATCTAAAATAGATTCCACCGGCAAACGGCACTGTTAATGGGCCAAATTTATCAACTGTAATGGGAATTTCTATTATACCATTAGGCATTTTTTTTGGAGTAAAGCCAAAACCGCCCCAACCATATAAAGGATTTTTAGCCGGTAAAACGGAACTGGAATATTTTATTCCGGCATTATTTAACACATCATGTGCCCATGATGTATTTGGTGTAAGTGAAAATCTGGGGGCTCTAAAACCAACAACTTCTGAAGCCCCATTTTTAAGTAAGGCGTTAATATTTTGTTCAATATCTTGTTTAAAAGATGAAGGCGTTTGCTTATCAAGCGAGTCGTGGTTATAGGAATGGCAAGCTATCTCGTGACCTTTATTAATTATCTCCTTTATCAGATCAGGATATTTAACAGCGACAGTTCCAACAACAAAAAAAGTACATTTAAAATTATTCTTATTTAACCAATCCAAATATTTTAATGTATTTAACACAACTCTATCTTTATAAGACTCACCGTTTAAAACGCCTTCTCTCACATCTTCAAGGTCAACACTAAATAAAAAAATGTTTTTATTCATCGCTACTTTGGGGTTTTTCGGCTTTTAAAATAGCGAACTCCTGTGCAAGATCTTTAATTTGTTTTTGGAGTTTTGAATTAACAACAGATAAGTGGACCAAAAAAATAATAATTGCGAAGATGGCTCCTAAAAAAATAAGAGCCGGTGCATAATAAACCCCGAGAAGTTTTGCGATAAGATCCAAACCATTGCGCCATATTGCAAATGCTAATAATAAAACGGTACATACTATCCAAATAATTGAATATTCTTCCCTTAGCTTACCTTTTATAATTAGTCTAAAAATAAGAAGCATAAAAAGCAATGAGCCTATTATGCTTAAAATTTGAATTTTATACGGTATTACGTTTCCCATTAAATTTTAATCTAAAATAAATAAATAATATTCCTAAAGTAACTTTTATCATGTAATAAACTGAAAAAAAACTGCCAATTGAAGATACACCGGCTTCTCTTTCACTCATAATTACAGGCACTTCTTTGATCTTAAAAGAATTTAAGTGATACAAAATTATAGCCTCAGGTTCAGGATAAGTATCAGGATAATAATTACAAACTTTTTCGATAACATTTTTGTCTATTGCCCTAAAGCCTGATGTGCTATCTGTTATGGTAATATTTAATAAGGTCCTGATCAAACGTTTAAAATAATTTATGCCAAATCTTCTTATCGATGAAGATTGAAAACCTTCTTTATTTAAAAATCTTGAGCCAATAACAACATTAGCTTCAGAGTTTAAAATAGGTTGAATAAGTTCTGCGATCTGATTTGCTGGATGCTGCCCATCGCCATCAAATTGTATAGCAATGTCGTAATTATATCTTTTGGCATATTTATAACCCGATTGAACAGCGCCACCAATCCCTAAGTTAATTGGCAGATTAATAAAAACATTTGTTTTTGACCTGATCACATTCAGGGTATCATCTTTAGAGCAATCATTAACGGGTAAAACAGTTATTTCAACACCAGCTATACTTAAGGAAGTAAGCTGATCATATACTTTGCTAATATTACCTTGTTCGTTATAACATGGAACTACTATAAGTAATTTTTTAATTGCCTCTGTCTTCACCACTTTTTAATTTAGGATAATCAGGTTCTTTTAGGCTACCCCAATACAAACCGTTGTTAAAATCATCCAGATAATATTTACCGAAAACATGCCAATAAGTTTTTTCTGTCATGGAATTAAAGTGAATATAATTCCTTGTGTACTGGTAACTTTGACCGATATTTAAACAAATCCCGGAAAAAATTATAATAAAAAAAATAACCTGTAAAAACTGAAGTGATTTTTTAAAATTTTCTTTTTTGCTAAAAAAATCACAACATGCAGCAATTGGAATTGCTAAAAAAGCTATGTGTTGCGCAAAACCTCTTGCGCCAAAACATCCACCAAAAAACCAATCCCACCAACAACTTAAAATATACACATGCAGTACTAAGATAATAAGTAATATAGTTCTGAACTTTTTGATCTCACCTTTCATAAAAAAGAATCCGATAAAAGCAATTACTATTAAAGGTGTATAAGTGATCCATCCTTTACGATAACTTATTAAAATATTAAAAATTTGCGGGTCAGTCCACATAAATCTTTCGCCGTTTGCTTCATATGAGGAGTAAAAATAAACGCCTGCCATTTCTTTCCAATATAGTAACTGCGGTATCCATAGACCAACTACTAGTGCGATCATTATTAAAACATGAAATTTATATTTAAAAAACATAACAAACTGCTCTTTTATTTCGCGCAAGTTAGTTGCTTTCCAAAATATAAAAACTAATGAAATTAAAACCTCGGTGGGTCTTATCAAAACAATTAATCCAATTACTAAACCAATGAGTATAGATTTAGTATAAGTTGGCATTTCATGCCAACTATGAGCTGCAGCCAATAAAGAGCTGATCAAAAAAAACAAATAGCCATGTGTCATTTCTCCATCACCATAAGTATAATAAAAAAGCATGGTGCCAAAAAAAGAAATTGCAAGAGTTAAAGCGGTGACCCATTCACTATAAAAATTCAGTAAAAACCGCCGTAAAAAAATCAGACCCAGCATAACATAAAAAATACTACCCCAATGAATACAAGTAGCAAAAGGTTCACTAAAACCATCGAGCGGACTTTTTTGATTGTAGGCTATTTTGTAACCTAAAGCAAAAAAAGGCGAATACATAAGAGCCATACCATATGTACCACGCGATATTCGTTTATTTATTGGTGATACCATCAAAAAAGATTCAGTGCCATTACCAAACTCAAATGAGCCATTATTGCAAAATTTAGCAGGTAAATAACTATAATAATTTGCTACATCCCAATTAAAATTGTTTTGATTAAAATGCCATTTCCTGAACAGATCCATCAAGAAAAATGAAAAACAAAAACAAAAAATAATTAATAAACTACTTGGTTTAATTAAAGAGGAAGTATCAATACTGAATTTCATTCGTACTTTAAATTAAGTGCTCATTTCTTTAATATCACGTTCTATTGACAGTTTCCCGGCTGTAATATTTTTTATCTCATCCACACTAATTCCGGGTGCACCTGGCAATAAGGTAACCGCTTGTTTACCCGCATTAATAAGGTCGGCATCTTCGTCTCCTTCAATTGGAAAAGGACCCATTCCTAAAATTCCGTTTTCGCTTTGTAACTCAACACTCATTCCTTCAGGAATATAATTTGCGACTAATGTAGGAATACCAATTCCAAGGTTAACAAACATCCCGTCTCTTACTTCTTTTGCAATTCGTTTTGCGATACCGTTTTTATCTAACATAATTAATATACCTTTTTATATTCTTTTAAAAATTGATTCTCTAATGATTTCGCAACGTTTTTTGCAATAATCATTCGTCCTTTATAATTGTAATGTTCTGTAGTCCAATTTTGATCTATGAATTCTTTTCCAGAAACCATTTCCAAATTATCAATAACAAAACAATTATTTTTATTATATCTTTTAACTAAAAAATCTCTGTTTTGCCTCATTAAAAATACTAATTCTTTACCAACTAAACTATCTGCGTAATGAATATTTTCCGCCATTAAATTAAGATATAAATTCACATTATTTTGCTTACACCACAGTGCAATTTCATCAAAATCTTTAACCCTTATATTGTCATCTTTAATATTAAACGCATATGCTTTTACATAATGACAGGCTAATTCAATCTTTTGCTGATTCCAAGTCCCATCACTATTTAAAAATCCACCATGAGCAATCGCATAATTCCAATCCGCTACATTATTATATTTAACAGGAAAAGAGAAATTCAGTTGGCTGCTCTTCCATTCCTCAAATAAGTCATATTCTCTTTGCTGATCGGTTTTATCGGCAAACCCAAGCAAAGATAATTGAAACCTATTAAATAGATTAGGATAAGGTTCTGTAAGAGTAATCCATTCCGGGATATGCGACTCCAATTTAGAATACCTCCATGGAGCACCAAAAGATCTAAGGTTTAGTGTAACTATAATTGCTTTAGGTAATTTTTTATTTATTATAATTTGCTTTAACCAATACTTATAAATGCCTGCATGAGTTGCTGGTTTATTAATAGTTGCAAGTTTTAAAGAGGGGTAAAACAGATTTATCATTTCAGAAATGCTGCTTTTGATTGAATCATTTTCTATAAACGTAGTATTAGATGATTCGCCAAAATAAAAAACATCAGTAGAAACTTGCGATCGAAGAATTTCAATCATCTCATGACTTCTATTTTTTACATCCATTTTGTAAAAAGTAGAATTATAAATAAAGTTTAAGCAAATAATAATTACAAGCAACAAACTTACCTTTATAAAAATTTTCTTTCCCATTAAAACTGAAAATAAATAAAACTAAATTTTTGTGTGCCCGACAATGCCATTAAACAAAATAATAAAACTGTATAAAACGCCCAACGATAATGAGTTTTAAAGGTGTTAAGCTTTAAATCAAATCTTGAATTGTAAAGAAAAATATCAAAAATAATTATAACTCCTGAAAATAATAGTGGAATTAAAATCTCTAATTGAATATTAGGAACATCGTTATTTCTAAAAACAGCTATAAAAATATCTTTTGCTTTCTGAAAATTTTCCGCCCTGAAAAAAATCCAGATGAATGATGTTATCACAAATGTTTTTAAAGCAAGCAATACATTTAAAAAGCACCATTCACTTTTCATTTCAAATTTAAAAATTTTTGAAAAATATTTTTCAATTAACAGCGTCAGTCCATGTAAAGCACCCCAAACAACAAAGGTCCAGCTGGCACCATGCCATAAACCACTAATTAAAAAAACAATTAGAATATTAATACTCCATCTGGGAATTTTTAAACGGTTACCGCCTAATGGAATATACAAATAGTCTCTAAACCAGTTACTGAGTGAAATGTGCCAGCGCGACCAAAATTCTGAAACACTTTTTGAAAGATAAGGGGTTTTAAAATTATCCATAATATTTATGCCCAATAATTTTGCACTTCCCAATGCTATGGTTGAATAGCCATAAAAATCGGCATATATCTGAAATGAAAATAAAAATACTGAAAGTAAAACCTCTGCCGAACTGTATTTTAATGGTTCAAGATAAATTTGATTAACATATGGGGCAATGTTATCTGCTATAGTCATTTTTATAAATAAACCAAACAAAATTAATTTGAAGCCATCCGAAAAATTTTGATATACAGGCTTATGATCCTGTTTCAATTCTTCCCCGAGACGATCGTAACGCTCAATTGGTCCGGCCACCATTTGCGGAAAAAACAAAACATAATTTGCAAAGTACCCTAAATGCCTTTCAGCCTTCTGTTTTCCTCTATATACTTCAATGGTATAACTCATAGATTGAAAGGTGTGAAAGGAAAGACCAATTGGCAAAATAACATTTAAGTTTAATGGATGGAATTCTTTACCAAAGAAAGAAAAAACAGTAACCAAATTATCATTGAAAAAATTAAAATATTTAAAAAAGAACAAAACCGCAATGTTTGCAGTTAAACTAGCTATAAGAAAAAATAATTTATTTCTGTCATTAGTCCTTTCAATTGCGAGGGCTGCAAAATAATCTACAACAATAATTAAAAAAAGAATAAGAATATATTTTGGCACAAATACCATATAAAAATAACAACTGGCAACAAAAATTAAAACCCATCGAAATTTTTGAGGTAATAAATAATACAAACCAACAACAATTGGCAGAAAAAATAAAAAATGTATTGAATTAAATAACATATTTATTACCCTTATTTTTTATTTACCTCATATAAACAACAATATTTATCTTGCGATTCATAACGTTTAACGGTATTAGAATCAATAAATTGTTTGAATTTTAGATTTTCGACATTATTAATTTTTGACAAATTACCATACATGAAAATATAATCTGGCAAACTGTTTTGCTTGTTTGATGAATTAGCTTCCCAGCTAACAGAAATACGCTTTTCATCCTTCCATTTTAAAGGAAACCAGCCTAAAACAGCTTCGTAATTATCAAGATTTACTACGTTTTTATTCACCCCTAAATAATTTGAAAAATGAGGTTCAAGCCAGCTATCAGAATAATTAACAGAAAAAACAGTTGATTTTTCTTTAATATAATCTGAAGTTGCAATAATTTTTTCTGCATGTGAACTTAATTGTGTTAATACTTTATTTCTGTTGGAAGACAATTTATAAAATGAATTAAAAATGACAATAGCAGATATAAAATAGATGGCTTTAAATTCCAAAGCATTAAACGCAATCCAAAAAACCATAAAATAAAAAAACATAAAAACCAATCTGTCACTGAGCATGCCGCTTAGCCACCCACTATTTGTATATACAATAATCGGAACTAAGATTATTGATAGCACCAAAAAAACATCAGTATAATTAATTTCCTTTTTTTCTGAATTAAAAACAAAGCGTTTAAGAAAAACAGCGTTTGCTAAAAAAAACAATATGGCAAGATTGATTCCTGAGTTAATACCGTCGGTTTCTTTATTGAAAACAATTGCAGGTGAAAAATCTATTATTTTAGAAAACTTTTCGTAATCAGTTGTAGCATAATCATAATTTGGTATCGAATATTTAAAATAGAAAATAGAAAACAAAATAAGTGCCGGTAAAAAAAGCAAAAACAGAAACATTAACTTTTTAAATAAAACTTTAAACTCTGCTCTGAAATAAATAATAGTAATCAAAAAAACTACGATTAATGTTGCAACAAAAATAAAAGCATGTGCATTAAATAAAATAATTGAGTTAAGAACAAATAAAACCAAATGATGCCACTTTTTATTTTCCTTCAAAAAGAAATACAATATTGCTATTTGGCAATTAAAGAAAATGAATGCGGCACAAAAATTAAAAAAACCAACGTGTAGTAAAAAACTAAAAACCAAAGGGAAAATAAGAAATGCATATAAAGTATTTTTGGTATAAAGTTTAATTACATACCTAAAACTCAAAGGCATAAATAACACAATAAAACTCAAAAATATTTTTTCACTCGTAAAAGGGTCAAAAAACAAAAATAGTTTGCTTAATAAAATATGCGAAAAATAGTTTGACAGGAATAAATCGTTCTTTTGAAAATATTCGTTTAAAAAAGAATTTCCATCAAATAAATTTAAAAGCCCTGCATTATAAAGGTGAGCGGGTCCATCAATTGTTACATAAACATTTACTGCCCAAACATTTATTAAACTAATTACAAATAATCCGTAAAAAAAAAGGTTTTCAAAATTTAAATATTTATTATTGAACAACATTATTTAGGTGATTAATAAATTATAAAATTATTTCTTCCGCACAGTTCTTTGTTCAATTCGTTTTTCATATTTAGCTCCTTGAAAAATACGGTGAACATAAATTCCGGGTGTATGGATCTGATCCTGATCTAATGCTCCGGAGGGCACTAATTCTTCTACCTCGGCAATTGTAATTCTTCCCGCCATAGCCATTAAGGGATTAAAATTACTAGCAGTGCTTTTATAAATTAAATTCCCGGCAGTATCACCTTTCCACGCTTTTACGATGGCGAGGGCTGCCACATAATCAATAACAATGATCAAAAAAAGAATAAGTATATACTTTGGCACAAACACCATGTAAAAATAACAGCTGGAAATAAAGATCAATATCCATCTGAATTTTTGGGGCAATAAATAGTAAAGTCCAAAAACTATTGGCAAAAAAAATAAAAAATGTACGGAGTTAAATAACATTTTAATTTTTTATTTTAAATACCTCCACATGATTTTTTTTAAGAACCGATTCGAAATTGTTAGAAATGCTTGTGAAGGCTTTTTGCTCTTTAATATTAGGATCAATAAGTATTAGGTAATCGTATTTTCTTTTTTGCATTAAGGCGGGCATCCATAAAGTATCGTTGTAATCAAACGCGGATACAGTTTGCCCTTTCTGGTCCATGAGATAGAGCGAAATATTAAAACTCTCGTCAGGAATACTTAAGAACATATCGGTTCGTTTTATTCCAAGCTTTCTTAATTCCGGCGTAATCGTTTCTAATGGTGCGGTTGTTTGTTCGCGATTCCAAAGCAGCCACTCGGAGTATTTTTTTTCTTCGTTCGAAATAAAAGGGTACCAAAAAAGTAATTTATCGGCTTTTATCATTCTGCTTCGGTAAACTGCCGCTGCAAAAAACGCATTAAAAACGATGATTACCCCAACTGTTATTCGTAAAAATTTAATATTGTTGGCAATAATTTGGGTTTGACTTAAAATTGAGGCGGCACAAAAAAATGTAACCACCGGAAAGATCATTAAATTACTGAGGTAATAATCATGCGCCGTAAATACCTGAAAGAAAAAAAGAAGATAAACCACAAAAAATAAGGCGGAAAAAATAAAAGTGTATTTTAAAAATGGTTCCAGTTTTTTAAAATTTCCGATCACATAAAATATTGCGATGGAGAAAATAAAAAACACCGGTTTATTAAAAAATAGAGGAAAGAGGTCATTAAAAAGAGAACGGAGCGTGCTGTATAATGCTAGTTCCTTCATTTCCCAAATGGGCAATACTGTTAACAAAAATACACTGTTATTGGAGGTATTATATACAATGGCGAATTTGTACCACGCCCAAACCAAAATTATTGAGGCAACAAGACTAATTGCAGGCAATAATTTTTTCGTGAATAATTTTTCTGTCCCTAATAATTTAGTCATGCCCAAAAGCTCGGCTGCTGAGAAAAATAGGATGGTACCCAGTCCTAACAAGGCACTTACCTTAAGCAAAGTAGCGATTGTGCCCAGAACAAGGGAAAGATAGAAATAACTTATTTTTTTTGTTTTGTAAAAATTAAAAAAGTGACAATAAGTTAAAATGCAAAAAGATAAAGCAGGCACATCAGCAATAAAATTAAATGAATAATAAACCAAAAGCGGCGAAGTTAAAAAAAGAGCAGTCACAAAAAAAGAAAAAAGAGTTGAGCCGTAAAACCGCACTAATGTTCTGAATAACATAAGCATTGAAATAATAAAAATAAAATATTCCAAAAAGCGATAAATAAATTCGTGCTCCCCGAATAGTTTCCACAAAAAAGCCACCGTGTAATTTAAAATAGGACACTCGCTAACAGCTTTACCGCCAGTGGTTCCTTGCGAGTGAATTTTAGGGCTAAAAAAATGCATACCTTCCTCATAATAATTTTTAGTGATAGAAAGGCAATCTGTTTGGCGCCACTGATGAATAGTGATGGGGCGGAACTTATAGGTTTTGTTGTATGAGTTCAAAAAAAACAGTACAACCATAAACAATAGCAGTAAAATAGTTGCTGTTTTATGGGTGATACTTTTATTAGTTTTCTGAAACATAGAAGGCTATTGAGAATTATTTCTTTCTAATCGTTCTTTGCTCAATTCTTTTTTCGTAGTGCGTCCCCTGAAAAATACGATGAACATAAATTCCTGGAGTATGAACATGATCAGGATCTAATTCTCCAGCAGGTACTAAAATTTCAACCTCAGCTATAGTTATTTTTCCAGCCATGGCCATCATAGGATTAAAATTTCTTGCGGTGTTTTTATAAATTAAATTTCCTGCAGTATCTCCTTTCCAGGCTTTTACAATA
>Ga0114966_10005205_pt1 | contig 11055 bp, 6 predicted proteins | sample M_130207_XF_Meta_FD_87029 | JGI IMG/M metagenome (GOLD analysis project Ga0114966, IMG submission 87029) | Freshwater microbial communities from Lake Montjoie, Canada to study carbon cycling - M_130207_XF_MetaG | ecosystem: Environmental > Aquatic > Freshwater > Lake | place: Lake Montjoie...
AAGGAGCGGCGCGCTTCCAGCCGCCGACCCATCAACGCGCGCAGCGCCAAGTTTCTCCCCGTTGCGATGCCGAAAAAAGTTAGCGCTTCGCGGAAGGTAAAACGGCGGCTGGAAGCTCGCCGCTCCTTTGAGAACGCCGATCCACTCCCCGTGCCTCTGTTTCTCCTGCGGCGTCCCGCGTCTTGGATCGCGCCCACGCCACGGAGACGGAGTTTCGCCACACGCATCCATTCCCAAAGCGCCGCGCTTAACTTTTGGCACGAGAGCGGGGGCAAGACTTTACTGGACAACCCGACACAAAGTGGAACGATTTCCGGTGTTTCCGCGCGGTGCGGGAACTTCCAGCCACTCAGTATTCCATCAAAACGATCAACCAAATCCGACGCGACCTTTGCCGACCGATCTTCGGGCTGCTTTTGACGGCCGCAGGGCTGGGCAGCGCTCAGGCGACCGAGGTGGCGGTCACGACTCTGCTCGGGGAGATTCGCGTGGAGCTATACGAGGACAAGCCGGTCACGGTCGGGAACTTCCTCGCGTATGTGAATGCCGGTCGCTTCACGGACTCCTTTGCGCACCGGTTGATGCCGGGTTTTGTGCTGCAAGGCGGGGGATTCACGCTCTCGCCGAATATTACGCCAATCGATGTTCCGATCTTTGGGCCGATCGTCAATGAGTACGGTGCCGGTCAAACCCGCAGCAACGTATTGGGGACCATTGCGATGGCCAAGTTGGGCGGCAATCCGGATTCCGCCACTTCCCAGTGGTTTTTCAACCTTGGTAACAACAGCGCGAATCTGGATTCACAGAATGGCGGGTTCACCGTGTTTGGCCATGTCGTGGCGGGGCTGGATGTGCTGACACTTTTCAACACCACGTTTAACCAGCAAGCCACCGGCGGGCGCGGAGTTTACGATTGCGGTGGAGTTTTTGAAACTCTCCCGCTCAGCGCTGGCTCGCTTGCCATAAACAACTTCGTCCATACCACTTGGCGCATCGTCACGGCGACCGCCTATTGGCAGGGCAGCATGGGCACGCAGTGGGACCAACCGGCCAACTTTGCCACCAGTCGAACCGCCAATTACAGCGCGACCAGCCCGGTCAACGCCACGACTGACGTGGTCTTTAACGCCGATGGCGCGGCGAACTTCGCCAACACCACGCTGGGCGCGAACCAGTCCATCCGCTCCCTGATGCTGCGCGCGACCTCGGCGGTCGGGATCGGGGGCGGCCACACGCTCACGATCACCCCCGACGCGCCCACCGCCGGGATCACCGTGACCGCCGCTGCTCCCGGCGCGCTCACGCACGTCATCAGCAGCGGCGTCGTGCTCGGTGCGACGCAGACCTGGACGGTGGCGGAGGCCGACCGCACGCTCGTGGTCAATGGAAATGTGAGCGGCAACTTTGCCCTGACGAAAGCGGGCAACGGCGTGCTCAACCTCAACGGGACGCAGGCTTACGCCACCCTCACCGCCGCCGCCGGGACCACGAACGTGAACGGCGCCTTCGTCCCGCCCGTGGGCACGGCCAGTGTGGCGGTGTCCGCCGGCGCGCGACTGAAATTTGGTAGCGTGAGCCAGACCCTCGGCGCGCTCACCATCGGCCCGGGCGCGACGGTTGCGTTCACGAGCGGAGCGGCGGTCGGGGCGTTCAGCGGGAGTGGAAAAGACGGCGTGGTGGGTGGCTCGGCGGCTGTTCCCGAACCAGGCACCGCCGGGTTGCTCCTGCTGGGTGGGCTCGGCCTGCTGAGCCGCAGGCGGCGCGGGAGGAACAGCGGCTAGTTTGCCGGATTCCGTGTCGAAGCAGCAGGGTTCGCTCGGCGATTCGCGGAGCCGCACTCCGCTCACAGGCGAAGCCCCGCCTTATGTCACACACCGGGGCATTTTGTCCGTAGCCAAGCGGGGGGACATCTGCTTTCCTTCCCGCCCCTTTTCAAAAAAACCAACTCACGCCGCATGACCGCCGCACAGATCGCCCAAGCCAATGCCGAACTCCGCGACCAAGCGCCGCTGGAGATTGTCCGCTGGGCCGCGGCGCAGGCGGGGGGACGCGCGATCGTCTCGACGAATTTCCGCCCGTATGAGGCGGTCGTTTTGCACCTCGCCACGCGGGTGCTGCCGGACATCCCGGTGCTGTGGGTGGATCACGGCTACAACAAGCCGGCGACCTACCGGCACGCGGAGGAGGTGCAGGCGTTGCTCGGGCTGAACATCAAGGCCTACGTGCCGCGGATGACGGCGGCGCACTACGACGCGATCCACGGCGGCGCGCCAGAGCCGACGCCGGAGAATGAGGAGCGCATCAAGGCGTTTAGCACGGTGATGAAACTGGAGCCTTTCCAACGCGGGATGCGCGAACTGGCCCCGACGGTCTGGATCACCGGCCTGCGCGAGGTGCAGAACCCGAACCGCGCGGGGCTGGACATCGTGAGCGCGGACGGAAACTTCGGCTCACTCAAAATCAGCCCCTTCTTTCGCTGGACCGACCGCGACATGAATGCCTACTGCGAGGAGCACGGGCTGCCCAACGAGTGGGACTACTTTGACCCCGCCAAAGCCGACGAAAAGCGCGAGTGCGGCCTGCACGCGGCGTGGGGCGGCGCAAGGATGAAGGCGGAAGGATGAATTGATCGCGCCATGCTCTTCATCCCTCATCCTTCAACCTTCATCCTTTCCCCGTGACCAGCTACCACCTCGACCATCTCCAGTATCTCGAAACCGAGGCCATCCACGTGATGCGCGAGGTGGCCGCGGAGTTTGAGCGGCCGGCGCTGCTCTTCTCGGGCGGAAAGGATTCCATCTGTTTGCTGCGCTTGGCGGAGAAAGCGTTCCGGCCGTCGGACATCCCGATGCCGTTTCTCAATGTGGACACGGGTCACCATTTCCCGGAGCTGAACACTTTCCGCGACAAGCGCGCGGCCGAACTCGGCGGGAAGCTCATCATTCGCAAAGTCGAGGACGCCATCGCCGCCGGCATCGCGCATCCGTCGCCCGGCGAGATCAGCCGCAACCGGCTGCAAATCCCCACGCTGCTCGCGGCGCTGGAGGAGTTCCGCTTCGACTGCGCCATCGGCGGCGCACGGCGCGACGAGGAGAAGGCCCGCGCGAAGGAGCGCTTCTTCAGCTTCCGCGACGCCTTCGGCCAGTGGGATCCGAAGAACCAGCGCCCGGAAATCTGGAACCTCTACAACGCCCGCGTGAACCCCGGCGAAAACATGCGCGTCTTTCCGCTCTCGAATTGGACCGAGATGGACGTGTGGGAATACATCAAGCGCGAGCAACTCGAAGTGCCGACGATCTATTTCAGCCACCAGCGCCAGGCCGTGCGCCGCGGCGGGCAGTGGCTGCCCGTCAGCGACATCCTGCCGCCGACGCCAAAGGAGGAAGTCCGCGAGTTGACCGTCCGCGTCCGCACCATCGGCGACATCATCAGCACCGGTCTCGTGGAAAGCCCGGCCACCACCGTGGATGACATCATCGCCGAAATCGCCGCCGCCCGCGTGACCGAACGCGGCTCGCGCGCGGATGACAAAGCGAGCGAGGCGGCGATGGAGGACCGCAAGAAGCAGGGCTATTTCTAATGAGCGCGACCCATCCCGTAGAACTCCTTCGCTTCAATACCTGCGGCTCTGTCGATGACGGCAAGTCCACGCTCATCGGGCGCCTGCTTTACGACACGAAGTCGCTGATGGAGGACCAAATCGAGGCGCTGGAAAGGTCGGCGGACATCACCGGCGGCGGGCAGATCAATCTCGCCAATCTCACCGACGGCCTGCGCGCCGAGCGCGAGCAGGGCATCACCATCGACGTGGCCTACCGCTACTTCGCCACGCCGCGGCGAAAGTTCATTGTCGCGGACACGCCGGGCCACATTCAGTACACGCGCAACATGGTCACGGGCGCGAGCACGGCGAACCTCTCGGTCATCCTCGTGGACGCCCGCAACGGCGTCATCGAGCAGACCCGCCGGCACACCTGCATCGCCGCGCTGCTCGGCATCCCGCACCTCGTCGTCGCGGTGAACAAGATGGATCTCGTCGGCTGGAGCGAGGAGCGCTTTCTCGAAATCCGCGATGCCATCGAGGGCTTCCTGCCCAAGCTCGACGTGGCCAAGGACGTGAAGTTCGTCCCAATCAGCGCGCTCACCGGTGAAAACGTCGTCACGCCGTCGGACAAGACGCCGTGGTATCAGGGGCCCGGCCTGCTCAGCCATCTGGAGACCGTCCACATCGCCAGCGACTGGAATCTCACCGCCTTCCGCATGCCCGTGCAGTGGGTCAACCGCCCGAACAATCCGACCGATCATTCGCTCCACGATTTCCGCGGACTCAGCGGGCAAGTCGCGGGCGGCATCGTGAAGCGCGGCGACAAAGTCATGATCCTCCCGAGCGGATTGAAAAGCACCGTGCAGAGCATCTGGACGCTCGACGGCGAACTCGACGAAGCCTTCGCCCCGCAGTCCGTCACCCTCTGCCTCGCGGACAACGTGGACGTGAGCCGCGGCGACATGATCGTGGGCCTGGAAAACCTGCCCGGCATGAGCACCGACCTGCGCGCCCGCGTCTGCTGGATGCACCAGCGCGCGCTGACCAAAGGCGGGAAGTATTTCCTCAAGCACGGCACCCAGACCGTGCAGGCCATGGTCACGAGCATCGAGGGCCGGATCGACATCCGCACCTTTGAGCACGAGCCCGCGCCCGCGCAGCTCGCGATGAACGACATCGGCGAAATCCGCGTGCGCACGGCCAAGCCGATCGTCTTCGACGGCTACGGATTCAACCGGCTGACCGGCTCCTTCATCCTCATCGAGCAGGGCACCAACCACACCGTCGCCGCCGGCATGCTTTTCCCGCCGACCGAGGCCGTGAAGCCGGAGTACGACGACTTCGCGATCTGACGGTTCCGCCGGCCCGCTGCGGCGCGCTTCTCGCTTCTCTTCAAACGCGGAAGGAGAAGGCGGAGAAGAGCGACCGCACAGTTTTTTCAACAGCCTCCCAACCATTTCGCTGGCACGGTGCTTAACCGGGCGCTGTCTCTCACGAGTCGGCTTTTTTCCACGATTCATGCGTTCCTTCATCAGCACACTATTCCTCGCAGCCTGCTCCCTCTGCCAAGCAGGCGCGGCGGACGGCGCAGCCAAAGCGATCGACCTTTCCAAGCTCCCGCCCGCCGCCACCGCGCCGGTGGATTTCGCGCGCGACATCCAACCGCTGCTGGCGGATCGCTGCGTGAAATGCCACGGGCCGGAGAAGCAGAAAGGCGGGTTGCGGCTCGACGCGAAAGCGCAGGCCATGCAGGGCGGGGACGACGGGAAAATCATCGAGCCGGGGAAGAGCGCGGAGAGCCGGATGATCCATCTCGTGGCGGGGCTGGAGGAGGACACGGTGATGCCGCCGAAGGACAAGGGCGAGCGGTTCACGGCGGCGCAGATTGGGTTGCTGCGGGCGTGGATTGATCAAGGCGCAAGCTGGCCGAACGACGGCAAGGTGGCGAAGCTGCGCAGCGATCATTGGTCGTTGCAGCCGCTGAAAACGCCCGCGCCGCCGGTGGTCCCGGGCGCGGCCACTCCGCTCGACGCTTTCGTGCAGGCGAAGCTCGCGGCGAAAGGTCTGGCGCTTTCGCCCGAGGCGGACCCGCGCACGCTCATCCGGCGTGTCACTTTCGACCTCACCGGCCTGCCGCCGACGCCGGAGGAGGTCGAGGCGTTTGTCGAGTCGTACGGGACACCTAAGGCCCCTGAGTCCCATCCGTCCTATCGCGCGCTCGTGGACCGGCTGCTCGCCTCGCCGCGCTACGGCGAACGCTGGGGCCGGCACTGGCTGGATGTGGCCCGCTACACGGAGAGTCAGGGCTTCGAGTATGACCGCCTGCGCGAGAACGCCTGGCACTACCGCGACTACGTCATCCGGAGTTTCAACGCGGACAAGCCATACGACCTTTTCATGCGCGAACAGGTCGCCGGCGACGTGCTGGAGCCGGTGACGACCGACGGCATGCTCGGGCCCAGCCTGCTCGTCTGCGGCCCGTGGGATCAGGCCGGCAACGCGCAGGCCAACGCCACCCAAAAGAAGATCACCCGCGAGGACGAACTGGAGGATTTGCTCGGTGTCGTGGGCCAGACGTTTCTCGGGCTGACGGTCAACTGCGCGCGCTGCCACGCGCACAAGTTCGACCCGATTCCGCACGAGGATTACTACCGGATGAAGGCGGTCTTCGAGGGCGTGAAACATGGCGAGCGGGACATCGCCAAGGCGGATGCCCAGGAAGCTGCGGCGAAGAACAAAGAGCGCTGGGCCGAGCTGCAGAAGGCGATTGCCGCCTCCGCGAAAATGGTCGCGGAGATCGAAGCCGCGGGCGCGAAGCTGGCGGCGGCCCAGCGCCCAGCGACCGCGCCGACGCCGGAGTCGGCGGCGGCCGCGTTTCGCGCCGGCGACGCGTCCATCTCGCCGGAGGAAATCCTCGCCGCGCTCACCGCGGAGCAGCGCACCGCGCGGGAGGTCGCGCTGGCTGATGGCAAAAAACTCAGCGCCGCACTTGAGTCTCTCCCGCCCGTCAAACCACCGCGCCGCGAGACTTCCTACGTGGGCACGCGCATCCAGCCGGCGCCGACGAAGCGCCTCGTCCGCGGCGATGTCCTTGCGCCGGCCGAGGTCGTCACGCCCGGCGCGCTCAGCGCGGTCTTCGTTCTCGAATCCGACTTTGGCCTGCCCGCCGACGCGCCCGAGGCGCAGCGGCGGCTGAAGTTTGCCGACTGGCTCGCCGACGCCCGCAATCCGCTGCCCGCGCGCGTGCTGGTGAACCGGGTCTGGCAGTTGCACTTCGGCCAGGGCCTCGTCTCGACGGCGAACGATTTCGGAGCCAGCGGCGCGCCGCCGACCCACCCCGAGTTGCTCGACTGGCTCGCGGGAAAATTCATCGCGAGCGGCTGGAGCGTGAAGGCGCTGCACCGGCTGATTCTGGACTCTGCGACGTACCGGCAGTCGCCGGTCACAAATGAAAAAGCCGCCGCCCTCGACGCCGACAATACCCTCCTCTGGCGCTTCCCGCCGCGTCGCCTTGAGGCCGAAGCCGTCCGCGACGCCATGCTCGCCGTCAGCGGCCAGCTCGACCTGCAAATGGGCGGACCCAGTTTCAAAGGCGCCTCGTATGCCAACGGCGGCAAGGGTGCCGCGGAGTCGAACCGCCGCACCGTCTATCGGATGAATGTGAACAGTGGCAAAGACCCGCTGCTGGACGCCTTCGACTGTCCCGATCCCGCTGTGAAAACGCCGCGGCGCGGCGTCACCATCACCCCGCTCCAGGCGCTCGGGCTGATGAATAACGCCTTCGTCCAGCGCCAGGCAAAAGGCCTCGCCGAGCGCGCGCTGAAAGCCGCCGCCGGCGATCCGCACGCCGCCATCCAAACCGCCTACCGCCTCGCCCTCAGCCGTCCACCCACCGCCGCCGAAACCCAGCTCGCGCAAGCCGCCGCGCAGGAACGCGGTCTCGCCAGCGTCTGCTGGGCGCTGCTCAACTCCACCGAATTCGTCTATGTCCAATAACGATCATTCCCCCTCTGGCCCCGCGCCTTTTTCGCGCCGGCATTTCCTCTGGAATTCCGGCGGCGGGCTCGGTGGCATCGCGCTCGCGTGGCTGCTCCAGCGCGACCACGCCGCCGCCGCCGGGGGCGCGCCCGCTTCCTCCCTGAAACCGCACTTTGCGCCGAAGGCGAAACGCGTCGTGCAGATTTTCTGCGCCGGCGGCGTGAGCCACATCGATGCCTTCGACTACAAGCCGGAGCTGGAGCGCATGCACGGGAAGTCGCTGGAAGGCAAAGGTGAGAACCTCGGTTTCTTCGGCCAGCCGGGGAAACTCATGAAGCCGGTGTACGACTTCAAACAGCACGGAAAATCCGGTGCGTGGGTGAGCAGCCTGCTGCCGCATCTCGCCGGCTGTGTGGACGACATCTGCTTCATCAAGTCCATGTTTGCCAAGAGCAACAACCACACGCCCGCCGCGTTCCAGATGAACAGCGGCTTTACCTTGAACGGCTTCCCGAGCATGGGCGCGTGGCTGAGCTACGGACTCGGCACGGAAAACGAAAATCTCCCCGCATTCGTCGTGCTGCCCGATCCGCGGAGCCTGCCCGCCGGCGGCTCGATCAATTGGACCTCGGGCTTTCTTCCCGCCAATCACCAGGGCGTCGCCTTTCAGACCAAAGGAGGCGATCCGATCCCGGACATCGCCACGCCCGCAGGCCTCCTCCCCGGCGGGCGCGCGGCCGACATGGAGTTGCTCGCCGCGATGAACCGCGGGTTTGCGGCAGCGCATCCGGGCGACGATGCATTTGCGGCGCGCCTGCGTTCCTACGAACTCGCCGCGCGCCTGCAGGTGAGCATCCCCGAGGCGTCGCAGCTCGACTCCGAGCCGGCGGCGATCAAGAAGCTCTACGGCATCGATGAGCCGGCCAACAAAGGCTTCGCGCGCAACTGCCTCATGGCGCGGCGACTCCTCGAACGCGGCGTGCGCTTTGTGCAGGTCATCAATGGCGGCATCTTCGGTGGGAACCCGCGGATCAACTGGGATGGCCACGAAAACGTGAAGGAGAATCACGACGCCCAAGCCGCGACGATGGACAAGCCGGTGGCCGCGCTCCTCCAGGATTTGAAACAGCGCGGGATGCTCGAAGACACGCTTTTCGTCTGGTCCACGGAATTTGGCCGCGGCCCCGCCACGGAAGGCGTGGGCAAGCCCGGACGCGACCATCATCCGACCGCCTTCACCTGCTTTCTCGCGGGAGCGGGGGTGAAGAAGGGGATCAGCTACGGCACCACCGACGAGATCGGCTATTTCGTCGGCGAGAACAAAGTCATCATCCCCGATTTCCACGCCACCATCCTGCACCTGCTCGGCCTCGACCACGAAAAGCTGACCTTCTACCACAACGGCATCGATCGCCGACTGACGGACGTGCATGGGCGCGTGATCAAGGACCTCCTCACCTGAGGATCCGCGGGGACATCTCCCACCTGAAAATCCCCAACCGAGGCTAGCTCAGCGCGAGCTGATGTTTCAAAATGAGGGTCATCGTTTTGAGGGTCAGTTCGTGGAGATTGAAGGGCTTGCCGATGAAGTCGCTGCCGCCGCTGAGTATGGACTGCTCGCGGTGCTCGGGTGTGGCGAGGCCGGTGAGAAAGATGATCGGCGTGGCGGAGTGCTGCGGGAGTTCGCGGATCTGGTGGCAGAGCTCGAAGCCGTCCATGCCCGGCATCCGCACGTCGAGCACGATGAGGTCGTAGCTCTGGCTGGCGAGTTCCGCGAGGGCCGCGGCCGGGTCCGGCGCGCCGCTCGTGCGCAGGCCGGCGCTCTCCAGCACCATCTGGATGGACTCGCGATTTTCGGCATTGTCATCCACTGCGAGGACGCGTGCTCTCGCGGGATCGCGGGCCACTTCGAAGCTGCGGTTGCGGAGCAGCGTGCCGAGGAATTCGATGGTCTGCTGGATGGTGCGCAGGGTGGAGGAGTTGATCTGATCGGGCACTTCGTAGAGGCCGCGCGTGAGGTCGGAAAAGGTGGAGCAAACGCGGTGCAGCGCCGCGTAGCCGCTGCCGCGGGCGTGCTCGGCGAAGCCGTGGACGTGGCAGTGAAGTTCGTTGAGCAGACTGAGGTCGCCGGGCGTTTTGGTGAACGATTGAAAGCACTGCCGCATGGCCCCGTGCGCGCTCTGGGCGTCCTTTTCGGTGAGAGTCTCGCTGATGCCGGCGATGGGCGCTTCCTCCTCCGGGGCGGGCTCGGGCGTCCGCGCGGAAGGCGCGGGCGTGGCGGCGCGGTCGGTCGAGGCGGTCGCACGGGTGGCGGCGGTGGCGAATTTCACCTGCAGCCGGGCTTCGGCGAGGCTGGCACTGAGGTCGCGGATATCACGCTGGGCGGTCTGCAACCGGGTGGCGAGGTCGATGGTTTCGAGGCGCTGCTTTTCAAAACGGATCTGCAATACGGCGAGATCTTCCTGGCCGGAGCGGGCGCCTTGGCCGCTGGCTTCGAGGACGGCGACGTGATTGCACAGCGCGACGACTTGCTCCTCGTCCGTGACGGTGCCGCCGGGGTGCGCGCGGAGATTTTCGTGGTCGCGCAGAATGCGGCCGAGCTGCTCCTGCGCGGCCTGGAGCGAGACGAGCGCGCCATCGCGCTCGCTGGTGACGGCCGTGAATTGCTCGCCGACCAGCGCCAGTTCCTGCCGCAGCAGGGCGGTGTCGGGCGCGGCGGCGCGCCGCTCGTCGAGTTCGCGGGTCAGCTCCTCGACCTGCCGCGCAGTCGCGTCGCGGTCGAGCGCGGTGGCCTCGAGCTGGCGGTGGTACTCGGCCGCGGTTGCGGCGGCTTGCTGCGCGGCGGTCGCGGACTTTTCGTGCTGATATTCAAGGTCGGAAAGCTGGTCTTCCGCGCGGGCGAGCCGGCTCTGGAGATCGAGGACCTGGGTGTGGGCGTCGTCGCGGGCCTGGCGAATGGCCTGGAGCTGCCGCTCGGTGTCGCCTCCGGGGCGCGCCGGCTCGCTGGCCGGGCGCGCGAAAGTTTCGAGCTGGTGCAGGGCGGCGGCGCGCTCGCGCACCGCCTCCTGGCGCTCGCGATTGACGTTCTCCAGCTTGCGCGCGGCCTCGGTCAGTTCGCGACTGCGGCGGTCGCTCTCCTGCATCGCGGCATCCCGCTCCCGGATGAGCGAAGTCACTTCCACAAACTGCGAGCGAAGATGCGTCTCGCTGTCGCGCAACGCGGCGATCTGCTGCGTCGCCTGGGCGAGCTGCTGCACGGCGGCGTCGCGCTCGTGCTCGGCGGTGCGAATGGTCTGCTGGACCTGCTCCAGGAGACTCCGTGCGTCGCCTTCCGCGGCGGTCTCCGGCAGCTTCGCGATGGACAGCGGCGATGCCGGCGCGGCTGTCGGCATGAACTCGATGTAATCGGCGTGATCGGGTTGCGGTTGGGACATAGTCGGGGCGCGCCGGTCCGTGGACCTGCGGTTGAGTGCCCTCCAGTAAAGCACCGACCATGCCCTCGGCGGGGCCGGGAACCCGGGACGACGGAGCCG
>Ga0114966_10005206_pt1 | contig 11054 bp, 10 predicted proteins | sample M_130207_XF_Meta_FD_87029 | JGI IMG/M metagenome (GOLD analysis project Ga0114966, IMG submission 87029) | Freshwater microbial communities from Lake Montjoie, Canada to study carbon cycling - M_130207_XF_MetaG | ecosystem: Environmental > Aquatic > Freshwater > Lake | place: Lake Montjoie...
CAAGGGGCAGCTAGTATTAGTGGAGCAAATACAACATTTGGCAAAGTTCCATGGGCCTATAACTGGTGGAATGGATCTTTTGGTTTAATTAAATTATCCCAAAGAATATTAACAGCTTCAGAAATCTTAAGTTCATATAACTTCAGTAAAACAAGATTTGGTTTATAGAAGAAAATAATCCACATTTCAAGAATATTGTATTATAATATTTTGGAGGAAAGATTATGTTTCATCAAACAATTGTAGGTAAGCCCAAGCATTGTCTTAACAGAAACTGTAAGCATCCATTCTTTAAAGAATCTCATTTAGGATGGCTTCCAAAATCAGAGGTGGAAGTGTATACAATTATGAGATGTCTAGCTTGTAAAGATACATTTGCTGTAATTCAATTAATATCTATGGCACACGAATACAAAGAGAAGCTGCCATTAGATCCCACTCAAATACCTCCTACATCTCCTATTTCTAAAAAAGAAATATCCTCATTTAGAAAAAAATTACAAGACAAAGACTCCTTAAAATCTCTTCTTGAAGGATATAAACCAGGGGGGTCAATACTTCCTGATGATGTATAACACCTTAATAGAGGTGTTTAATGAGCATAGCAGTAGGAATTGATCTAGGTAGTACATTTAGTGTTATTTCATATGTAAATTCCGATGGTGTAGCAGAAGTTATCCCAAATTCACAAGGAGATAAAATTACACCATCGGTTTTTGCTGTCGATGATCTTAATAATTTTCTAGTAGGATCATTAGCAGTGGAATATGAAACAACAAACCCAAATTCAATTAGACTAGTAAAGAGAAAAATGTCTAATGGTTTTGATAAATGTTATTCTTTCTCAAATTTCAATCTATCCCCAGTGGAAATCTCAGCAGAAATTTTAAAGAAATTAAAATTAGATGCGGAAGAATATCTCAATCAATCAATCACACAAGCTGTAATCACTGTTCCCGCATACTTTAACCACGATCAAAGACAAGCCACAAAAGCAGCAGGGGAATTGGCTGGCTTAAGTGTCCTAAGAATCATTAATGAACCAACAGCAGCATCATTAGCATATGGATTAGACAAAACCACAGATGCTACAATCTTAGTTTATGATCTTGGTGGCGGAACTTTTGATGTAACAATATTAAAATTATCCGATGGCTGCGATTTCCATGTATTATCAACAGCAGGAGATACAAAATTAGGTGGTGCTGATTTTGATGATGCCCTAGCTCAATTAATCTTAGATAAATTTAACAGCCAATATGATTACGATTACAATCAATTAAAATTAACAGATCTAGATGACACACAAAGAGCAAGGTTAAGAGAAGCAGCAGAAAAAGCAAAGAAACAATTATCTCAGCTACAAAAAACCTCTGTAATTATCAATTATTTCGCATTTAGAAATAGACAACAGGTAAATCTAAATGTACAGGTGACAAGGGAAGAATTTGAAACAATAATTACATCTCTCATCGATAAAACTAAAACCTGTATAGATCAAGCTTTAAACGATGCAAATTTGAGCATAAAAAACCTCAATCAAGTGGTTATTGTAGGCGGATCAACAAGAATACCATATGTGTCTAAAAAAGTGGAAGAATGGACCGAAATTCGCCCAAATAAGACAATTAACCCTGATGAGGCTGTTTCTATCGGAGCAGCAATACAAGCTTCTGTTCTTTCAGGCAATCTAAACAAAGATGTATTCCTAATTGATGTCATTCCATTGTCCTTGGGTATAGAAACACAAGGAGGGGTGATGAATACAATGATTAAGAGAAATTCACAAATCCCCACCGAATTTAAAGAAACATTTACAACAGCAGAAGATAATCAAACTTCTGTGGATGTTAAGGTGTTCCAAGGAGAAAGACCTCAAACTAAAAACAATCATTATTTAGGAGAATTCAAATTAGAAGATATACCAGCTATAAGAAGAGGTGTTCCAAAAATTGAAGTGGTTTTTGAAGTGGATGCTGATGGGATTGTTAAAGTAAAAGCTATTGATGAAGCTACAAAAAATGAAAAAACTATGGTATTATCAGGTTCATTGTCAGAAGAGGATATGACCAAAATGCTTATAGATGCTCAAGAAAACAAAATATCTGATGAAAGATTTAAACAATTATCAACACTCAGAGATTGGTTGTCATCATTAAAAATTCAATTAGTAGAATTGATTGACACAAAAACTTTAGCACAAAATGATATAGATGAATTAATTGATCTTAAAACATCAATTGAATCTGATTATAATTCTGAAAATATCGAATTATTAAATTCACTTGTAGAATCAGGTAAAGAAACCATTGATAGATTAAGTGAAAAGGTGTATCAAAAAGCGAAAGAGATGATGAAATGAATTTAGATAAGATAGGAATGGTGGCATCAACTTCTTGTGTAGTTCATTGTACATTGTTGCCCTTTGTAATGATTGCCATTCCAACATTTAGTGTCAGCTTATTTGCATCCGAAGAAATAGAATGGGCTTTTTTAGGCATCTCATTCGTGTTAAATTTGATTAGTCTATGCTTTGGATTTAAGAAACATAAATCATACAAAGCTTTTTCATTTTCTGGAATAGGATTTGGATTAATTGTAATTTGTAATATGATAAAAGTGCATTACTCCAGACATCATCATTTTGAATTTGATCTTTACAATGTTATTTTAATTTTGGGTGGGTTATCAATCACTTTATCACATTATATTAACAATATACTTTGTAAAAAATGCAGAACTTGTAAAACAGAAGGATGCCACCATTGATCGATTTAAACAATCTTGAAACTAATGATAACTTTGATATTATTATTATTGAAGTGGATCAAATTGCTTCTGATGCTTCAAATAGAGTTTTTGCTCTTCTTATAGATGATGAAGAGCGTAAATGTATGGTTGAGCTTAATTCATATGAAGCTTCTATGCTATCTTTTGTGATGAAAGATTTACACAAGAATTCACACATCCAAACCATATATCAGATTTTATTAAGATATATTAATTCTCAGGGTGTGAATATAGACAAAATTGTAATTGAATCTAAGGTGGGAGATATCGTGTATGCCACTATTACATTGGTAGATCAAAAGCACGATAGAATTTTCTCTGTAATTTCTCTTGCCGATGCTATGATCTTGTGCTTAATGTCAAATCGTCCACTTCAAGCCGTTAAAAAAGTTTGGGAAGAAATGGACGAATTTGATGAATGGGATTATGAATATTTTACTTTGGATGATGACGAAGACGAAGATTGATTATTTTACCCAACAAGTAAAGTCAAAGTTTACAGTAAGAAGACCAGAAGATACAGCAAAATTAGAGCTATGAACCACAGATCTAGTTAAGTCTACACTAGGGAATAAATCGTTCCAATTAGTGCCATCATAAATCTGTAACACAAAATCAGCATCTTCTGAAACTGATACACCTGGTCTTTGTAAAGTCATATCATTAGCTCCAGTGGCTAAATTGATATTCACTGATTCATCTGTATCAAAATAATCACCATCTGAGTTAAGATCAGATAATAATACAGCAGCTTTACCACTTCCGGATATCTTAATGCCTGTAATACCAATGAATGGAAATTGTGTACCTGCTTTAAAAGATACATCTCCCACTGTGGTGTAAGTGGTTTGATCTATTACAGCCCCATTAGGAATTAAGAAATAAGCATCTGTTGTTTCGCCTGTTACCTTAATTGAAGCTTCCATAACAAAATATTTTTTAGAGCCAATATTAACTCTAAAATCATAGAATCTAGCTTTTCTTGTCGGGGTGTAAAGAATTGGATCTAACTCAGCAACAGGAACACTCAACACTTGGAAAACATTTGAATTTAAGTCAGCAGGATCACCATCAGATTTCAAGGTCATATTAACACTAGCACCTTGTTCTGACACTGAAATTGTAGCAGCTTCTAATAAAGGAAGAACAGCAGTGGTGGGATTCAAAAGTTCATTAATTTTTATATTAACTAAATTTCTTCCATCAACAACAGATCCTCCACCAATTAATACAGGAGCTTCTATTTCAATGGTTTCGTGTACTCCACCAATGTTTAAAATTCTAGATTTGGGTGTGCCTTGAATATAGTTTTCTGCTTGAACATCCATATTCTTATTTCGGCTAGCAGAAGAAGCTATCAAAGTGGTATCGTTCACTTTAATAGATTTATATACACCAAATAGATTATTATTTAAAGGCATAGCACATCCTCTTTTTCAAATTCTTAATATATTATTTCAATATTGAGGATAGGATTCCTTTAATAACTAAACAAACCATTTGAAGATAAAGGGCGATTAGGAGCAATCAAACCTGTCCAAGATGTTTTTCTTACCATCAATCCAGAAGATAACGGTTGTTCGGATATGTTAAATAATGGTACTCTGAACAATGTTGTAACAGGTCCAATTTTTAATGTCAAATTCTCATTCACCATCCAACCACCATGAATAAATGAATATAAACCTACACCTTTTCTCATTACCTCTTCAACTTGCCCTGTCCATTTGATAGATTTAATTCCAATTAAACCAATTTGATCTGATCTTGTTTGAGCTGCCGGAAGATAAGGATTAATAAATGTAGGGGTTTCAATTTCATTTGTAAGATTTATTTCAAAGCTACTCACTGTTCTCATACTAGCTTCTTCTCTGTACACACTACAATCAGCAAAACTTAATTTTCTTCCTTGATAAGCTAATTCAGAATTAGGAACAACTCCATTCGCAGCAGTATTTGAATCTAACATACCTTCTATTTCTATGCTAGCAGATAAACCTTGATTAGATCCAGAAATCTTTAAGGATTTGATTACAGCAGCATCTATTTTCAACAAAGCATTATTATCTGTGGCTAGATCTTCTGCTGTTATATCGTAATGTGATACAAGATGATTTGTGTCTATAGTAAGAGCAGATACAGGATTTTGAGAATGACTTAATATTTCCAAAAAGGCAGGATCAAGTGTTCCTCCTGTGCTCACCCTGATTGGAAAAGAAATTGAACCTGTGAATTTTTTGGCTCCGATGTTTGCTATGGCTGTTCCTGGCCCACCTTGTATGTAGTCCGATGAAGCTTCTATTTCTTGTGTTTGGTTAAAATTAATGTCTTCGCAAAGCAGATATTGACCATTGATCTTAATACTTCTTATTAAGAGTCCTGTTGCTAATTCAGCTTGGTTTAAGACACCTGGATAATTTATTGCCATCTGTCGTTTTCTACTTGTATGAAGCCTTTTTGAGAACCTTGGAATAAACCATATGATTCCCAAGAATATCTGTGTTTTCCAGGCATAGACATATCTAGCATAATATAAAATACACCAGTTTCTTTCTTTAGTATGCCTGTTGTAGCTCCTATCGAATATGTGTATGTGACAGAGGTATCATCCGGCAATACATAAATAAATCTGAGGTTTTGTGGGTCTGTAAGTTCATCATATTCATTAACAATTCTAGCATATATCTTTACTGTCGAATTTGTCAACACTGTCATACTTTCCATTATTTGATATCCTCTTTCTTTTCAAATGATGATTTCATAAACACTTCCATTTGCACTTTGATTCTTTGTGGAATTTCAAACCAAGCTGTAATATATCCATCGCTTGTTGGAACCACTATCTTGTGATTTCTAGGAACATTTTGTTTTGTCCTAATGAATGATGGCTGAATTGTAAAGTCTATTCTTAATCTTGGTAAGCCTATTCTTTGTAGTGTGTGAATACTAACAGGTTTAATTACTGAAATAAATCCAATTCTGTGTAGTGGGAAATTTTGTTTTGTTGCTATAAAAGGTGGAAATATCTTAACATCACTAGCCACTTTATGATTTGAAGGAACGCTTTGAGCACTGTATATTGTACTTGGTGTAATAAATGCTAAAGCAGATAAAGATGGTGGAACAACCTGACTTGTGAAAATAGCGAATGGTCTTATATAAGCATTAGAATATAAAACAATATTGCCAAATGTTTGCTGGGACCTAATACCAGCCACCAGAATATTTATATTTGTCCTTAATCTTATCGTTGTTGGAACATCTTGCTTTGTTAATATTTGTATTGGTGTAATAAAAATAGTTCCAGGTAAAATTGTAATTGGGCCAAAGTTTTGTCTTGTAGTGATTGTGGTAGGTATTATCGGATTAATATTGTTTATGTTTATATTTCCAAAAGATTGATTGGAGAATATAGATGTTGGAATAATCGTTGCTATGCTAAATAATCTAATAGAACCGAATAATTGGTTACTTAAAATAACACCAGGTCTTATTGTAGATTCAGAAATAACTCTTATTTGCCCAAACCTTTGATTGGTGGCTATAATTGATGGAATAATATTTGCTGTTAAAACAATTCTTATGTTTGGTATATCTTGTTTTGTAAAAATTGTTCCAGGGTAAATATTAGCCACAGATTTAATAATGATTGGTCCAAAGCTTTGCCCAGTTCTTATCACCAAAGGTCTTACATTTAGAGCTTCTTTAGTAAGTGATGGTAAAACAACATTCTGATTTGTTAATATAGAAACAGGCCTAATATTTGCTACACCAGGTACTAGTTTAATTATTGGAACATCTTGTTTGGTGTTTATGGATGTAGTTGATAAAATTGTCACACCAGGGATTAATCTAATACTTCCAAATCTTTGTTTGGTCAAAATATTAAATGGTATTATATTTACACCTCCCACAGTGACAACAATTGGTCCTAAGATTTGTTTTGTTGTAATGGCGCTTGGTGTGATTATAAATGTAGAAGCAACAATTGTGATAGCACCTATGTTTTGTCTTGATAAGATATTTACAGGAACAATAGCAGGGTTAGCTGAGCTGAACAAAGGTAAACCAAAGCCTTCTTTTGTTAATAAAGAAGATGGTCTTATGTTGATGTTGCTGTAGATATTTATAGTGCCAAATAATTGTTTAGTTCTTATTGCAGATGGAATTATGGTACTTAAACTATTTATATTAATACTATTGAATAATTGCTTAGTAGTGATTTGTACTGGCACTATATTTACATTAGATGGACTCAACACAACACTACTAAATTGTTGTTTAGTGTAGATTTGATATGGAATAATCTGTCCTGTATTGGCTAAAAGTGGCAATCCAATTATTTGTTTTGATAATATATTTAATGGGATTATTGTATTAGTGGATTTTAATGTAATAGAACCTAATAATTGTTTTGTAAATATTGCTCCTGGAAGTATACTGTAAGATCCCCTGACAACAATCGGACTTATGATTTGTTTGGTGTAAATAGATCCTGGCAATATATTGAATGCTTGGGTGGCAAAACTCAGATTAGGTATATTTTGTCTTGAATTTATAGCATAATTAGGATTATCGAACAAGATAAACAATTCAGATATATTTGTAAAATTGTCAAACATAGAAGAACTGAAGCTTGAAACACCTACATATCCAGTGGTATATGTACTATCAGTGGCAGAAATTCTTGATATAAAATAGCCAGAAGAATTAAACAGATAAGCTTGTATTAGACCTGTTGAATCCCAATAAATAGAAACTTTATACCATTGTCCTGCCTGTATTAAACCAGGTGTGTTGTCAAAGGCTAAAATTGACGTACCTGAATTATTTAATCTTAATTGGAATGCTGCTTGGGAGGCAATAGATCCATTTCTTACATCAATTGTGGCAAAATAACCATTGTTTAGATTACCAGGCTGTATACCTACACCAACAGCAGATAAGCCAGAAGGAGCACCATTTGAAGCATAATCTGAGTTGGTTTTGACCCATGCTGAATAATAGAAAGTGGATCCTCTTGGTTGCACATATTGATATACTAAAGTTTTATATCCAGGCAATACAAGAGCAGGTCTCTCATATGAATAAACACCTTGAGCTCCTGTTGTTTGTAAATTGTAGCTAGATATATCTCCTAACGTAAATGAACCACCTGTATCCATTCTGTCATAAAATCTATTAGTTAGATTTATTGATGGAGCGTTTTGATTAGTTGTGACAGCTTGTACTACTAATGAAGTTATGGATTTTACAAGCGGTGTTGTTAATATTTGCTTTGTAAATATTGATCCTGGATATATAAATGCTGATGTTGGAATAAAAGATATATTTGAAATTATTTGTTTTGTTAAAATATTTTGAGGTATTACAACTTGTGGACCGCCAGACAATAAGCTATTTGTCAATAATTGATTTGATAATATTGAAGGTGGTAAGATTCTAATAGTGCCTGGAATTATATTGACACTTGTATTTATTTGAGCAGAATTGATTGATCTAACGTTTAGTCCAGCAGAAGATATCAACAATGGAAGATTTAATTGTTGTCTGGTAATTATCGCAATCACACCCAATGTAACAGTACCAATATTTATCGTGAGCCTTGGTGTATTGTCTTTTCTCAATATTGATGTTGGGATTATCAGTAATTCACCAGTGGTTAATCTATTAGTAGTAAATTCTTGTCTTGTTATAACTGAAAGCGGCCTTATATTGCTGTTTCCGCCATAAACATTCTGGAATGGAACATTATCTTTTCTATAAATATTAGATGGATATATAAATGCTACCACTCCTTTGACAGTGTTTAAAAGAGCATTTTGTTTTGTAATAATACTTGAAGGTCTTACTAGTAAATTAGAATTTAATATGTTTACTGGTGCATTTTGGTTTGTATTTATAGATCTAGGTAAAATATTAGAATTTCCACTTGACATACCTATTATTGGAAAAATTTGTTTTGAAGCTAAACCAATTGGATATATAACCTGACCTGCACTCACTTGATACATAAATACACTTTGAACTGTATTTATTGCTGATGGTCTCAGTATTCCATTTGGCACTTGTAATCTTTGTATAGAAACAATTTGGTTAGTAGTAATTGTTATTGGATATAAGAAAACAGATCCAGTAAATCTTATATTTGGGACATTTTGATTTGAAGTGATGCTTGTTGGTATTGTGGCAATGTTCGAATATATTATTTGGTTTATTATATTTTGCTTGGTAAATATAGAAGATGGAAGAATATTTATTTGACCAAAGATATTTGATCTTGTTACATTTTGGTTTGTGTTTATGGTTGATGGTCTTAATACCACAGCGCTGAACAGATTAATTAAAGGTACATTTTGATTTGTATATATAGAAGAGGGATTTATTCTTCCAGTACCAATGCCAGCTACAGAATTTACCAATACATTTTGTTTTGTAATGACAGAAGAAGGATATATTTTAGCTTCTTGAGGTCTTACAAATTGTGTTGATATGTTTTGTGCCGAATAAATTGTTCGAATGCCCACAACAGTAGATATACCAGCTTGAATTGTATCTCTAGGTGAATTTTGAGCAGTAGTTACAGATGATGGATATAGTTTTGTAGCAGCAGTTATTGTAGGAGAAATAACAGTTTCTTTTGTTCCAATTGTCTGAGGTCTTAGAGATACACCGGAACCTACAACTCTATGACCAGAAGGAATATTTTGTCTGGTTGTTATTACTGATTGGTTGCTAATAGTTTGACCAAGAGCAGCTCCGCCTGTGTAAAATACAACTACAGATACTTGGTCAATCTTAGGTAAACCAGATAATGATTGCCCACTGTATGTTGCTTTAGGACCTATTCTTACACCAAACCCACTACTATTTACAATTGTGTCAGTAAGAGAAGCTCCCCAAAGATCTGTGTCAGTTCCTGATGATGGAAATTTGTCAAGTTGATCAATACTGTCTGACCAAGATGCCGCAGTTGATTTATTACTACTAATTACACTTCCATTGTAAATTAAATATATGTGGTCATCATATACATTTATATTTCCTTCTACATATGATCCTTGTCTTTCGATAGATACACCAATTCCATCAATGGTAGCGCCTGTTGGGACTTTAAGATAAAGGTTTGTGGCATCAAAATAAGCAAATGTAGCGCCTGTGCCTGAAACTGGATCAGAACCAAATGGGCCAGAATAGATGAATGAGCTATAAGCATTATCTGAAAAAACAGCACTAGACGGAGAGTTCCAACTATAATTAGCTAAATTATATAGTCTGGATGTGCTATTAAATGTTTGAAATGTAGATCCTATGGATGGCATAGTATAATATTTCTGAGTTTAAACAAAAAAAGCCTAATATTTCTATTAGGCTTTTTGGCAAAAGAGCTAAATTAAAGCTTGATATCTTCTGCTGTATCAATTGGAGCAGGGGTCATTGATTGAGCCACCATCTTTTTGACCAATTCCAAATCAGATTCACTTAATGTACCTAATTTATTTTTGATTTCTTGCTCTCTTAATTGTTTAACTTTAAAACTATGAAGAACTTCTAATTCTTCCTTAAGATCATTAATTTGAATTCTGATCTTATCCATTTGATCTTCGAGTTCACCATATGACATAATTGAAAAATCCATAATTTTATCCTTTACAGCTTGAATACATAGTTAGGGTTAGTACTCCATTGGATAGTGATGTCACCACCGTTTGGATAAATAGGCAAGTTAGTTGCTTGATCAAAATACGCAACTAATGGACTTTGAGCTTCAGTAGAACCAGTTCCAGCCCAGAATCTCTTGTAAAGAACAAAAGCTCCAATCTGACCAGCTGTTTGAAGAATAGCAGGGAATGTCATATCACTAGCTCTGATTTCACCATCAACAGTGTAACCAAAACCTGATCCTTGACCCTTGTAGGAGTTCCATTGTGTTGTTTGTCTTGGAGTGCCTTCATAAGACCACCAATAATAACTATCAACATCCATAACAGTGTTGCCATTGCCAGTTGTTCTTGTTCTAACATAAGATGGAATGTCAGCAAGAGCAGGTCCAGTAGTACCACTTCCAGCCCAACCCGTAGTACCAATACCTGCCCATGTAGCTCCGCCACCAGATGTTGTTGCCATTCCTAAGAACATAATACTAAAAGTATCTGTTCTCATATTGATGTCGCCCCACAAGAACCTAGATCTAGCACCAGCATATAAAAAATTGGCCATAATTTTTTCCTTAGCTAAGTTTTTTTCATTTTTTTATTTCAAAA
>Ga0114966_10005208_pt1 | contig 11052 bp, 13 predicted proteins | sample M_130207_XF_Meta_FD_87029 | JGI IMG/M metagenome (GOLD analysis project Ga0114966, IMG submission 87029) | Freshwater microbial communities from Lake Montjoie, Canada to study carbon cycling - M_130207_XF_MetaG | ecosystem: Environmental > Aquatic > Freshwater > Lake | place: Lake Montjoie...
CGGGGTGATCGCCGGCGCTTTGGCTGACCACAATGGCGGCGACGGGGAGTCGGCGGATGCTGAGGGCCGCAAGCGCGGTGAGGGTATGGCTGACCGCGCCCAGATAGGAGCCGGAGACCAGCAGGGCCGGCAGCTTCAGGCTGCGGATAAGGTCGAGGTTGGTGGTTGCCTCGGCTATGGGCGACATTACCCCGCCGGCGCCCTCGATGACCAGCAGGGCCTTGCCGCTTTGCGCCAGACGCGCGCCGCAGAGGCTGCCCAGTACGCGGGCCTCGATGGTCTTACCCTCGGCGCGCGCCGCCGATGGCGGGGCGAGGGGGGCGGAAAAGCGCAAGGGCGACATGCGATCAAGGCCGGAGAGCGGCTGACCCAGCGCCTCGAGTAGCAGAGCCGCGTCGCTGTCTTCCGGGCCGACATAGCCGCTGAGCACGGGCTTGAAGGCGTCGACAGCGGTTCCCCGGGCGCGCAGCGCGCGGATCAGGGCGCAGGCGACAAAGGTCTTGCCGACATCGGTGCCGGTGGCGGTGACGAAGAGACCCGGCATCAGGCGGCGAACTTGCGCACGCAGGCCGCGAGACGCTCGATTTCATCGTCCGGATGGCCGGCGCTGAAGGCCAGGCGCAGGCGCGCGGTTCCGACCGGCACCGTAGGCGGACGGATCGCCACCACGAGGAACCCTTCGGCCTCCAGCACCGCCTGCGCGGCCATCGCGGCGGCAGGCTCGCCTAGGATGACCGGCACGATGGCGCTTGTCGCCTCCGGCAGGTTGGCTGCGCGCGTGAAGGCTCGCGCCTTGGCCAGCGGCAAGGCGCAAAGGCCCGGATCGCGTTCGATGATCTGGAGCGCCGCCAGCGCCGCCGCGGCGCTCGCCGGCGGCAGGCCGGTGGAATAGACGAGGGTGCGGGCCCGGGTCTTGATCAGGTCGATGGCCGCGCGGCTGCCGCAGACATAGCCCCCGGCGCTCGCCAACGCTTTAGAGAGCGTGCCCATCTGCAGGTCAACGCGGGCGTCCGGAAAGAGCCCGCCTGTGCCGCGGCCGTCAGCCAGCACGCCGACGCCGTGGGCGTCGTCGGTCATCAGCCAGGCGCCGTAGCGCTCGGCGACCTTGGCCAGAGCAGTCAGCGGCGCAACGTCGCCATCCATGGAAAAGACGCCCTCGGTGACGATCAGGCGCGCGCCGCGCGGATCGGCCGCCGACAGGCGCCGTTCGAGGTCGAAGAGGTCGTTGTGCCGGAAAGCCTGAGCCTCCGCGCCGGAAAGCCGGGCCCCCGCCCAGATGCAGGCATGCGCCCGCTCGTCGATGAACAGGTGATCCCTTTCACCCACGAAAGTCGGGATGGTTCCGGTGTTGGCGGCATAGCCGGTCGAGAACACGCAAGCGGCCTCGGTTCCCTTGAACGCGGCCAGACGCCCCTCGAGCTCTTCCATCAGCGGGTGATCGCCGGTGACCAGGCGCGAGGCGCCGGCGCCGGTTCCGTAGAGCGCGATCGCCTCCGTCGCGGCGGCTTTGACGGCGGGATGGTTGGTGAGGTTCAGATAGTCGTTGCAGGAAAACGAGAGATAGCGCTTGCCGTTCCGCTCCACCCACGGCCCGTCCAGGCGGCGCGTACGGACAAGGGTGCGGCGAAGGCCGCCCGCGTCGAGCACGGCCAGTTTGGCTCTGGCGAAGGCGTCTAGGCTCTGCATGGGTTTAGGGGCATAGCAGGAGCCCATGGAAAAGGAACCCGATTGGTTGGTCGAAGGGGCGGCGCATGTCTGGCGGCCCTATCTGCAGATGAAGACGGCTATGCCACCTTTGCCGGTGGTGCGAACCGACGGCGTGCGCCTCTATCTGGCGGAAGGGCGCGCGCTGATCGACGGGATCGCCAGCTGGTGGACGGCGGCGCACGGCTACAATCATCCGCATATCCGAAAGGCGGTCGAGACCCAGCTTTCGCTGATGCCGCATGTGATGTTCGGCGGTCTGGCCCACGAGCCGGCCTACCGGCTCGCGGCGCGCCTGGCGAAGCTCCTGCCGGGCGATCTGAACCACGTGTTCTTCGCCGAGTCGGGCTCGGTTTCGGTCGAGATCGCCATGAAGATGGCCCTGCAGTTCTGGATTAATCGCGGCATGGCGGGACGAACAAAATTCCTCGCCTTCCGCGGCGGCTATCATGGCGACACCCTGGCGACGATGACCATCTGCGATCCGGAAGAGGGGATGCACAGCCTGTTTGCCGGCGTCATGCCGGCTCAGGTGATCGCCGATTTGCCGTTGGATGAGGCCGCGGAGGCCGCGCTGGATCAGCTGCTTGCGGAACGGAAAGGCGAGATCGCGGCGATCATCACCGAGCCCCTGGTGCAAGGCGCGGGCGGAATGATCTTTCACGACCCGGAGGTGCTGCGGCGGCTGCGGCGACTCGCCGATAAACACGATATCTTGCTGATTTTCGACGAGATTTTCACCGGTTTTGGCCGCACGGGGTCGATGTTCGCCATGGATCAGGCGGGCGTTGAGCCAGACATCGTCACCCTGTCGAAAGCCCTCACCGGTGGAACCCTGCCGCTATCGGCGGCGATCGCCTCCACGCGGGTGTTCGACGCCTTCTGGTCTGACGATCCGGGCGCGGCGCTGATGCACGGGCCGACCTATATGGCCAATCCGCTCGCCTGTGCGGCGGCTAACGCCTCACTGGATCTCTTCGAGGACGGTCTCTGGCGCGGGCGTGTTCAGGCGATTGAGACGGCCTTGCGCGACGGGCTGGAGCCTTGCCGAGACCTGCCGGATGTCACCGATGTCCGGGTTCTGGGGGCGATCGGCGTTGTCGAATTCGCGAAGGCGGTCGACACCGGCGGGCTTTGCGCCCGCTTCGCCGAGCTGGGCTGCTGGATCCGGCCGATGGGCCGGGTTGTCTATCTGACCCCGCCATTGGTCATCGATGAGGGCGACTTGAGCCGTCTCACCGCCGCGGTCCGCCAGGGCCTCGGCGTCAACTGACGGCGGGGTGGCGCTGACCGTGGAACCCGGAAGCTGAACGGACCAGCGATCCGCGGGGGGGGTCCACCCGTAGAATTCCGCCGGAGCGGCGACTGTACGATTGGCCCAGTTGAAGGGACGAAATTCCTGACGGGGGCCGCCGACGCTGGCGTCGCCCGGGTTGATAAGGAAGCCCGCGGCCACCGCCAGGGCAAAGGAGACTCCGGCGCCGATCATGAGCATGCGTTGAGGCCCGAACAGCAACATCATCGGGGGCGGGATCGCGATACTCATGCAGACGCAGCGCGCCAGAGCTCGAAAGGTTCTCGAAAATCACAGCGATCTAAAGCTAGGGTGGGTCGTGAGCGAAATTATTCCCCCGTGCGTGATCCTCAACGAGCCTCAGCTGGCCGAAAATATCGGTTCGGTGGCCCGGGTGATGGCCAATTTCGGCCTGTCCGAACTGCGCCTGGTTCGCCCGCGCGACGGTTGGCCGCAGGAGCGGGCCTGGGTGAGCGCGTCGGGCGCCAACTGGCCGCTGGACAACGCCAAGGTCTATCAGCGGCTGGAGGCCGCCGTCGCCGACCGCCAGATCGTCTTTGCCACCACCGCCCGCAACCGCGAACTGCGCCTGCCGGTGATGACGCCGCGGGAGGCGGCGGCAAAGCTGTATGAGGCCGCCGCCGCAGGACAAAATATCGCCATCCTGTTCGGCGGCGAGCGGGCGGGGCTGGAAACCCAGGACATCGCTCTTTGCCAGGGGGTGGTGACCATCCCGATCGATCCGAAATTCCATTCCCTGAACCTCGCTCAGGCCGTGGCCCTTTGCGCCTATGAATGGCGGACGGCGGTGGCCGACGTGGCGCCGCCGCGGTTCAAGCACATGGAAAGCCCGCTGGCCGACCAGGCGATGCTGGACGGCCTGTTCGGCCACCTGGAGAGCGAACTGGACGCGGGCGGTTTCTTCCATCCGCCCGAGAAGAAGCCCTCCATGGTCGACAACCTGCGCGCCATCTTCGCCCGCGCGGGACTGAACGAGCAGGAAGTGCGGACCCTGCGCGGGGTGATCACCGCGCTGTCGAAGGGGCGGGGACGGGTGCTGGAGAAGCTCGCGAGAAAGCGCGAGGAGGCCAAGTGAACCTGTTTGAAGACCTCGCCATCCCGATCATCCAGGCCCCGATGGTCGGCGCTGTCGAGTGCGATATGGTCGTCGCGGTCTCGAAGGCTGGCGGCCTCGGCACGCTTGGCTGCGCGGCGATGTCGCCGGATGAAATAGCCGCCGCGGCGCGCGACATTGGCTCAAAGACCTTTGCGCCGTTCGGCCTCAATCTACTGATCACCCGGCCAACCAAGCCATCGGCCCAGACCCTGGACGCGGCGCTGGAATGTCTGCGGCCGTGGTACGAGCGCGTCGGCGCGCCGGTTCCGGAACTGCCCAAGCGCTTCGCGCACGATTTTTCCGCCCAGCTCGCCGCCGTCGCAAAGGCAAGGCCGGCCATCGCCTCGTTCGCCTTCGACATCCTCACGCGCGAGGAGATGGCGCTCCTGAAGGGCAATGGGATCAAGGTCATGGGCACGGCGAACAGCGTGGCCGAAGCGCTCGCCTGGCGCGATGTCGGCGCCGATTTCGTCTGCGCTCAGGGCTTTGAGGCCGGCGGCCATCGCGGCGCCTTCCTCACCGCCCAGGACGAAGCCCTTGTCGGAACTCTGCCGCTCGTCGCCACCTGCCTCGCGGCGGTGGACATCCCGGTAATCGCCGCTGGCGGCATCATGGATGGGCGAGGGGTTGCGGCCGCGCTGGCGCTGGGGGCCGCAGCTACTCAGATGGGGACGGCTTTCCTGCTCGCCGACCAGTCCACCGCCAACCCGGTCTGGAAGAAGGCGCTGGCCGAGAGCCCACCCGACGCCACCCGCCTGACCCGCGCCATCTCCGGCCGCTATGCGCGAGGCATTGAGAACGACTTCATGCGCGACCTGCGCAGCGTTGAAAAAGACGTCCCCGCCTATCCCGTCCAGAACCGCCTGACCCTTGCCCTGCGCGCCGCCGCGACGGCGAATGGCGACCCTTCCGTCCTCTCCCTGTGGGCCGGTCAGGCTTATCCGCTGGCCCGCACCGGCGATGCGGGCGAGATGGTCAAGGCGTGGTGGCAAGAGGCGCGCGAGACCGCCAAGTCCCTGGTCGCTCGCACGCGCTGACCCTTACGGTGCGAGCCCCAACGCCCGGTTGATCTCCGGATCAGCGATTTTGGCCGCCATGTCCCGCACGGTCAGGCCGGCGCGGTTCTTGAGGTCCAGGCTCGCGCTGTAGCGCTTCAGGATCGTCACCACGGCGGGCCGTTTGGCCTGGACAGCGAGCATCAGGGCGGTGTTGCCCTCAGCATCCTGCCCATCGACGGCGAGCCCGCCGGCCAGCAACATCTCCACCTCGGCCGTCAGACCGGTCTGGGCCGCCGCGCGCAGGCGATCGGCCCGATCCGCCGGCGTCCGATTGGCGGAATCGTAGGCGCTGAATCCTCCTGTCGCCGCCCCGCCGCCACGGCCCCCGCCTCTACCCGCAGCGGCCGGCGCCGGCGCCTCGGATCTGGCCAGGGGAGCCGGCGCGGAAATTTCGCGCGGCTGGATTACGGGCGGCGGCGGGGCCGGCCGTGGAGGCGGCGGAGGCGGTGGCGGCGGTGGGGGAGGAGGTGGTGGTGGAGCAGGAGGTGGTGGTGGAATCACAATGGGCGGCGGGGGAATCGGGATGGCCGGAGGCGGGGCGGCCGGCGGCGGGGCGTTGGAGGGTTTCGAGATGACGACCGGGGGCGGCGCGGCCTTCTGGGCTTGCCGCGCCAGGAGTGGCTTGTCAGTCTTCTCGGGCGCAGGCGCAGGCGCAGGCGCAGGCGCGGGCGGCGGCGCCAGAGCCTCGCTTAGGGCGCCTGAACCCGCAACGTCGGCGGCGGCAGGTTGCGGGGCCGGCGACGGCTGCGGCGCGGTCTGCACCCGTACCGTGTTCGGCCAGTAGAGGCGGCCGGCCGCAAAGACGACCAGGCCGGCGACGCTGGCGGCCATCAGCCATCCGCCCGTCCGTCGAACCGAACCAAAGGGCCGGACCGGCGGCCTGACCGGCTCACGGGCTATCGCTTCCAGCACCCGCGCCCGGCGCGCCGCGCGGGCCGCCTCGTCGGCCAGCATCGCCTCGGCCTGGGCATAGGCCTGGTCGATCGGATCGGGGGTTATGTCTTGATCAGACATGTTCCATCCTTTCACCGGCCAGCGTTTCTCTCAGTTTGGCGCGCGCATAGCGCAGCCGGCTCTTGGCCGTTTCGGCGGGCACGCCGGTCGCCTCGGCAATCTCTTCGAGCGACAGCCCCCCGTCGGCGAACATGATGAAGGCGCCCCTCTGTTCGAGGGGCAGGGCCTCGACGGCGGCGACCAGCCGTTCGGCCAATTCGCGCGATTGCAGCCTGTCGAAAGGCGATGGCTCCGAGTCAGCGATCCGCATCACCGCGTCCTCGTCGGCGGAGGCCAGGATCGTCACCTTCTGGCGGCGGAACTGATCCCACACCTTGTTGCGGGCGATGGTGTAGAGCCAGGCGCGAAAGCTCGCCCGGGCCGGATCGAAGCTGGCGGCATTGCGGGTGATCGCTATCCAGGTTTCCTGGTGCAGATCCTCGGCCACCGACGCATTGGCCGGTCCCAGCATTCTGCGGATGAACTGAAAACATGGCTGATCATGCCTGTCGTAGAGGCGTGTAAAGGCGTGCGGATCGCCCGCGCGGTGGGCGCGCAACAGTTCGGCGTCGTCCGCTCCCGTGGGCTCCATCAACGCCCAGTCTAGCCGCCGTTTTACGGCGTGCGCAAACACTCAGGGTTTCCCGCGGCGGGTCAGGGACAAATCCTCCTTGTGATGGACTACGCGCCGGATCGAAAAACGGGGTCAGAACCGGCGAAGGCGCGGCTCCGCGTTGACTTGTCCCGCCATTTTCCCCATACACCGCCCCTTCGGGCGCGGGCTTGCCCGTACGTGCACTACGGATGATGCGAAAACCGCCGTTGAGATCGCCGCTTCAATCGTGAAGCAGCCGGGCCGCATCGAAGAGATGAGTATACCTATGTCCAAGCGCCATAGCGCCAAGTACAAAATCGACCGCCGGATGGGCGAAAACATCTGGGGTCGTCCGAAGTCCCCGGTCAATCAGCGTCAATACGGCCCCGGCCAGCACGGCCAGCGCCGCAAGAACAAGGTCTCGGACTTTGGCCTGCAGCTGCGCGCCAAGCAAAAGCTGAAAGCCTATTACGGCAACATCACCGAAAAGCAGTTTTCGAGCCTCTACAAGAAGGCCGACGCCAAGAAGGGCAACACCGCCGAGGTGCTGATCGGCCTGCTGGAAAGCCGGCTGGATGCGGTGGTCTACCGCGCCAAGTTCGTACCGACCCCGTTTGCCTCGCGCCAGTTCGTCAACCACGGCCACGTGCAGGTCAACGGCAAGCGGGTGAATATCGCCAGCTATTCGGTGAAGCCGGGCGACATCGTCTCGGTGCGCGAGCGTTCGCGCAATATGGCGCTGGTTCTCGAGGCCATGCAGAGCGTCGAGCGCGAAACCCCGGAATATATCGAAGTCGACGCCAAGAACCTGGCGGCCAAATTCATCCGCGCGCCGGAACTGGCCGAAGTGCCCTATCCGGTGAAGATGGAGCCGAACCTGGTGGTCGAGTACTATTCGTCCTGATTGGTCGGACTCTTCTGCGAATTCAAAAAGGGCTCCGGTTTTCCGGGGCCTTTTTTTCGGTTCACGCGTTTGAAGCGAATGAAAAAGAACATTCGCATGCGCATTGCCCTTCCAGTGACGCTGATCATCCTGTGCTCCACCGGCGCGGCCTTCGCTCAGCGCGGCGGGCCGCCTCCTGGGCCGGACCCCTACGCGCGTGCGCCGAACTACGATGGGCGCCAGCCGCCGCCCGACCCTTATGACAGAGGTCCCGCCTATCCGCGCGACCGCACCGAGGCGGTATATGCCATCCAGGCCGAGCGCACCGGCGTGCGAATTCGCGTGTCTTCCAACGGCTGCACCAGGAAGCAGGATTTCCGCCTACAAGTTGCGAGGTCAGATCCGGCGCGAATTACCCTTGAGCGACGCACCCCCGATCGTTGTCGGTCCTTCGCCATGGGCTCGGCCTGGCTGACGTTCAGCTATGCTGAATTGCGCATCAGCGCGCGCGACCCGTTCGTGCTGACCAATCCGCTGACGGCCTGGACCGGACCGGGGAACTAGGGCGCTTACCCGTGCAGGGTCAGGCCTTTTTCGGTCATCAGGGTCTTCAGTTCGCCATTGCCAAACATCTCGCGCACAATATCGGCGCCGCCGACGAACTCGCCCTTCACATAGAGCTGCGGAATGGTCGGCCAGTCCGAGAAGCGCTTGACGTCTTCGCGAAGTTCCTCGTTGGCCAGCACGTTGACGCCGGCGAACTCGACCCCCAGGTGATCGAGAATCTGCACCACCACGGCCGAGAATCCGCATTGCGGCTCGTCGGGCACGCCCTTCATGAACAGGACGACGTCGTGGTCGCGCACGGCGCCCTCGATAAAGGCGCGGATCGGGGTGGTTTCGGTGGTCTCGGTCACGGCAAAGGCCTTCAGCGTTGGGGCAAGCCTTTCAGCTAGGCGCCCCGGTCCTCAGGGTCAAGCCCGTGCGGCGACCTGTCCGTGACCGAATTTCGCCATCTCTATACGTGGCCCCAACCCCGGCGGCATGTCGCGTTCCACGATGGCGGCCAACTCGGCGATCCTGGGCGCATGTTCAGTGGTCAGCTGCACCGTCGCCAGTGCTGGCTTGGTCAGGGCGTAGGCAAGGCAGATTTCCTCGGCGGTCCAGTTGTAGGTCTCATGCAGGAAAGCATAGGCCTCGGCCTTGATCTCATCAGCGCTCTTGGACCCGCCCCAGAACAGGCGTTTGGGCAGGCTGGGCTTTTGCGGCGGCTCGGCCAGCGCCGCGGGCAGGAAGTCATAGCCCATGATGGTCATGTTCTGGTCGCAGGCTTCGCGGATGCGGTTGCGGCTGATCCAGCCCGACTGCAGGCTATAGGGCATGGAGAGCACGTCAAACTTGCGGGTCGAGATATAGGTGTCGATGGCCTTGCCTTCGCCGGCGATGCCGATGTGGCGGGTCTGACCTCGCTCGCGCATGGCGATGAGCGATTCCAGGCTCTCCTGGGTCAGGGCGTCTTCGGCCGGGTCGTTCAGAAGCACACAGTCGAAATAGTCCAGGTTTGTGCGCGCCAGACTCGCCTCCACCATTCGGGTCATGCCGAGCGCGCTGAAATCGTCGCCGTGGATCGGCGTGGGGCCCAGACGCTTGGCGACGAAAACCATGTGCCGTTCGACCGCCGTGAGCGCGGCGGCCAGGCCGTCCATGATCGCCGGATCCTGCCCCGCGATCTCGAAAGCGTTGATTCCGTTTTCCAGGGCGTCGAAGACGACGCCCTTCCAGTCCATGCGTTGACGGCTGGCCTGGGTTACGTCGGTCAAGGCCAGCGAAATTGCCGAAACCGCCATGCCTGAGGCGCCGAATGACCGGTAGCGCATCGCTTCAAGCTCCGCCTGGTGTTAAGGTTTCGAGGGCCAGGGCGTGCAATTCGCCGCCGACCTTGCCCTTCAGGGCCGCATATACGAGCTGGTGCTGGCGCACGCGCGGCATGCCGCGGAAAGCTTCGTCGACGATGCGCGCCTTGTAGTGGTCGCCGTCGCCGGCCAGATCTTCGATGGTGATCTGGGCGCGCGGAAAGGCCGCACGCAGTTCGGCTTCCAGTTGGGCTTGCACCATGGGCATCGGACGGGTCTTCCTCCAGTCATGATAAATGGACCGGAAACCCTAAATGCGCGCTTAAGGGGCTGATTTCAGAGGACATCGCCCGGCCTGGGCCCGCCGAGCAGAGTCAGCCAGCCTGCGACGACGATCCAGTGGAAGATTACGCCCGGCCATAGCGAACCTGATCTCATGCGCAGGGTGGCGCAGACGACGCCCAGGATCGCGGAAATCGCCAGGAAGTCCGCTCGCCAAAAGAAAGGCGCAAAGTCGGTCAGCACAAGAGGCTGGACAAGGTGCCAGACCACGAAAACCAGTGTCGATGCGGCGATCCAGGCAAGTGGACGCCGCGTCTCGCGCCAGCTCGGCAGGTACGCGCGAAAGAGGCTTTCTTCAACGATGGCCGGAATGAACAGGCTGACCAGTACAACCAGTGGCCAGTCCCGGTGCGGCGGGGTGACGTGCAGCAGCCCGGTAGCGAAACCCAGGGCGCCGGTCGTCAGGGCAAAGAGCGGCAGTAGACATGCCGCCAGCGTCCAGTCGGCGCGCCCGGGCGCTGTGCTGAAGGCGTCGCGGTAGCGACGGGCAAGGGTGACGAGGGCTTTCATCCGCGCCCGCGGAAGATAAGGGTAGAGCCGGTTGCGTGATAACGAATTATTCCCGCCGCGAAACCCGCAGCCTGATCCCGTGCTTCGCCCTCAGCGTAATCCGGTGGCTGGGCATGGGTTCGGCTTCACTGGGCGGGTCGACCTCGTAGCGTTTCATGATTTCCGCCAGCGCGATCATGCCTTCCTGCATGGCGAAGGCGGCGCCGATGCAGATGCGCGGGCCCTGGCTGAAGGGGATGTAGGCGAAGCGGTCGATCTTTTCCCGATTACCGGGCAGGAACCGCTCGGGCTTGAAGGCGTCGGGGTCATCCCAGAGCAGTTTGTGGCGATGCACCACATAGGGCGTGATCAGCACCGCCGTGTTGGCGGGGATTTCCTGGCCGCAGATCACGTCCGCCTCTTTCGCCCGTCGGGCCAGCGACGGGGCCGGCGGATAGAGGCGCATGGCTTCTTCCAGCACCGCACGGGTCCAGGGCATGGCGTCTTCCCAGTCGGGATTGGAAAGATCAAAGGCGTCGGCCTCTGCCTGAACATGGGCTTGGGCGGCCTTGTCATGGGACATCAGGTGCAGGGTCCAGCCGAGCGCCCGGGCGGTGGTCTCGTGACCTGCAAGGATGAAGGTGAGGATATTGCAGGCGACCTCGCGTTCGGAGAGCGTCCAACCGCCCTCGACGTCGCGGGCGGTGATCAGGGCGGTGAGAAG
>Ga0114966_10005209_pt1 | contig 11050 bp, 9 predicted proteins | sample M_130207_XF_Meta_FD_87029 | JGI IMG/M metagenome (GOLD analysis project Ga0114966, IMG submission 87029) | Freshwater microbial communities from Lake Montjoie, Canada to study carbon cycling - M_130207_XF_MetaG | ecosystem: Environmental > Aquatic > Freshwater > Lake | place: Lake Montjoie...
CACGGGCTGTTGCGCGGCGTGATGCGGGCGAAATGGCTGACTGTGGCGGTTGCACTGGCGATGTTTGCAGGGTCAATCTTTGGGATGCGCTATGTCGAAAGCCAGTTCTTCCCCACTTCAGACAGGCCCGAACTGATCATCGACGTCACCCTGCGCAAGAATGCCAGTTTCCAAGCCACTGATGCCGTGATGGCTGATTTGGATGCGTGGCTCGCCTCCCGCCAAGAGGCATCCCATTGGAGCACCTATGTTGGTCGTCCCGCCCCGCGCTTTATCTTGGCGTTTGATTCTGTCAGCCCGACGGATAATTTTGGCCAAATCGTCGTGATGACCCCCGATCTGGCGGCGCGGGATGCCCTCAAGGAGTGCGTGAACAAATATGCCACAAAGCTGGCTGGCGTTGATCTTTATGCCAAGTTTTTGGAACTTGGGCCGCCGGTCGGCAAGCCGGTGCAATATCGCCTGTCGGGCCCTGATGTGAACATCGTCAGCGATCTGGGGCGGGATTTGTCGGCGGTGCTGGCGGCGGATGCGCGGTTGGACATGATCACCCAGAATTACAACGAACCCGCCCGTGTGGCCCGCGTGGTGCTCGACCAAGACAAACTGCGCCAATTGGGCGTCACGCAAACCGATGTCGCGCAGGCGCTTTATTCGCTGTTTGACGGCGTCACTGTGACCGAATTGCGCGATGGCAAAACCCTGATCGACGTGGTGGCACGGGGGGCAGCGGGGGATCGGTCATCGATCACCTCGTTGCAAAACCTGCAACTGGGCAATGCGGCGGGCCAACCCATTCCGCTGACGTCTTTTGCAAGTCTGGAATGGACACTGGAACAACCTATGATCCAGCAACGCAACCGTGTGCCCACCGTCACGGTCAAAGCCGCTGTGGTGACCAAAGACCAACCCGCCACAATCACCAAAGACCTGCAACCTGTGATTGACGCCTTTGCCACCACCTTGCCCCCCGGTTATGCCATCGAGGCGGCAGGTTCGGCCGAAAGCAGTGCCGAAAGCCAAGCGCCGATCATCGCGGTGGTGCCCATTATGCTATTGATCATGGTGACGCTGGTGATGGTCCAGATGCAAAGCTTCCGGCGCAGCTTTATCGTGCTGGCGGTGGCGCCCTTGGGGATGATTGGCGTGGTGGCAGCCTTGCTGCTGTCAGGCGCCCCTTTGGGCTTTGTGGCCATTTTGGGCGTGCTGGCCCTGGTGGGCATTTTGATCCGCAATTCGATCATCTTGGTGCACGAGATTGAAGAGTTGCGCGGCAAGGGGCTGGCGGTTTGGAACGCGGTGTTTGACGCCACCGACAGCCGCGCCCGCCCGATCTTGCTGACAGCCGCGGCGGCGAGCCTTGCTTTGATACCGATCTCACGCCAAGTGTTTTGGGGTCCCATGGCCTATGCGATGATCGGTGGCATCATTGTGGGCACCTTGCTGACCTTGCTGTTTGTGCCCGCCCTGTATTGCGTGGTGTTTCGTGTGAAACGGCCTTGAGGTTGGCTTAAAGGTCCAAGATCATATTGCGGTGCGCAAAATCGGCGTCGTCGTAAACATCGCCCACAGCGTGAAACCCAAGGGCTTCGTAATACCCCAGCGCATGGGTCTGCGTGTCAACAAACACCGCCCGGCGCAGCCCGCGGCACAGGGCTATGTGGCGGGTTTCGGCGATGGTGACTGTCACGCGAAATAGTCCTGCAAGATGCGGGAATAGATCGCCTTTAGCCGCACAATCTGCGCCACTTCGACGCACTCATCCACCTGATGCATGGTTTGGCCCACCAGCCCAAACTCCACCACTGGACAGTGATCTTTCACAAACCGCGCATCCGACGTGCCGCCCGAGGTGGAGGCTTGGGGCATTACCCCCGTCTCTGCTTGCACCGCTTTCGCCACAAGGTCGGTGAATGCACCCGGAGGTGTTAGAAAACTTTCCCCAGAAATCGACACAGGCAGATCAAAGCGCACGCCGGTTTCTGCCGCTACCGCATCGGCTTTGTCTTGCAACCACGCCGTCAGGCTTGCGCCAGAATGGCTGTCGTTAAAGCGAATGTTGACTGTGGCAGTCCCCTTGGCGGGGATCACATTGGTGGCCGGATTGCCGCAATCAATCGTCGTGATCGCAAGGGTTGACGCATCAAAATGTGCTGTTCCTGCATCCAGCGGCTGCGCCTCAAGCGCGGCAAGCAAGCGCACCAAGGCGCTCATCGGGTTGCGCGCGCGGTGCGGATAGGCCGAATGTCCCTGCACGCCGTGGGCCGTGATCCAAGCGGTCAGCGACCCGCGCCGGCCGATTTTCATCATATCGCCCAAGGTCTTGGGGCAGGTGGGTTCGCCCACCAAACAGGCTGTCATCCGCTCGCCCTGCTTGGCCATCCAGTCCAGCAGCGCCACCGTGCCATCCACCGAAGGGCCTTCTTCATCGCCCGTGATCGCCAAGATCACCGCGCCATCGGGGGGCGTGTCGCGCACAAAATCGACCGCCGCCGCCGCAAAGGCCGCAACGCCTGATTTCATATCGGTGGCCCCGCGCCCGAACATCCAGCCGTCGATCACAGCCGCCCCGAACGGGTCTTGCGTCCAAGCCGCCAAATCGCCCACCGGCACGACATCGACATGGCCGTTAAAGCCAAAGCTGCGGTTGGCGCCCTTTTTGCCCCAACGCGCAAACAGGTTGGCCACCCCGCCCCTGTCGGCGCGGTGGCATTCAAACCCCGCAGCGCCCAAAAGCTCTTCCAAAATGGCCATCGTCCCGCCGTCCTCTGGCGTGACCGAGGGGCAACGGATCAAGGCTGCGGTTAGGGCGATCGGATCAGTGCTGGGCATGGCTGGCTCCCTTTCAAAGGGTCAGTCGAAAAACGGCGTCATCTGCGCCACGATGACCGAGTTTTCTTTCAAAGCCCGCTCCATCAGCGCCAGTTCGTCGGGATCAATCTCATCCCCGCTGGCCTTGCGTTCATCCATCGTGCCGTAGCCCGATACATCCAACGGGGCCAGATCGGCCTGTTTCAGGATCGCCACGGTTTCGCGCACGGCTTCCGCCTCATCCACGCCGCTGGCATAGATCACAAGGCCCGCCCCTGTGGCCTTGTCGGGCAAACCGTCGCCCGTTTTGCGGCCAACTTCGACCAGCAGGGTGAACACTTGCTGCGGCCGCTTGGATTTCGCGGCCCCGGTGTCCGATAGGCCTGTGTTGTCGCTCTCGGTCATTCTGGCCCCTTTCGGCCACAGGGTCTGTGGCGGGTATGTCAGTCGCGCAGCAATTCGTTGATCGAGGTTTTGGACCGTGTCTGCGCATCGACCTTCTTCACGATCACCGCACAATACAGGTTTATGCCGCCCTTAGACGGCATCGACCCCGCCACCACGACTGACCCTGCCGGTACCTCGCCGTACATGACAGCACCAGTTTCGCGGTCAACGATCTTGGTGGATTGGCCGATGAAGACGCCCATGCCCAGAACCGAGCCTTGTCGCACAATGCAGCCTTCGACCACTTCGGACCGCGCGCCGATAAAGCAATCGTCTTCAATGATCGTTGGCCCCGCCTGCATCGGTTCCAGCACGCCGCCAATGCCCACGCCGCCCGACAGGTGCACGTTCTTACCGATCTGCGCGCACGACCCCACCGTGGCCCAACCGTCGACCATCGACCCTCCGTCCACAAAGGCGCCCACGTTCACGAATGACGGCATCAACACCACATTGCGCCCGATAAAGGCCGACCGCCGCACGATAGACCCGGGCACGGCGCGAAAGCCTGCCGTGCGCCATTGGCTTTCGCCCCAGCCGTCGAATTTGGACGGAACCTTGTCCCACCATGTCGCGGCCCCATTGCCGCCACCAATCACGCCCATGTCGTTTAGCCGAAACGACAGCAGCACCGCCTTCTTGGCCCATTGGTTCACGTGCCAATCCGCGCCGCGCTTTTCAGCCACCCGCAGCGCGCCCTTGTCCAGTGCCTCTAGCGTGGCTTCGATGGCCTCGCGCGTTTCTCCCTTGGTGGCGGGAGAGATGGCGTCACGCGCCTCCCAAGCAGAATTGATCGCTGTTTCTAGGGCGGCGTAGGACATGGGTCTCTCCTGCGGCTGAAAGGGTTTGCGCCTTCTAGACGCAGGGCGCGTCTGTTGCAATCACAAGGGCGCTAGCCCAAAGGGTCAGGCGCTGGATTGGCGCCGCAGACCAGAACCGCGACCCGTTCGCCGGGCTCTGGCACATAAGCGCCTGATGTCAGCGCCGACAGTGCTGCCGCCCCCGCCGGTTCCACCAATTGCCGCAGGTTGCGCCAAAGCAGGGTTTGCGCCTCGGCTATTGCCTGATCAGTGACCAGAACCGAAACCGTGCCCTGCGCCTTGGCCAGATCATAGCACATCCGCCCGATGGTGCTGGCCCCCAAGGCGTTGGCGGCTATGCCCGAAACCTCAACCCGCGCGTCAGGCCCGTGGGTCAAGGCGCGGTGCAACGTGGGGGCCAACACCGGCTCCACCCCCACCACCTTGCGCCGCCCACCCAGCCACGCCAGCGCGCCCGCAATCAACCCGCCCCCGCCCACGGCGATCAAGATGGTGTCCGCTTCTAACCCCTGCAATTCCCATTCGCGCATCAAGGTGCCTTGTCCGGCCAAGGTCGGCAGGGCGTCATAGGGGTGGATCTGCATCGCCCCCGTCTCGGCCGCATAGGCTGCTGCAAGGGCTGCTGCATCGGCATAAACCCCTGGCACGACCTGCAAATCCGCCCCTTGAGCGCGGATAAGCGCGATTTTGGCAGGCCCTGCATATTCCGGTACAAAGATCTTGGCCGGATGGCCCAAAGTCTGCGCCGCAAAGGCCACCGCCGCCCCGTGGTTGCCGCCCGAAGCCGCCACGACCCCCGCCTTGGGCACAGGCCCTGCGACCAGCGTGTTAAACGCCCCGCGCGCCTTGAAACTGCCGGTGTGCTGGGTATTTTCCAACTTCAGCGCAATTCGCCCTGCGCTGGGCAAATGCGCCTCCATCACTGGTGTGATGCGCAGGTAAGGCGCAATCCGCCCCGCTGCTGCCGTGATCTCTGCCTGCCAATCCATCTTGAAACTCCCCAGCCGGTTCCAGCGCAAACCCTAAGCCTAGCAGCCCCCTTTCAGCAACCCTCCAGCGGCACAGGGGGCAGGGTGTTCAGGTGGCGCCAAAAAGCCGCGTCAGTTTGGTGTCCAAGGGACTCCAATCCGCCACCTCTAACCGCACGACCAAGGTTAGTACTTGGGAGCGAAAGTGGCGGGGCAGGCGGACGGCGTCTTTTTCGGTGGTCACCAGTTGCGCGCCGCGTGCCAGGGCTTCCAGTTCCAGCCGTTTGATCAAGGCCTCGGTCAGGGGTTGGTGATCGTCCAGCGCCACTTCGCGCAACACCTCGGCCCCCGTGGCGCGCAGGGTGGCAAAAAAGCGGGCGGGGTTGCCGATGCCGGCAAAGGCAATGACCCGCGCGCCTGACCAGTTCATGCCCATGGGCAGGGGGGCCACCTGTCCTGTCGTGCGGGGCAGCGGCAGGGTGGGCCAGCGGGCGGCGAAGGCTGCTTGCGCCGGCGCATCGCCCAAAGACAGCAGCACATCGGCGCGTCTCATGCCTGCGCTGACCGGTTCGCGCAAAGGCCCTGCGGGCAGGCAGCGGCCGTTGCCAAAACCAGCGGCGGCATCCACCACAAGGATGGACAGGTCTTTGGCCAGATCGGGGTTCTGGAACCCGTCATCCATCACGATCACCTCGGCCCCAAAGGCCACCGCCAATCGCGCCGCTGCCGCCCTGTCGCGGCCCACAAAGGTGGGTGCGAAGGCGGATAGCAACAGGGGTTCGTCGCCCACGTCTGCAGCGGTATGCTGCGCCTCGATCACCTGCACCGGCCCTGTAAGGCTGCCGCCATAACCGCGGCTGACCACCGCAACCTTGCGGCCTTGGGCTGTCAGGCGGGTGATGAGAGCGATGGCCGTGGGCGTCTTGCCCGTGCCGCCCACGTTCAGATTGCCAATGCAGATCACGGGCACAGGCGCGCGGTACAGCGACGGGCGCGCCACCCGCCGGGCAGTGGCTGCGGCATAAGCCCAGCCCAAGGGGGTCAAAAGCCGCGTGGTTAGGCCGGGCCTTTCGGGCGTATTCATCCAAAACCCCGGTGCGCGCATCAGTCTGTCCCGTCCAAAATCGCCCGCGCCATCTGTAACACGGTGGCGGTCACTTCCGCCCCTTCCGAGGTGATCATCCACGCTGCCTGCGCTTGGCGTGCCGCGCGGTCAGGGGCCAGCAAATCGCCCAAGGCCAGGCTTAGATCGCTGGCCGATCCCACCATCCGTGCCGCGCGTGCTGCACCCAACCGCGCATAGGCCGCAGCGTAATTGCCCGCCCTTGGGCCATAAAGAATGGCCGATCCCATCGCTGCCGCCTCCATCGGGTTGCGCGCGCAGCCCTCGCCGTGCAGACTGCCGCCCAAAAAGGTCACGGGGGCCAGCCTGTAGCACAGGCCATAATCAGCCCCCCTGTCCATGATATAGACCTCTGTCTCGTTTTCTGGCTCTTCATCGCGGCCGCGATTGGCGACGTGCCAGCCTTCCTCGGCTTCTAGCCGTGTCGCAAGGGCTTCGCCGTGCGCGGGCTCTTGGGGGACCAAGATCAACAACAACCGATGGGCCAACCGCAACACATCACGGTGGGCGGCGATCACGGCGGCCTCTTCTTCTGGGGCTACGTCGGCGGCCAGCCACACGGGGCGGGTGGCAAGAATTTGCGCCAAAGCGGCGCGGTCGGATTCGATATGGGGCAGGGCGGCACTGGCTTCTTCCATTCGGCCCAGAATGTGCAGCTTTTCCTCTTCCACCCCCGCTTTGCGCAGGGCGCGGGCGGCGGTGTCATCCACGGCCAAGACGGCGCGGAACGGAGCCACGGCGGATTTGATCAGGCCGGGAAACCAGCCATCGCGATCGGCGGGCAAATGGGGGGCGATGGCGTCGATCCAGAGCAATGGCAGGGACCGCAGGCTGGCCTCGTAGATCACGGTCGGGCGCAGCTCGCCACCCGAAAAGATGCCAAGATCGGGCCGCCAATGGTCAAGAAAGGCTTGCGCAAAATTGGGGAAGTCATGCGGGACAATTTGCAAAATGGCTTGAGAGCCCATGGCCCGTGCCTCGTCCACCTCGGGCGCGCTGGACAGGGTCAGCACCACGGACACCCCATCCTCTTCGATCAATTGCCGCCCCAGTTCTACAACACCAGCCAAGCCCTCGCCTGCGCTGGCATAGAGCCAGACCAAAAGCCCTGCAGGCCGCAGCACGCGCCCAGCGTCTGGGTCAGCCGCAGGACGCGCGGCCAAGTTGTACAGGGTCAGACCGAGGGAATAGCCCATGCGCCTTGCTGTTCTAGCTTGTCATAGGCTCGGTAGCCGAACCCTTATCCTCTTCTTGCCGCAAACGATGCAGGTTGGCGATAAAATACCGCATATGGGCATTATCCACCGTGCGCTGCGCTTCGGCCTTCCACGCCAGATAGGCAGTTTCATAGTCAGGAAAAATGCCCACAACGTGCAGGGCGGCGATATCATTAAAGACGTTCTTTTCGGGCGAGATCAACTCACCGCCGAAAACAAGGTGCAGACGTTGGGCCATTTGTAAAACCTTGGGTTGGGGTACAGTCTGGACCAGATTGGCCTAGCTGCATTGCAGCATCGGGAACAGCAAGTTGGCCCGAGCGTCAAGCCCTGTTGCGGGGCTTGACGGGCTGTTGCGGCCGCGCCCCATAAATAAACCTATACAAGTCAGCCCTTTTGCTCTAGACGCCGCCCGTCGGCCCAAGGGTTCCAGGGTGCATGACGGCGGGGAGGCCGGTGCACAATAGGGAATAGAGGTGCCGCACAAAGGTACTTCACGGGCAAATTGCCCCCCCTATGGGAACAGACATGACCAATATCTCCATTGCAGCGCCCTTGGCGCTGGCTTTGGCGTCAAAAGGCTATGAAGCCTTGACGCCCGTTCAAGATGCGATGCTGACTGAAAACGTGGTGGGGCGTGACCTTTTGGTCTCGGCCCAGACCGGATCGGGCAAGACCGTGGCCTTTGGCTTGGCGATTGCGCCTGAATTGCTGGCGGGTTCCGATCAACTTTTGTATGCTGATGTGCCCGCAGCCCTGATCATCGCCCCCACCCGCGAACTGGCGCTGCAAGTGGCGCGTGAGTTTGAATGGCTCTACGAAAACGCGAATGCCAAGATCGCCACCTGCGTTGGCGGCATGGATTACCGCACCGAAAAGCGCGTGCTGGACCGTGGCGCACACGTGGTTGTGGGTACACCTGGCCGCTTGCGCGACCATATTGAGCGTGGGTCGCTGAAGCTGGAACAGATCAGCGCCGTGGTGCTGGACGAAGCCGATGAAATGCTGGATCTGGGCTTTGAAGAAGACCTAGCCTTTATCCTTGGCGCGTGCCCTGCCGAACGCCGCACGCTGATGTTCTCGGCCACCGTCCCGCGTGAGATTGAAGCGCTGGCGCGCACCTATCAGCAAAACGCGCTGCGCATCGAAGTGAAGTCGGAAAAGACCCAGCACGCCGATATTGAATATCAAGGCATCTCGGTCGCTGTGCGCGACCGTGAGCACGCGATCTTCAACCTGCTGCGCTATCACGAAGCGCGCGCTTCGATCGTGTTCTGCAAAACCCGTGCCAATGTGAACCACCTGTTTGCGCGCATGACCAACCGTGGCCTGTCGGCTGTAGCCCTGTCGGGTGAGCTGTCGCAGACCGAACGCACCCACGCGCTGCAAGCCTTGCGCGATGGCCGTGCGCGGGTTTGCGTGGCGACCGATGTGGCGGCGCGCGGCATCGACTTGCCGGGGTTGGAACTGGTGATCCACGCCGATCTGCCCGGTTCATCGGAAACCTTGCTGCACCGCTCGGGTCGTACCGGACGGGCTGGCAAAAAGGGCATCTCTGCGCTGATCGTGGCCCCTGCCGAATTCAAAAAGGCCCAGCGTCTGCTGCAAGGCGCTAAGGTTGTGGCCGAATGGATCAAGCCGCCCTCGGCCGAAGATGTGCAATCGCGCGATGACGCCCGCTTGCTGGATCACCCCGCCCTGTCCGAAGCCCCCGGTGAGGAAGCCGATCTGGCGCAAAACCTGATCAGCACCTACGGCGCTGACAATGTCGCCGCCGCTTTCATCCGCCTCTGGCGTGAAGGCCGCTCTGCACCGGAAGTGCTGTCGGCCGACCTGCCGCCGCCCGCTCCTTATGCGCCGCGCGACAGGGCAGAATTTGGCCCCTCGGTCTGGTTCGAACTGCCCGTGGGCCACCAAGACCGCGCCGAAGCGCGGTGGTTGTTGCCCAAAATCTGTGACGCCGCTGGCATCACCAAAGACGGCATTGGTGCTATCCGCGTGCAAACCGACCGCACCTATGTGCAAATCCTGTCGACCCTTGCGGGTCGCTTTGAAACCGTCACCCAGATTGACCGCGATCTGGCGATGACCAAACTTGCCGACGCCCCCGCCGATCTGGACAAGCCGCGCTCCACCTCGACCGTGCGGCCCGATCGCGCAGAACGCGCCCCGCGTGCGGCCAAGCCCGAAAGCGAATACGCCACCCGCGCCCCGCGAGTGGCGCGTGAAAAGCCAGCCTATGCCGAAAAGTCGACCTATGCGGCCAAGCCCGCCTATGCCGACAAACCCGCTTACGCGGAAAAGCCTGCCTATGTCTCGTCCAAGCCCGCCCGCGTTGTGGAAGACGGCGCACCCGAAGCGCCCGTGGCCGATCTGACCGAAGCCAAACCGCGCTGGTCGGCTGAGGATAAGGCCAAAAAGACGCAAGAAGCGGCGCGCACTGGCTATCCCAAAGACAGCGAAAAGGCCCCGCGCAAGGCTTATGACAAGCACGCGGCAGACCGTCCGGCTTATGAAAAGCCCGCCTATGCCAAGCCTGCGTCAGATCGCCCTGCTTACGGTGCCAAGCCCGCTTACGGTGCCAAGCCTGCTTATGGCGCAAAACCTGCTTATGGTGACAAGCCCGCTTACGCCAAACCCGCTGACCGCGCCGAACGCCCCACCGCCGCTGACGGTGCGCGTAAAACTTGGACGCCGCTGCCCACCGATGGTGCCCCGCGTGAAGCCCGCTCGCCCTATCTGGGCAAGTCGGCCGATGGTCCGCGCAAGCCCTATGTCAAGCGCGCCGAAGGCGATGCCAAGCCCTATGATCGCAAGCCATACGGCGATGCGAAAGAGGGCTTCAAGCCGCGCTCGGCTGGTTACAAATCGCAAGGCGGTGCCGAAGGTGGCCCAGCCCGTGCGAGTGGCTACAAAAGCCACGCCGCAGGTGGTGCCGATGCGGGCAAACCCGCCCGCGCCCCTTACGGCGATAAGCCGCGCACCTATGAACCGCGCGGCAAGGCCGAAGGCGACAGCCGCCCGTCCAAGCCCTATGCGGCCAAAAGCTTTGGCGACAAGCCGGCCCGCTCGGGGGGCTTTAAGTCGGGGGATGCGCCCAAGACCTATGCCAAGTCTGCCGCCCCGCGCGATGCGGGCGACACGTCCAAGCGTTTTGTGCCACCGCGCAAGCCTAAGGCGTAAGCCCTGAGAGATATAAGGGGAAGGGCGCGGGTTATTCCGCGCCCTTTTTCATTGGGGGGACAGTCTTGCGATCAGATCGGCGTGCAGATCAGGGCTTGCCGCTATCAGCCCCGCGCTGCGCGGATCGGCGGCGTTAAAGCGCAACCTCTGCCCGTGCCTGTCACTGACCCGCGCGCCTGCCCGTTGGGCAATCAGGGTCCCTGCCGCAATGTCCCACTCCCAAGAGGGGCGCAGCGTGAGCATCGCATCAAACGCCCCTTCGGCCACCAAACACAACCGCCACGCCATTCCGGCACGAAAGTGGCGGTGCAGGTCGGGCACGCCGCCCGGCCAGTGTTCCGGCGCAAGCGTGGATTTCGAGGTTAGCACCCGCGGCTCCGCCTTTGGTGCGCTGGCACGGATGTCAACGCCGTTGAGCGTGGCAGCCCCTTGGGCGGTGGCGGCATAAAGCTTGTCCATCGCGGGCAGGTAAACAACCCC
>Ga0114966_10005210_pt1 | contig 11048 bp, 10 predicted proteins | sample M_130207_XF_Meta_FD_87029 | JGI IMG/M metagenome (GOLD analysis project Ga0114966, IMG submission 87029) | Freshwater microbial communities from Lake Montjoie, Canada to study carbon cycling - M_130207_XF_MetaG | ecosystem: Environmental > Aquatic > Freshwater > Lake | place: Lake Montjoie...
ATGATTCATGGATCTGAGGGAGGGGGATATGCGGGTGGAGATGATGGCATGGCTCAAATAGAAGCTCTAATGAGAAATGGTGGAGGAGGAGTAGGAGGTGGCGAAACAGGATTTGAGCCTGGAGGATCTTTAAGGTCTCAATATTTTAAAAGCAAAGGTGCGGTTGGTGCTTTAAACAATCAAGAAATGTTAAGTATGCGTCCCCCCACTAGTGGTTTTGGTTCTGATTTAGATGTGTTGACTAAGGGGTATGAAGATATGTTGGATCAAATTGCACACAAACAACAAATGACCTATACGGAAGCAGCTGCTCGTAGTGGTTTTGTTTTGTCTAAAGAACGTATGATGTAAATTATGGGAAAAATTTTTAATTTTCGTAATATGGCAATTGGAAGCACCGCAGCAGCAGGTGGACTTATAGCATTAAATGCGCTTAAGGCTAGTCGAAAAGAAAAATCAGATGCTCAAAATGCTCAAATTATGAAAGATTTAGGTGCGTCTCAAGCACAAGGAAAAAGTGCTCAAATTGCTGACTTATTGGAGCAAGCACGCATGCAAAAATCCTTGTTGGAAAACACTAGGCGACTTGCACAAAGTGCTCCTGACCTCTATTCTTCTGTCATGGCTGGGCAACGTTTGCCCAAAGGATCTGTTGTTCTTGGCGGACGTCCGCGAGAAGATCTTATGCGACAATTAGCGGCGTCCATGGACAGTGGACGATTTCGCAAACAAGACCCTCTGTCCGAATTGATGGGATAAAACACAATGGCCGGACAACTACCAGTTACTGTTCAAGGTTACCAAGACGAATTTGTAACTCGCACTTACATGCTTAACGCTACTAATAACCCTGCAAGCAGTGTTGTTCCTATTTTTTATGCGGAACGAAACACGGTTATTGACTCTGTAATCTTGATTGTTGGAACTGTAGCATCAACTTCACTTGCAGCTTATGATGTTCGTATTGGAACTGGCGCTGCTCCAGGAACTGCTGGAACTACAATTCTTACAGGCACAATGCTTGCTACAACTGCTGGAATTGTGACTGGCGTAATTAAAACTTCACCAACAAACACGCCAAACAACATTGTTGATGGCCCAATTACAACTCCATCTACTCTTGGTGCAGTTGTTCAAGTAGTTGCAGGTTCAGTTGCAACAACTGGTTTTGTTGGATTGTTGCAAATTCGAGTTCGTTCACGCGTTGCTTGATTCCCTAAGCCCCCGGAAGGACCTCGGCTGTAGGGAAACCTCGCCGAGGTCTTTTTATATCTATGGATCCACAAGGTAATGAAGGTTTAGATGATGAAGGACTTCCAAATTGGGAGCCTGTGACGCTGTACGATGCACCTGGTGTATTGCTCAAACAGATGATGGACGGGGAAACTTCTTTAGGCCGAGCCTACAGAACCATTATGAACTCTTCTTCTTTGAGTCCCAAAGAACGAGATTCGTATGCTTCTAAAATAAAAAAAGATCACGGAGGTAATCCTCTTTTAGATACCGTTATTGATGCAGCTCTTAATCCTTGGTTTTGGTTTTTAGCTGTTACGTCGGGAATAACTACAAAGCACATGTTAAAATCAAGTGGAAATTTTTTAACGGGACGTGCTGAAGTTAGAGGAAAAATTGCAGGAAAATTAATTGATTTGTTGGGTGCTAGTGGACTTGGAACAGTAGCAGGTTCTGCCGAGTATGCAGGTACTCCGATGTCTTTACATCAATTAACTAATTTGTATGAAAAATCACATGCTGCAGTTGAAAAAATTTATGGCAAAGATAGGGGTAATTTACTTCGACATTTAGGGGAGACTGATTTAGACCCTAGTCGCATAACGGGTACGGATGCTGCAAGTGTGGCTATTAAAGAAAAACTTACTGCAATTGGATTATACGAAATAGCTCGAGCAGGTAAAACTCAAGGATCAGGAAATGCTGCTGAAGTTGTTTCTAACAAAGCGCGAGTGGCGTTGGTTAACAATGACAAAACAGGAGTGTCTTCTTGGCAAATTTTGCCTGCTGAAAAAGGAAACTCTGCAAATGTGCAATTAGAAAAACAAGGAATGGCGGGACACATAGGCGCTAGTGTTCCGATAGATCTTGGTGGGGGGGTGTTTGGCACAGGCACTTTAGAAACTACACCTATTGAAATTACAAATGAAGAAAAGTATTTAGAAGCTCGTAAACATTTAGGTAGGGATTTTTCTCCTCAAACTGATACTGTTTACGTTGATGGTTATGCACGTGATGGGGTTATTAATAATCAATTTCCAATTACACAAGCACAAATGCAAAATCAACTTCAAGCCTTGGGCTTGGATGTTAGGTTGGTAGATCGTTATTTGGATAAAAAAGTATTAGAGCAAAAGTTTTGGAACAATCAAAATTTAGGGACGACTCCATTGGGTTTGGACACGCCAACCCCTATGGGTCACATTAATGCAGACGCCACTAAATCAAGAATTAATGTTCGAGAATTAATTCGTGTGCGCCAAAAAGAACAAAATGCAGTTACCAGAGGGGAAGTAGAAGCATCGCCAATTGATATTGGTTCTCCAAGTTACAATGTTTTGCCTGATTGGTTTGTGGATAGCGTGCGTCAAGGCAAAATTTCTGCGGTCCATGCTGAGAATGTTTTAGCGGCTCATCAACAAGTGCGTGTAAATTTGCCTGACTTTTTTCCACACGGAGATAAAGTTGTTTGGAAAATGGACAAGGGTAAATTAATTGAGGTACAACCTATTGACGCGGTATTGCCCAATGCAGCGCAAAGTGCTGAACAAGGTTCAGAAGTTACGGGTCATGTGATGGCTCGAAGAAACCAACAAGAAGTTGGTCTTTTTAATCCAACAGATTTAGAAAAATTTCACGACATATTTGGGGCTCAAATGGATCCTGCTCAAGAAGCCCAAATGGTAAAAATGAAACAAGCAAGTTGGAATCATTTAGAAAAAGCACGAGGTGGCAATAGGCAAGTTTCTTTTATTGCTATGTCCCCTGAAGTTACGGGTAGAAGTTACACCCGTGACATGGTTGCTCAATTTATGATGCACGGCACAGGCAACATTACGCCTGAAATGTATGCTCAACTAGAACACGATTTAAAATTGCATGCCGCAAATCCTAGGTCAGGCCCCGCTAAAGGAGGCACATCAGTTCCTGTTGCTCCCAATAGTCCACTTCGTCAAAGAACTATGGATTTGTTGGGAGTTACTCCTGCCGACGAAATGGCTCATAGATTTAAAGATGAAACTTTTGCAGTTCAACTTAAATACGAACCAGCTCTTGTAGAAGTGCATGGCAAAATTTCAACACTTGAAGCAGAGTTAGCAACAAGCCCAACAGCAAAACGTGTTAAAGACATTAATAAAGAACTTAAAGATTTAGAAGCTGAATCACAATTTATTTCTAGTTATAGAAGGTCTTTTGTAAATCAAAAGCCTGAAACAATGGAAGAGCTAAGACGTGTCTATGCTTCTATTGAAAACAAAACAACTTCAGAACAATTAAATGGTTGGGTGGTTAATCGGTTGACAGGACAAGCCACAGCGCGTGACGTGCACATGATGCAAGTCATTCAATCAACAAAAGAATCAGCGGGCCAATTTGCAAACAGCGCGGTGGGGACTTGGGTGCGAGACAACATGGGGGCTCCAGGTCGAATGATTCATCGCGTTGCAGATGCCCATTCAAAAACACCTACATATTTTCAAGATGGTCCTAACTTAGTACGAGATGTTGCTGGTTATATTTACAGCACACACTTAAGCGGGCTTATGCAAACTTTAAATCAAGTTATGCAACTTTTTACTTGGGCAGGTGGTGAGTTAGGGTTGCGTCGAGTTCTTAAAGCAATTCCAGAAACCATGAAACAATGGAGTGCTCTTAATAAAGAACGATTGTCTTTAGGCATGATGAGTATTGACCCAAAAAGATACGATGAACTTCTACGCAAACATGTGCCAGGAGCTAATTTTAATGGTACTGGCGTGGACACTACTGGTTTAATTGGAGGAGCATTTACTTCAAGTTTAGACAGCGCAACCCCTATGTCTCGAGTGTGGAGCAAACCTTCTAAGATGAAAGATGTATTGGTGAATTGGGCTCTTACTCCTTTTTTAAAGGGAGAAGAATGGAATCGTATTTTGCTTTCAAATATGGGAAAAAACCTATATGCAGAAGCCGCTATGGAAGGTCAAGTTTATTCTTCAGAACATGTGGCTGCACAAATTCAAAAAATGCAATCTCGATATAATTTTGCTGGAGATGTTACAAACAAACCTAGAATTTTAAATGATCCTAATTGGGGTCTTGGCAAAGTTTTAGGGCATGGAACTTTTGGATCTGTGCTTGGTCAATTGTTTTCCTATCCTATTAAATTTTTTACAGCGGGTGTTACTGGTAGTCAAGTTTTTGGAGGTGGAGGACGAGATTTTGGTTTACAAAAAATTGGTGGACCCTCCATGCAACTTCCTGAAGGATTAACTCCAATTGTAAATATTGGACGCATGATTGGAATCAGTGCATTAATTTATGAAATTGGTAAAAATGCAATGGGCATAGATTTACAAGGAGGATTAGGCGCACAATCTGCTTCAGGCATTACTAGAATTTTTGGTCCTCCTCCAATTATAGATATTCCATTGTCATTAATTTCTGGGTTGGCAAAAGGAGATCAAGAACTAGTTCGTAGATCCGCATTTAGGTTGGTGCCCTACGGAAATCCCCTCATCAAAGCTCTTGGTGCTCTGCCCGCCATACCCGGAGTGGGGGGACCTTTTGGATTAGTTCAATCGCAGTACGCTGATTGGACAAATCCCGATGCTAACGGCAACATTCCTGTGTACAAAGACGATGGCACTTTACAATCATTAGATTCTCCTTTAAGTCTTGTGATGCGTGGTATTGGCTTTGACACTAAGAAGTATCAAAGCACACAAGAAGCATCTAAGTTCTTGATGGCTAACCGTCAAGAAATTACACAAATGAAACGTCAATACAAAGACGCCGTACTTGGCAACAACTATTCAAGAGCTACCGCAATTGAAAACGAATACAAGAAACGATTTGGCATGGGCATTACCGTCAAGAATTCTGATTGGGATTCCGCCATTAAGATGCGTGAGGTTGGCCTAGTAGAACGTCTTACAGACACGTTGCCATCCGATATTCGTGGTCAATATCAACAAGCTTTAAGTCCGCTTAACGAACGTTTAGGTCTTCAAGAAGGTGGATTGCAATCAGCAGACACGGCCAAGCAAAGAGCGTCCCTTAGAGCGTTTTCAAGTGGACTCACTCGACCTGAGATTCCCGCTGACGACAACAGCGGGTGAGTCCCACTCTCCCATTGTGTATTGCACAATGTTTTCAATGCCTAAGCGTTCAATCCAATGGATAAACGATGAGCCTTTGTCTGGCTCATTGGGGTTTGTGTCCCGCCATTTGCGGTGCAGCAGATAAACAGAAGCCACAATTAGACCTGCTTCTTCTAAACGTACTGTGTGCAACGATTCAAAGAGACGTACACGTTCTGCAAAGCGTGTGACCATGCGTTCTAGCATGTCAGCTCGCGCTTGCAACTCACATTTCTTCTCCATTCCAGGTTTGGAAGGAGTGCGTGGTCCGCCTTTAACTCGGTGCCTATAGGGGGCTTCCATGTCTTTTTAGTGTATCGGTTAAATTTCCATATTGTGGAACTTAAAGATTCAAATTTTATACCAGAACTGAAACTTGGACGCGTCCGTTGTCGCTCGTGCAGACCACTTAATGGCGCGTGGTTGCATCCTAAGACTTGATCCTAAGATGCCGTCCATGGCATCTCGGATCAAGGTAGGAACCTGGAAGGTGGCGACTCGCCATCGGCCACCCTCCAGGAACGCTGTAAAGTCTAGCGAGTCTGAGAGGCGTGTCAATATGCCTCTCTTGAGCTCGGACTGTTCTAGCCACCCCGAGAGCGTCTGCTGAGTGGGTCCGCCTGTAACGGTGTCCCAGCCCGCTATGAGCCACGTCGTACGTCCCCCCAGCGGATGTTCTGCGTACCAAAGGTCCAAGGAACACCTGCTGCGGTGAAGACCCCGTTGCCCTGACACTAGGACTGGAGGGACTGGGGTCTGCTGAGACTTACGTATCGTGGTCCAAAAGCGGAGCGCTCGGGGTGAGCGAGAATCAGGCCGAATAAACTGTATATGTGCTGTGCCATTTCCGACGTCTTGCCACTTTAAAGGGATATTAGACGCCATATTTGGCTCCAACAGAAGCCCCCTGGACACCGGTCAGGTAATCCAGGGGGCGCTCGTGGGGGGACGATTCAGAGCCATAGTAAGGACTGCTTTCCACAATGCAAGTCATGGCTTTAAGATTCAAGACAGGCTAAGCGGAGCCACCAAGAATTCTTTAAAGAACTTTTGGTCAGGCTTCATCTTGTTGACGTCGTACTTAGCACGCAACTTGACAGGAATCACGTTGCCATTGGCAAGGCGCTCCGAGACAAGTGTCATGGCAACCTGTAAATTGTCAGGCTTACGACCGATCAAAGTAGCCAAGTGACCCTTGATGCGCTCCGTCTCAATACGGATACGGATCTTGGCGCCGTCATCAGTGATGGCATTTGGATCATTAGGCAAACTGAACTTCGCACCGATGAAGGAGCGAGGCTCAGGCGATCCTGGATCTTCAACCATTTGATATTGGAAAGTGACATTCACGCATGGGAACGTTTGACCGTCCTTTTGCTTGAACTCGCCCTCATCCAAGACCATACCTGTCACGAGGACGGCATGGTCACCAGCATCAGGACGCCAGCCAGCGGCTGAACCTTCCGTGTTGGTTTCGGCTGCGGCGAAAGTTGCGTTGTAGTTTGCAAACATTGTTGACTTGATAGTCATAGAAGTAACCTTTCGTAAAAGGAAGTGAAGTAACTACAATCTAAAACGATTAGAGTGTATTGGCAATCTTGTAAGCCTCTTCGAAGAGACCCCAAGGATCAGGAGAATTGGTAATGTCGATGTCTGGCATCGGCTTAAGAGTACGAGTACGAATCAAACGCAAGTAACGATTGTCACGGAACGCAATGGTACGATTGATGACTTGCTTATTAGAACTCACGTTCTGATTTACAAGCTTGCCACCCACATTAAGTTGTCGCACTTCCGTAGTAGCAACTTCACGCGAATCACTTCGTACAGGTGCAATCATTTCTACAACCTTGGACAGACGTTCTCGAAGACCAGGTGGCAAACTCAATGAGTGCTCCTCGATTTTAGATGATTCTGCAATCTCAACCCACGCACGGCTAATGTGCGCTAACAGCCATACGCCGTAGCCGTGAGACCGTAGTCTATGGGCTACGTCAATGACGGTGTCGTAAAGTTTTTCCCATGCTGCAGGGCCGTGTGCTAACTCGAAAGAGTCACGACCCATTTGCTTGGCAACCCACGGCTTGAGCAATCGAATCATTGGACTCATGGTATCAAACACAACCATGGAAGGACGTTCTTCGTTGTTTTTTGCCATGTCGCAAAGCTGCTGCACTTTAGCCATGACGTGCTCCCATGTCATCACAAGGGGCTTACCATCCACGTCGATTGGGCGACCATCTCCGCCAATGCCAGGCCAAACAACACACTTGGCGTGGGGGGACACAGTGGAGGAGAGGTCTAGGTTAATGATAAATGCATCGGAACAAGATTGAAACAAGTAAGACTTGCCCGAGTTTTGTTCTCCTACAACCATGCCTAGTAAATTTCGAAGCGAGTATTGTCCTGGCCCGCCTTGAAAGCCCAATGATTTGTATGCCCGTATGGGCGGTGTGTTAGATGATGTTGTTTGAAAAGTGCTCATTGATTTCCTTGTCTTGCTATTTCTCCGAACGCATCGCCGTATCCACGAGAAGGGCGAAAGTCCATTGGTTCTTCGTTATCAAATCGAACTTCAGGCTCCGCATCTAGGCGGGGGACGCTGCCGCCCCCGCCTAGGGCGGGCCCTACACTTGCAAGGTTAATGCCGTCTATCTGAATAACCTTGCGAAAGTGAATACCAAGTATTTCTAACCACACATTAAATGTAGAAAAAGAAACTGTGCTTCCTGTTTTAGATTTAAATGCTGCGTGTAGAGAACTTTTGTTAGAAATTTCTCCTTCTGATTCCCTGATGATTCCTGCTATATAAGGTCTAACGATCTCAGTAAGAATCTGTGACTGTAAATTTCCATATTCATTACGCATTATTTTTGCTTCTGGATACTGGTCAGACATTTGCAATCTCCTGTGTTGCGTCTCGGTCAACTACCATGAAACCTTCTTGCATCACAATGTCAGCCCACTCTGAGACAGGACGCAACACAAATGGTGCGTACGGATCTAGTGTGCCAGTACCATGAATTTCTGTAGGCCACGGATATTCTTCCGGTTCAATTTGCGCGAGCCGCCATCTGTTGATGGCTTGAAGTCGAGCAGCGTATTGAGTTGTCCATGCTTTGTCAAGTAGCGCAGTGCCACTTGTAAAAGATAAATTTACAAGCGGATCTATAGCACGATCACCCGCTGTGTGCAGGTAGTCGCCTTGACTCAAGTACCAATCCTTGCAGCGTGCTATGTAGTTTTCTAGACGTGGCTCTCCCAAGTATTGCTTCTCGTTGCGGGGTTCACCTTTGCGAGGTCCACTCTTGAAGGGTGACGTGTCTAGCATGAAGTCACGATCCATTTGACCAAAGGAAATGGTTGGCTTCTTAATAATGGCATGGAGCATTCCCCCCACGGAGATGTTATCGGGTAGGTCAAACATGCCCTGTAGGGTGCCACGGTTAATAAGGTCGTCTATTACCATCATGTAGTGTTGGGTCTGGGGTTCTATAGGGCAGGAAGCTGCACGGATACGAGGAGAGATTGCTGTCGTCTTATAGTCAACGATCCAGATTGACTTCTGTGACACCTGGTACAACAATCGGTCTGGCTGGATGACGCATTCCACAGGGTTGGTGCGGTCATCGTCTACTTTGAGCTCGGTTTTAAGGGTGCATTCGCAGCACAACTCAATGAAGTCAGGGTTGTTAAGGAAGGTGTGGAGTGTGCGTCCGTTGGCAAGCGAGCCTTCAATGGGGATGGCGCTTGCGGTGACAGCCCACGCCCATGCGGTCTGTGCGTCTTGGTCTTCCGTGGCAAGGATCTCGCGGATGCGTGAGTCGCCTACTGCCATCTGGGTGCACACGCCACGGATCTCGTCAAGGCGTGTTTCTAGCTTGACGTCGTACTTGGCTTTTGCTTGACTTACGTCTGGCATCAGCAAGAGTTCCAAGGCTGCGTGAAACCACGTGCCATGGGAAAGGGCTTGGCTCCAGCGTAGGGCTGGCACAAGGCCTAGTTTGCGTCCTAGGTAGTAGTGGAACGGCGAGCCGATACCACGGAAGTCAGAGGAACGGACGGGGGGACGACGCTCTATAAGACCTGAGGCGGCAAGGATATTACGCGACCCAACGAGGGCCGTAGACATTGGTGGTGACATGTTGTGTTCTCCTGTAAGAGTTTAGTTACGCTGTTAATGCTGCTAATTCTGCTGCTGTTTTTGTTGTGTTCCAATACTTTACTGCCGCAATAGTTCCGCATGGAAAATATGTTTCGTATCCTGATTGACCAAAAGTAAATTGAGTTGGATCATTTGTAACACTTAATGCGGTAGAACCCGATGTACCTGTAACACCATTTATATTTGCGATAAGTTTATTAGTAGACAATGCAACATCAAAAGACCACGCTGCTTTAAATGCAGTATTTAATGAATAGGCGAGATTTTTTTGTGGTTCCCCGCCTGTTCCGTTGACTGTAAAAATCATGTCACTTGTATTTGTCAAAACACTAAAAACTCTAATATCAACACTTGGGGCTGCTTTATGAAATCCTATTCGAGCAGGATAGGAAGCTGAATTTTGTTTAGTTATTATTCCCGAATAAAAAAGTGTTCCGTTTGTGGTTGAATAATTAAATGGCGCAATGGTTCCAATGTTGCATGAGTCGGCTGATCGGGTTACTTGACTTGCAACTGTAGGAATGTAGGAACTTGCGCCCGTACCTACTTCAAGTTGAAAGCCCCACAATTCAACATACGATCCATCGCAAGAATACGAAGTTGTATAAGTAGTTCCTGTTCCTGTTGCTGTAAAAAGACCAGGATACCCACCTGCGTTTACATTTGCCCATGTTGCTTCACACCTGTACCAACCCCTTGAGTATGCAGTCATTTTTGTGTTTGTAAAAGTTCCTGCAACAACAGTTGCAACACCTGTATCTAAATTAAACCCTACATCTTTACCGCCGCCATCGCACCGCCACATTACTTTATTTCTGAATCCTGTTCTAGCCCAAAATGAAACGGTGTAAGTTGTTGATGCCACTAACCCCGCACTAGTACCGTTAAGTTGCCACAACCCTGCACCTGTTCCGCTTGTGGGTTCCATAAATAATTGAGAGGTTCCTACATCAGGCGCATCACCCAAAATACCGTTTGTCATTGATCCTGCGGTTGAATACCAATATGAACCCGTCGTTTGAAAAGTTGCGCTGTATCTTTGTAAATTTGTTGCGCTTCCCTCAATCAACAACCCTTTTGGCGCAAGCGTAGTGGGGTCATAATCGAAGCGCGCTTTTGTTGGGTCGTTTGTGGCGGCTGCTGCCATCGTTGCCACATAACCCGATGAATTAATGTATGTGGCTGTAGTCGAGCGCGTGAATGTGAAGCGAGAATCAAGCGCGCCTCCCATGGTTGTAAAGTTTAGATCTAGGGTGGAGCCGTCGGATGCAGATAGCGCAGGGAAGATTCGGTTGCGTTGATTCCGCAATCCAAATGCATCTAGTGTCGAGGTGCGTGTGCGATTCAAAACTTAAAGCTCCCCAACAATAGCATTGCAGATACAAGTAGTGGTTGTGCTTCGGTAGTTAAGTTCAATCATTTGACAACCAGTTCCATCTACTACAAAGAAAGCACCTGTGTTTAAAGAAGTAGCATTGTAGATTTTGCAGTCTCCAATATTTTTTGTAATAAGAGACACACCAAGCATG
>Ga0114966_10005211_pt1 | contig 11048 bp, 14 predicted proteins | sample M_130207_XF_Meta_FD_87029 | JGI IMG/M metagenome (GOLD analysis project Ga0114966, IMG submission 87029) | Freshwater microbial communities from Lake Montjoie, Canada to study carbon cycling - M_130207_XF_MetaG | ecosystem: Environmental > Aquatic > Freshwater > Lake | place: Lake Montjoie...
TGCGGCAATAATAGAAAGAACAAAAGTTGAAATAGCCCAAGCAATCATCGTTTGGTAGAACGGTAATTTAAAAGCAAAGAATGAAATGTCCATGTTGAACTGTGGATCTTTCACACCAAAACTGGTTGAGTTCTTAAATAGCAACCATGATTTCCATAACGCTGATCCTGAGCTTCCAGCAAAGTAGAAAAGCCCCACAGCAAGTGCAAGAACAACCCAGCGCTTAATGGGTTCAATTTGTGCACGATAGCGCTCGAGATTATCCGCTTCGATGCTTAGCGGAACATAGAGTGGACGTCGCTTATAAGCGATGATGATATTAAGTAAAATTATTGATGAAGTAAGCAACCCTGCGATTACGAAAAGAAAAACCTTGGTCGTTAGGACTGTTGTCCACACTGAAGTAAACGCCACAGATTTGAACCATAACCAATCAGCATAGAAACCACTCAGTGAAAGCAGAACTCCTGAAAGAACAACCAAAACTGTGATTGTTAGTGTGAGGGGACTACGGCGGCCTTTGAAATTAAACTGCGGGGTTGCATTACTTGTCATGGTCATACGCTAGCGCAAGAGAGCGCAAGCTTCATTTTCACCCTTTAAAGGGAGGCGATGGCCTCGGCCAGAGTGGCAACGCTCACCACTTTAATTCCAGGCGGGACATGTGCAATTTCTGCGCTATTTCCGGCAGGGGCTAAAAAGAGAGTAGCGCCAGCCTTATAAGCTGCCAAGATCTTCTCGTTTATCCCGCCAATAGGACCGACTTTTCCATCAGTTGAAATCGTGCCTGTTCCTGCGATATGGCGACCCCGCAATAAGTCTTTTTCGGTAAGAAGTTCAATAACACCGATGGCAAAGATCATCCCGCCACTAGGTCCACCAGTTTTCTTGACATCAAATGAAATATTTTTTATGTGCAAATCATTTGCGGCAACGCCATATTGCGGATGTAATCGCAAAAATGATAGCGCTGCAGTTTTAGCAGTGTCTTGCGAGTTAGTCATGTCAGCTTTGGCTTTTTTATCTTCACTCTTCTGGGTGGTGCCAGGTGGATAGATTGCAGCGCGTGGATAAATAGTCTCGTCGGCCTTAATCCATGAATAAACAATTTCAGGTCCTATTAACCAAGAGTTTGGATTAGTAACTCTGATTGACATTAAATCAATACGACCAGTTGCTGGGTATGACTTTTGATCTTTAATAGTAATTAATTTGTCAAAAATATTTTGTGCCTGCCCTGGCAAAATAATGACATAAGGCAATGGAGCAATAAGTGCTAGTGCACAAAAGAGAAGGAGAATAATTCTTGCTACTCGTGGAAGTGGTGAAAAGCGCACGGTCTGGAAGCGTTCTTTTAGGATTTCTTCAGAAAAGGATTATCATCAAAAGAATCATCAGCAGCAGAATCGGGCTTAATAATTTGGGTTCGGCTATTTCCCACTACTGAACTTGGAGCTGTTGGGGGTTGCACTGCATCTGCTGCACCATCACGGGCCTGGGAATCGCGTAGTGAATCTTGAAAGCGCTGAAACTGGCCAACCGAGCGCTGTGTTTCTTGCTGGAACTTTCCTTCAAATTTAGTTACCCACAAAACATAGAGAAGAGCCCCACTCAGACCCAGAGCTGGGACAACCCACCAGATGAGTGCAAGAAAGGAGCTAGACATAGGGTCAGCCTACCTTGTGTGGGCGAAGGGCGCTAAAGATGCTCATTTATTAACTTGCTTACCAATAACTCATTGAGTTTGGGAAGAAATCAGATGGCTATCTGGTTACAGCACTGGGAGGATTTACACATGTCGCCATTTGGTTTTACACCTGATAGTTCAGATGAGCCTGAAAAAAATAAGGATGGCGAGTCAGTTGATTTTGCAGCCATGATGGCGCAGATGCAACAACAGATCCAACAACAGTTCTCGGCTCTTGGAATGAGTGCACCAGGATTTTCTGCAACAACAGAGGCACTTCCAAAGAACATTGTTCGAGATACTGCAAAGAAGTTTGTCACTGCAAAGGGCTCAGCCCCTATTGGTGCAAATGATGTGGCAAAAATCGAGGAGGCTTTTGCAATTGCAGAGCTATGGCTCAATGAGGCAACTTTCTTTTCACAAACAAGTGCAACCGGAAATCCTGCGATGGCTAGAACCGATTGGGTCGACACAACACTCAATGGCTGGCAGGTATCTGTTGAGCCTTTAGCAACGGGCTTGGCTGCTGCGATTTCAGAGCTGCTTAATAATGCCAATGGAGAGCAAGGCCAAAGTGAGGCTGAAAACGCCATGCAGATCCCTGTTGGAATGATTGCAACGCTTCTGCGCTCATTTATTGGCTCATTGATCGCAACACAGCTGGGCCAATCCATTGGTGGATTAGCTGCATCAGTGACTGGCACGCATGACGTGGGATTGCCATTAGTAGAGCCTGTCTACCCATCTCTTGTTCCACAAAACATTGATGAGTGGGGTCAAGATCTCAATATTCCGATGGATGAAGTTCGAATCTTTCACGCACTTCGCGAAAGCGCAGTTGCACGATTATTTGCTCACAACCCATGGTTGATCTCTTATATTCGCACTGCGATTTCAGATTATGGAAAAGGTATTCGCATAGATATCGATGCTATTCAGCGTCAAGCCCAAGAAGTCTTCGATAACGCCTCACAAGAGGGTAAAGAGTTTGATCCGACAAACCCGGAGAGTTTTAATATTGCTCTCAATGAAGGAATTTTCACACCAGAGGAAACTCCAGCTCAACGCGCAGCCTTACCAAAGTTAGAAACAGTCCTCGCTCTCATTGATGGATGGAGTGAAGAAGTTGTCACACTTGCTGCAGGTGATCGCCTTCCTAATCTTGTTGCCTTGCAAGAAACTTTGCGCCGCCGTCGAGCAACATCTGCTCCTGCGCAACAGTTATTTGCAACGATGTTTGGTTTACAGGTCTCACCCAAGCTGGCACGAGAGGCTGCAACGTTTTGGAAGGCAGTTCGCGAGGTGAAAGATTTGGAAGGTAGAGATCGAATTTGGAGTGGAATCTTGCCAACATCTGATGATCTACTAACGCCACAGAGTTACTTAGTAAGTATTGAAATTCCTGATGATTTATCGGGCCTATAAAACCAACAGATAGAAAAGCGAACTCCCCGGCCGCTCATTCTGTATCAGCCTTCCCCTTGCTGACATAGAACAGTTATCCGAGGAGTTCGTAGACATAACGTAAATGTATTTGGCCCGAGAATCAACTGAGAACGCCTTTGACACAACCTATTTTTCTCGTGTAATAGAGATTTATTTTTCTCATCGATTCTAAAAATCTCTCAACACGTGGTTGAGGTTTCCATGCCGCATCTGGGTTGGGAGATACCGTGCTCTCTATGGATACCCCGGCATTTGAAGATCTTGGAAGTGAGAACACACTTCCGGGAATCAGTGAAGGCGAGATCATTGTTATTAGATCCACTCGGCGAAAGAAAAATATCTCTGCCTATCGCCAAGGTGGACGAATTGTGGTCTCCATTCCGGCCAGAATGAGTAAAGCTGATGAACGGGCGATGGTTCCAGAGATGGTGGCCAAGATTCGGGCTCAAGAAGCCGCTATTACGATGAGTGAAGAAGGCCTAGCTCAGCGGATAGAGGAGCTTTTGAGCCAACTAGCCCCAGAAATCTCCCTTCGCCCAGCATCGGTTGCTTGGCGAGGCATGCGCGAGCGCTGGGGTTCATGCACGGGCGTAGATCGAAGCATTCGTATCTCTGATCGACTCAAAGGCGCCCCTGACTACGCCCTGGACTATGTCCTCTTTCATGAAGCCATCCACCTGGAGTATTTCGACCATGGGGCAGAGTTCAAGGAGTTATTGGCCAGATTTCCTAGGGCCGAGATCGCCAGCGCTTACCTGGATGGCTATGAGGCTGCTGAAACTGCGCTCGCAGCCCCAGAAGCGCTCAAAAAGCTCTTGGCTAAGGGTTGAAAAAACTCCTCCACAAACGCGCCTAGTTTCCCTCGATTGAGCGTGTCGAGGGGTATCGTCTCACTTAACAGAACGCTCGCCCCGCACGGGGAGCAACCCCTTAGGGATTGCAAGCGTCGAACGGAGGACAAGAAAATGACAGTTGAGACATATAAAGGTGACGCTTACTGCGTTAAGTGCAAAGAGAAGCGTGATTTCGAGGGAACCGTAAAGGTCTCTGAATCTGGTCGTCGCATGGCACAGGGCATCTGTCCAGTGTGTGGCACCAAGGTCAATCGCATCCTCGGCAAAGCACAGTAATTAAATTTCGCTCACCTAGATGTGAGCGTCTAGCGTTAAAAGAAACCCTCACCTTCCTTAGCGAACGTGGGGGTTTCTTCATGCCATCGCACTTATTCAACTAGTGATGACACACTTCACAGCGTAATAATTAAGCGGGGCGCTCCACAGGTTATGAGTAAGTAAAAATGCAAAGCCCTTGGGCTAGCAATCCTTGCACCATGACTACTACATCAACCGCGGCTCCTATATTTCCCCGTCTAAAAAACGGCGTCTTTATTAGTTCATTAACCTCAACACAGGAAAGCTCTATCACGATGGCAACCTCATCCCATGGGGTTGCGATTAAGCACTCTTTGGCCAGATCAATTATTGAGCAGTTCACTGGAATCTTGAGCTGTGATGAAATCTCTCAAAAACTGGGAATCCCGATCACAACAATTGAATCCATTATTGATGAACTACTGGCAGCAAACTTTCTTGATACACAACGCAAAACAATAAAGCTCAATAATAGATTTCAATCAGCAATCCAATCCCGCGCAGCTCACACACAAGACCAAAGTATTGATGCTGCTTTTAGTCAGCTACAAAAACGTTTAGCGCCAGAGTTAAGTCAGGCCACTTGGATTCAAGGAGTTCGAGATGGCGGCGTGGATGTCATGACTGCGCGCCAGAACTTTGGTGTTGAAATAATTGGTAACTCACGAACAGCAACTCTGCTCTTTTCAATTCTCTTAGCAAGTGGTGTGACAAATACTCGGATTTCTTTATCTGCCTCATACAAACATCCAACAGTTGTTGATAGCGATTTAGGCTCAGGATCACTGAGAACAACTGACTTAGGTTTGAACTATAAAAAAAGAGTTGAAGAGTTAGCACGGGAATGGTCACTCTTTCCTGTGGCATCTAGTTTTGCACTTGCCCAGCGAGGTGCACCAAAACCGGTTGTTCCAGAGAAGAATTTACGAATAATCTGCGGCAGCTTTGATTCACAGTATGTAGAGCATCTTTTGCGCGATGGGCAAGACCACTTCTTTGTGGGCAGAGCACCGGGTCATGTGGCCACAGTTGGACCTTTTGTTCAACCCGGCAGCACTCCATGCCGGCGTTGTCTTTCACTCATTGAAGCTGATCGGGTGGGTGTTGCTGAACTCTCTATTCCACTTGGAACAAGTGATGAGCTCCCAATTGCAGTTGCTCACCAAGTTGCGGCTCTGGCAGCACATGCAGCATTGAAATTTATAGATACAGGCAAAAGTGAACTACAAGCTGCTCAGCTGATTGTGGATTTTCTAGATGCTCTTAATCCCCAGTTACAGCATTTCCCGCAGCACCCAGAGTGTGAATGCTTGTGGACAGATGCAGACGTACTTCTTTAGTCAGGTGCAGTTGTGCACAGCCACATTCGTCAGGCATATTGAGTTAGAAAGCTAGAACAGGATTGAGCGTTACTCGATCTTCACACACCACCATAAAGAAAAGAGAAGCACATGAATCAATTAATGAAATCAATGGTTGCTGCAGAATTAGTTCTGCGCGAACGCCTTGTTAAAGCCCACAAAAGGTTCTATTCACAGTTAAAGGATGAACAGGGTGATGTGCCTGGTTGGGTCTTAGTAGTGCTAATGACCACCGGGCTAGTAACTGCAATCTGGACTATCGCCGCCCCTCGCTTAACCGCAATTCTTAAAAACTCTCTCGATGCAATGAATGGGATTCGATAACCATGTTTATAAGAGCCTTTCATCAAAGCCTTTTGCGCAAAGCTAGGCAAGAGAGCGGCAATGTTGAAAGCTCACTCGTTCTGATACCTCTAGTTTTCCTCTTTCTCATCTCGGTTGAACTCATAGTTGCAACCAATCTTCGCAATAGTGATTTTGCTTTGGTTCAAAGCGATGCCTCAAGCAGAGCAATCAGCGGGATAGTTACTAGCTCAGATCAAGTTATTGAATTGAGTTCACCTGATTCATTCACCCACATGAAGCTATTGATTACTCGCAGAAAGCATTCATTACCGCAGTTAGTTCCAGGTTTAGTTGCACTCCTTGGCGGTAATGCTGTTGTTGAAGTAAATGGTGCGGCAGTAATGGAAAACCTGAATTGATTTCAAGATTGCGAGATGAAAGTGGAAGCGCCATTGTTGAGTTTGTCGCACTGGCTATTCCACTCTTTATCCCAGTGTTCATATATCTCAATAGCTTCGCCTCTGTAAGTGGAAATGAGGCGGTAATTCGCGTCATGGCACGCGAAGGAGTTCGTGCTTATGCCGCAAGTGATAGTGACTATTCCGGCCGAGTAGTTTCTGAACAAGTCATTGAACTCATTGCACATCATTTAGGACTCACCGCAGGTGAAATTGAAACAATTGGTGTCAATTATGAATGCTCTCGAATGCCATGTTTGTCAGCTAATAGCCGGATTCGATTAAGCATTTCTTTTGTTGATAGTAGATCTCATCGCACTATTAAAGCTTCAGCACAGGAAAATATTAGTCCATGGAAATGAAATGGCTATCAAAGGTAAGAGATGAACGCGGATCTTTAAGTGTCGTGATTATTGGGCTATTTGTTGTAACAGTTGCGGCTTTGATGGTGATGACTGATATTGCAACTGTCATGGTTGCAAAGCGCTCTCTAACTCAAGCCACAGAAGCAGCTGCTATGCGTGGAGTCCACACTCTTGATCGCGATTCTTATTACACCGGAAAAGGCACAATGGCCACAACCCCTCTTGCATTGATTAATAAACGTGAACATCCGGCAATACCTATCGATTGCAATCAGGCTGTTCTAGATGTGATGTTGGAGTTACATAACTGGAGTGCAGATGATTCTTCAATGAAGCGTCAAGAACTACAGGGGATAGTGCTGACAGATTTCATGTGTGATGGAACTTCAGTAGAGATTTCTACATATGCCACAGTGAAGTTTCCATTCATGGTGCCATTTACTTCTAAAAGCTCAGCTCATTTGTATGCCAGCGCTGCTAGTACTAATCAAGTGCAAGAGGGCTTTTATCTATTTGGAGTTCGCCTCCATTGAGTGAGGGCATCGGTTATTCACTAACTCGCTCTCCGCTATCCTTGCACTATGGCAGCGCGTGAATATCACTTAGAGATCAATGAAATTGACGCGACCCTAGTTTCAATTGAAAAGGTTTTAGACCTTCCTAAGCTTCGCAAACAAGCGGCAGAGTTAGAGGAAGTAGCGGGAGTTCCCAATCTGTGGGATGACCCTGAGAGTGCACAGAAGATTACGAGCCGTTTATCGCGCGTGCAATCAGAGATTGCCAAGCTATCTGGTCTGCGCCAACGTGTTGAAGACCTACCCATTCTCTTCGAATTAGCTGCAAGTGAGCCCAATGGATCTGGAATTCAAGATGCTGAAAGAGAGTTAGATGCAGTTAAGAAGTCGATTGGTGAATTAGAAGTTCAGACGCTACTTAACGGTGAATATGATGATCGTGATGCATTAATAACTATTCGATCAGAGGCCGGTGGAGTTGAGGCAGCTGATTGGGCAGAGATGATTATGCGTATGTATTTGCGCTACTGCGAGCGCCATAACTTTAAAGTTGATGTTCTAGAAACTTCTTATGCTGAAGAAGCAGGTATTAAATCAACAACTCTTAGAGTGAGCGCGCCATATGCTTATGGAACTTTATCTGTGGAGCAAGGAACTCATCGTTTAGTTCGTATTTCACCATTTGATAGTCAAAGCCGTCGTCACACTTCTTTTGCTGGCGTTGAAGTTGTGCCTGTGGTTGATCAAAGTGATCATGTTGAAATTGATGAAAAAGAAGTGCGCGTGGATGTTTATCGCTCATCTGGTCCAGGTGGTCAAGGTGTTAACACGACTGACTCTGCAGTTCGACTCACCCACATTCCAACCGGCATTGTTGTTTCTTGCCAAAATGAACGTTCGCAAATTCAAAACAAGGCAACTGCTATGGCCGTTTTGCAATCAAAATTATTGGAACGCCGACGCCAAGAAGAGCAAGCAAAGATTAACGCCCTTAAAGGCGATAACTCTGGTTCGTGGGGAAATCAGATGCGATCCTATGTTTTAGCGCCGTATCAAATGGTGAAGGATTTACGTACTGATTATGAAACAGGAAACACATCTGCTGTTCTCAACGGTGAAATCGATGAATTTATTGAAGCTGGCATCAGGTGGCGCAGAAGTTCGTAATTTCCTTGCCTAAAGCATAAATCACATTTTTTCACAGGCTCAGATGCGCGTTACATACCCGCATTTGCCTCAATTTTCCATAAACTATGCATCAGGCCGAGAGCGGATTCCCCGATATCCGCGCCGCAGATGCAATGGGAGATTTAAATGATTCGCTTTGAGAACGTCACAAAGCTCTACCCGGGACAAGAACGTTCAGCCCTTGATTCAGTAAATCTGGAAATAGTTAAAGGGGAGTTCGTTTTCCTTGTGGGACTTTCAGGTTCAGGTAAATCTACTTTCTTGCGATTGATTTTGCGTGAAGAGCGTCCCACCGCTGGAGTGATCCATGTTGCAGGAAAAGATTTAGGAACACTTGCAGCTCATAAGGTTCCTGAGCTTCGCCGCCAGGTTGGAACTGTTTTCCAAGATTTTCGCTTGCTGCCTAATAAGACAATTACAGAGAACGTGGCATTTGCTCTGCACGTTCTTGGATATTCCCAAAAAGAGATCAATCGTGAAGTTCCTGAAGTATTAGAACTCGTTGGACTTGAAGATAAGGGTGATCGTTTGCCTTCAGAGATTTCCGGTGGTGAGCAACAGCGAGTGGCAATTGCACGTGCATACGTGAGCCGCCCACCAATTTTAATTGCCGATGAACCAACTGGAAACTTAGATCCAGCGACTTCTGTTGGAATCATGAAACTTCTTGATCGTATTAACCGTGAGGGAACAACGGTTTTGATGGCAACGCACGATGCAGGAATTGTGGATCAGATGCGAAAGCGTGTTATTGAACTTGATCTAGGCCACGTCATCCGCGACCAAGTGCGCGGTGTCTATGGATACACGGGATAAGGGGCACAACATGCGCGCACGGTTTCTTTTAAGCGAAGTTGGTATTGGCCTGCGTCGAAATATGACGATGACTTTTGCCGTAATCGTTACGACAGCTATCTCACTCTCATTGCTAGGAATTGGCTTGCTTTCCAATGCACAGGTCGGTGCCATGAAAGATTATTGGTATGACAAGATTGAAGTATCGGTTTTCTTGTGTGGTTCACTTTCTGAATCTCCATCGTGTTCAGGTGGTGTAGTTACTTCAGATCAGCGTTTGCAAATTCAACAAGATCTCCAATCCATGCCAGCAGTGGATAGCGTCTTTTATGAATCTCAATCACAAGCTTTTGTGCATTTCCAAGAGCGCTTTAAGGATTCTGCAATTGCGGCAAACGTAACTGCAGATCAACTTCCTGAGTCATTTAGAGTTAAATTAAAAGATCCAACCCAGTTTGCCGTAATTGTTAGTGCATTTTCGGGCCGGCCTGGAGTTGATGTGGTCCAAGATCAACGTAGCATTTTAGATAAGTTCTTTAAATTACTGAGTGTCCTAAGAAATGGTGCACTGCTCGTTGGTCTGGCTTCAGTATTAACAGCTGCATTATTGATTAGCAACACTTTGCGAATCGCAGCATTTAACCGCCGGCGTGAAACTGGAGTGATGAAACTTGTAGGCGCATCCTCCTGGTCTATTCAACTGCCATTTCTTCTTGAAGGAATAATTTCGGCAATTGTTGGCTGGGCACTTGCAACTGGATTACTTGCTGCCCTCAAGAGCGTTATTGATTCCAAAGTCGCCCCACTTTTGTCCTTTACCAAGTTCTTTGGTTGGGGAGAAGTATGGGTCTCTTCAGCGTATTTGCTGGCAACGGGCCTGTTAGTTTCTACCGTTGCATCAGTAATCACGCTACGCCGCTACCTAAAGGTCTAAAGCCTTCACATCTAGTGAGAGAATTGCCTCTGTAATCCTTTAACGCAAACAAATAAGGAAGGGCGGTGATGCGGTTATGGTTAAAGAAGTTGGCCGTAAAGTCATTGCTCAAAACAAAAAGGCACGCCACGATTATTCAATCGAGGATGTTTTTGAATGTGGAATGGTTTTAACGGGCACAGAAGTTAAATCACTACGACTCGGTCGAGCATCGCTCATCGATGGCTTTGCCATGATTAATGATGGCGAACTCTGGCTCAGTGGCGTTCATATCCCTGAATACACCGAAGGTACCTGGACCAATCACACCCCGCGTCGTGATCGCAAGCTTCTCGTTCACAAAAATGAACTCAATAAGCTAATTGGAAAACTGAAAGATTCCGGCACCACGTTGGTTCCACTTTCTCTATATTTCAAAGATGGAAAAGCAAAGATTGAAATCGCAGTTGCTCGAGGTAAAAAAGCCCACGATAAGCGTGAGGCCTTAAAAGCCCGTGAGGCTGATCGCGAAGTTGCACGCGTAGTTTCTAGAGGTTCTTCAGGAAAGAGCGGGCGCACAGCTAAGCGTTACGAGGACTAGTTTTTTCATCGATTTTGGCTTGCCCGTTTTATGTCTTACACTTATTCCACCGCCGCCTAGTTCGCCCAATTTTTGGGTGCGATTTAGCGACGGTAAGTAATGAGAATTACTTTGACAATTACATAGCGATGAAAGAATTACGTTTCTTTTCTTTCAAGTCTTAAACTTGGGGGTGAACGGTCTCGACTTTGGATGTTGAGGCAGGGGAAGCGGGCCGAGGAAGCCGGAATGATCTCGTAAACCAATAATCCGTGCAAAAAATAACTGCTGACACTAATCAGCA
>Ga0114966_10005212_pt1 | contig 11045 bp, 12 predicted proteins | sample M_130207_XF_Meta_FD_87029 | JGI IMG/M metagenome (GOLD analysis project Ga0114966, IMG submission 87029) | Freshwater microbial communities from Lake Montjoie, Canada to study carbon cycling - M_130207_XF_MetaG | ecosystem: Environmental > Aquatic > Freshwater > Lake | place: Lake Montjoie...
CCGAATGTATAAGGGTTTAAAGCCCGACTGTATAAGGGCTAAAACCCCAACTGTATATTTTGTATAATTTAATTAATTTAAAAACAAAAGAGAGTTTAAAGCTCTTTTTTATTTTATAAAAAAGTTTCAAAAAATAAAATTGAAATACTTTTTTATAAAATAATAAATGTATAATAACAACTTAATATAAGATGTCAACATTTAAAGATATATTGTATAAGAAGAACGACGACGAGACCTGGACCGAGTGGAGTAAAAGGGTCCCTGATAATAATCAAGATAAGCTTGACTATATTGAGGACATTATATACGAATCCGAATATTGTCAATGGGGAGGCAAGACAAATGCGCGTAAGATAACTGACCTGTTGCTTGGGTATGGCGTTGAGGAATTGATACCTTTATTAGAAAGTGAAGAGTTGCTTCACGCAAAAATTGAAGAAGCTTATAGAGATTTTAAGGTTAAATGGGAAGCAGAAAAAACGCCAAGATGTTATGAGAAAGATGAAGATGAAGAAGAAGTATATAAGCAACCAGTAAAACCAGTTACAACCCTAACCGTAGCAGAGATGATTGAAGCATTGAGTAAGTTGCCACCTGACGCCAAATTAGTCATGACCGAAAGCGGTTTCTACTCCGATGTGGAGTTTGCTGAAGTAATGCTACCAGAACCCTATATAGTTGGAACACGCAAAACTGACTATAAACCAGACTTACCTGATGGCACCCAAGTGTACCGAATTGGACACAGTAAGCAATGGTACTAAATATATTTTAATTTTGTATAATTTAATTAATTGTTTTGCTATACTTTTTTTAAAAGTATTATATATAATGAGCATTACTGATTTTTTAAGTTCTATTTTTGGTAAAACCAATAAAACAAAACGTTTTCGTGGCAAACAAAGTAGAAGAAAAAATATTAAGACTAGGTATAACAAGAATCGCAAGGTGCGTTTCATGAAAGGAGGCTGAGGCGGGGCTCTACCTGTTGTTCCTATAATGAAAGGAGGATGAGGTGGGGCTATCCCTACTGTTTAAATTTTTTAAATAAAAATTATATGAATGACAACGCATACGTATTAATTAGTTTGCGTTTGAGAATATAATAATTAAGAAACTTTTTTATAAATAATACGATAAAATAAGATAAAATAAAATAAAATAAAATAAAATAATATAAATATTTATTATAATTATATTATATAAAATGTTTACAACCATCAATGTATTTCTTTTCCTCTTTATTTCTTCTTTTCTATTTGACACATGTAGCGCAAATTTCAATCAATTGTCATTTAGCGGTGGTGGCTCATTCGGCGCCGTTGAAATCGGCATCTTAAAACGTATTGCGAAAATGGACGGAAACAAACAATACGATTTGTATACCGGTATTTCAGCAGGTGCGTTAAATTCAGGATTCTTGTCGTATTATCGCGACGTTAACAAGGGAGTTATAGCCGCGGAAAAATTGTATTCAACTATTCATAATTTTTTAATTTTTGAAGTGGCTCCGTTTACTGGGGTTTCTGTGTTGAATACTGAGCCTCTTAAGAAAACATTAAGTTTAGTCATTGATAAAATGCCAAATAAACCGGCTGTTCATACTTTAATCGGTGCTACTAATTTATTCACGGGAACTTTAGACGTTTTTACTTTCGAAGACAATGATGATTCCAACAAAGTCTTGTTGATGATGTCTTCATCTGCGATTCCTGGTATATTTCCTCCTATTACGTATAAAGGCAATTTGTATGCCGATGGAGGAACATTAAGCAATGAGTTACTTCAAGTTGAACATAATGGTGGCGAATATATTAATATTACTTACATTACCCCAAGTGAAAGTTATATGTATAATAATGAACCTATTGATTCTTTAGAAAACATGTTAAAAAGAGTCTTTACTATTGTTACCAAGAATTTCAATAATCCTCTTGCTTCAATTAACCAGAATTGCGTAAAACCTATAGGTGAAATTAATAAATTTTATGTTGAGGGGAAATATTTGACAGGGTATAGTAGTATGAATTTCAATTATGGTAAAGAGTTGGTTGATATTGGTTATAATTATATGAAACAAAAAAAATACAAGTTGTGTTAGAATTATTTTTTCTATTTATTAATTTTGATAATATTTTTTACTTTATATATATTATAAAATGGCTGGTTTAATAAAACTGAAAAATCATGGCGGTGCTTTGTCATCCATTTCGTTAAATTCTCCTACTATCACTGGAACTGTTAGTGGCGTTACTTCTACTATGGTTGGCCTTGGTGCCGTTGATAACACGAGTGATGCTGGTAAACCGGTTTCTACCGCACAACAAAACGCCTTGAACTTAAAGGCACCTTTAGCTAGTCCCACTTTTACTGGAACTGTTGGTGGTATTACTGCTACTATGGTTGGTCTTGGTAATGTTACAAACACGAGTGATGCCAATAAACCGGTTTCTACCGCACAACAAACCGCATTGGATTTAAAGGCTAATGTGGCTAGTCCTACTTTAACTGGAACTGTTAGAGTGAGCACTTTAACATCTGGTGTTGTTCATACTGATGCGTCTGGTGCTTTGTCTAGTAGTCAAGTTGTAGCTGCTGATATAGCAATCGGTACTATCACAAATCAACAAATTGGAACTGAACAAATTGTTAGCACTAATATACAAAATGCTACTATCACATCTGCTAAATTAGTTTCAAATTTAGATTTATCTGGAAATCCGACCACAACAACTCAAGCATCAAGTGATAACTCTACCAAAATTGCCACAACAGCTTTTGTAAAAAATCAAAATTATATTACTAGTAGTTCATTAGGCGTAATGCCTACAACTGAACCTTCTTCACCTGTAAATGGTTCATTTTGGTTTAATCCTTCCACTGTAAATTTTAGAATCTATTATGGCGGTACTTGGTGGGATTTTGGTCCAGTACATTAATTGATTAAATCCTTTCTTCTAAAATTTGGAGGTCTTCTTCACTTGCAATTGTAAAATCTGTCATCTGGGTCCGACAAAACGCACAACAAGGCTCTTTATATTGACTTGTATTATTCATAATTTGTATAATACATGGCGCACAATACTCATGATTACAATTTAACTTTACGAATCTATTTTTACCCTTTGAATCGTAGCAAATCTGGCATTCACATTCTTCTTCTTCTAAATTTTCGCTTACAACCAGTTGCGCATTAATAGCAAACTTTCGCTCCGTATCTTCTACAAAATGTGTTTGTGCTTGTGTTGCTACTAGCGCTAGCGCTAGCGGGTCAACTAGGTCAGGCATGTTGTCATCTTCTTCTAAATTATTATTATGATTAGTATGAATGTTATTTACAATATTCACGAAATTTAAAAAGTCTGTTTCGTCGTTTTCATTTACTATTACTTCATTCATCAACACATTTGCCATTAAAATTCTATTTAACAAGTAATTATCACTTAGACTGGATGGATATACAAAAGAATTTTCCGTGATTGTTCTGTTGCCTAATCTATCTGTATACCAACCGATTTCACTATCTTGTTGTTCGTTAAATACTTCCCAGTCGACTGTATACACCTCAGGTGACCAGAAATATTCCATTATTTTCTTTACTCTTTCATCGATTGTTTCGAAAACAATCCCATACTTTTTCCTACAAAATCCATTAACGATTTCAATGTGAAACTTATGTATAAAGTCTTCGAATGCGGCTAACTTATGTTCATCGTTTGATTCTAATAATTCCTCCTTCTTTTTATACAACTCGTGGTCGAAAATTCGCAAAGTTACGTGGTTACAATTGTGGGCAAGATGGTTGCCGTAGCTTCTACAATGCGCGCAATAACAAATATTATTATGTGTGGTTGTATTGCGTAAACTTTGAAATAATTGTAAAACGTTATCTGACAATATATTATTATATATATGATTTGAGGCATTATTATTAATTATAGGTGATACCTCAATGGATGCCCCTCTATTTTCTGCGCTGGAATTTTCGTTGAATGACGACATTTTATTAAATATTATAATTACAATTTTAAGTAATTAAAATATTTCACTTTTTTTATAAATTTTCTTGTTTTTCGAATATTTTCTCAAGTTCACCCAGTTGTGCCTTTGTGTTTACGCCAATGGTTTCGTGATGTTTTTCTTTTTCAATATTATACAATTCGATATTGACGTTTTCATTATTTTTAATGATTTCTAAAATATCTGTCAAATAATACTCTTTTTGTACGTTGTTGTTTTTCAAATGGGGTAAGTATTTACATAATATTTGGCAATCAAACGTGTAAATTCCGCAATTTATTTTTTTTATTTCTCGTTCTTCTTCACTACAATCTTTTTCTTCAACTATTTTTTCGAAAAATTCAGTTTCAACGATTCTACCATAACCACGCGGTTCTAAAAAAATAGCTGTCATTAGTCGCGCGATTGACACATTTTTTACCATATTGTACATCAATTCCGCGCTCAATAAAGGCACATCACCTGATAAAATTAATGTGTTATGATTTACATATTTTTTTAATTCTTCAATACAACATTGTATTGCGTGACCAGTTCCTAGTGGAGTAGGTTGGTCAATAAATGTTATTACATCAGTTGCTAAATATTCTTCTATTGTTTTTTGAATAATTTCTCTGTATTTTCCTACAACAATAAGTATTTTATCAATTTTATACATTTTTTCAAGAACTTTTAATTTCATTAATAAGTGAACAAGCATAGGTATTTTACCTATTTTATGAAGCACTTTGGGTAATTCAGAATCCATTCTTTTACCTAATCCACCCGCCATAATTACTACAACAAGTCCCTTTTCTTTTTCCATGGTTTAATATATATATATATTCTAGTTTTTATAACTTTGTAAAAAAATAACTTTAAATGATATTTTATAATTTTATAAATGAAATTTTTATCTACTTTTTCTACGTGTTTTCATAGATTTTTTATTTCTTTTACTTTTAGTTTTTCTAGTTTGTCTTTTACGCCCACCAGTTACACAATCTTTATACTCATTAGTTAATTTAAAATAATGAACGTATATTCCGGGTTCAGTTATTGATTTACGATAAGAATACCCATTATTATCAATGTTATATTTTCTTTCAGAAGTAATTTCTTTATTTGGATCAAGAGAATCATCTATTATAGCATAAGGGTGTTTTTCATATATGAAATCTTGTAAAAATTTTAAAGCATTAGATTTTGTATTTGCTGTTGTGCCCAAAGCCTTGACAATTTTTTTTACTCCGTTACAATATTCTATAACAATTTTTCCCATACCATCTTTTTTTGCAAACCTTGAAAAAAAACCTTTAGGTTCAGGTTCAACTAGATAATTGTTATAGTAGTTAAACATTTTATAAATAATACGAAGATTATATTTTTACGAAGATTATATTTTTACGAAGATTATATTTTTACTAAAATTGTATTTTTAGATAATTATATATAATTACGAGTTAAAGCTTTATTGACATTTACATATATCTAGTATATGAATTCAATAATATATAAAATTTATGTAAATGACCGGAATTACACAAAATGGTCATTATGTGAAACCGCAAATTTTCAACCTATTTCAATAGAAAATTTTAATCCAACAGAACATAAATTGTTTTCGAACGACGTGTTTTCTATTCTTCCTAACAATAATAATAATAGTATTACAAGCGTAAATATAGTTCATTCATCGATAAGAACGACTACATCTATGCCTGGAGTATTAATGATTGAAGGTAATAAAACATTTGGCAGAAAAAATGGTAAATTACTTTACAAATGTGTTCCAGATGATATGAGAATCCCCGCATTTTTGGTTCCATATGAAATTAAAAATGTTGGTTTTTCTAAAGTTTTTGTTAACTTATATGTGACTTTTTCATTTGTTGACTGGGATGATAAACACCCACACGGCATTTTAACAAGTGTTATTGGACCTGTCGATGAACTTGATAATTTTTATGAATATCAACTTCATTGTAAAAGTTTAAATGCTTCAATTCAAAAGTTTCAAAAAGATGCTTCTACTGCTTTAAAAACGGCTACACATGATGATTTTATTGAGAGCATTAAAACAAAATATGATTCTATTGTAGAACGGACTAACCAAAAAGAATGGAATATTTTTACGATTGACCCACAAAATAGCACTGATTTTGACGATGGATTTAGTATAAAAGACCTAGATAATAATACACAACAATTAAGTATCTATATATCTAACGTGACAATATGGATGGATGTTTTAAACTTATGGGACTCGTTTTCACAGCGGATTTCGACGATTTATTTACCGGATAGAAAGCGTCCAATGTTACCCACGATTTTATCGGATTGTTTATGTAGTTTACAAGAAAAATCAACCAGAATTGCATTTACAATGGATATTTTCATCAAAGATGGCACCATTATTGATACAAAATATAGTAATTGTCTAATTCGTGTTTTAAAAAATTACACATATGAGCAGAAGGAACTTATTGAAAATAGTCACTATAATAAATTACTTGAAACCACAAAATTGTTGGCAAAACAATACAAATATATTAACAATGTTAGAAATAGTCACGAAGTTGTATGTTATTTAATGATACTAATGAACTACAATTGTGCTAAAGAAATGATTAAATTTAAAACAGGAATTTTTCGTTCTACGATTATGAAAAGGGAAGTTTCTGTACCTGATTCTGTCCCAGATGATGTTGGAAAATTTATTAAAATATGGAATAGTGCTTGTGGTCAGTATATTGATATATCAAAGGAAGGTGATGTAGTTACGCGCCACGATTTGCTTGATATGGACGCATATATACATATTACTAGCCCTATTCGGCGTCTTGTTGATTTATTGAACATTATTAAATTTCAAAAAATAATGAATTTAGTTGAATTGTCGTCAAACGTAGATGCTTTTTATGAAAAATGGGTTAGCAATCTAGAATACATTAATGTTACAATGAGGTCTATTCGTAAGGTACAAATTGATTGTTCTTTACTGGATTTATGCGCAAAACACCCGAATATTATGGATAAAGAATATGATGGTTTTGTATTCGATAAATTGATAAGAAATGATGGATTATATCAATTTATAGTATTTTTGCCTGAATTGAAGTTGGCATCGCGTATTACATTGCGTGAAAATATTGATAATTTTAATACACGGAAATTTAAATTATATTTGTTTAATGATGAGGATAGTTTTAAGAAGAAAATTAGACTTCATTTGTTGTAAATGCGGGTTTAACGACGGTGTCTTCTATGTCTTACACTTTTTGTTCTTCGTCTTCTACTTTGTTTTCTTGACTTTTTGGGTTTTCTTCCACCTTGTTCACGGGGATAACTATTAGGTGGTATTTGTGGGGGAAAACCATTGGGTTCACGTCTTGGTAGGGTTCGTATTAATGAGCCTTGGATGGGTGGTATTTGTGGTGGGAAACCATTGGGTAGTTGCCTTGGTAAGGTTCTTATTGGGGGACCTTGGTTTAGTGACGGTGGAAAGAAATTCATATATAATTTATATAAATATTTAAATTATATTTATCATTGTATTTCTAAATATAATGATAAATTTTGTATAATAAAAATAAACTTACTAGTTATTGGATTTATCGATTGTAACTTCCTTAGCAATTTTTTTAAGAATCTTTGTGTTATTCATATCATTATTTGAACAAACAGCTTGAATCATTATGTGTGAATACACATCGGCTTTATGTGATTTGCTACTGGAGCATTCAGGGTTCTTATTTTTCCATTCTTTAACCATATTACTGTTTTTATTTGCAATATCTTCAATGGCCTTTAAAACTTTGTGATTATTTTCGTTTTCCTTTTCCCATTTATCTTCGTCTTTTACATACATTGTATCTCGTTTTGAATCGCTACAATGAACTGGGCGCTCGGTGACATCGAGTGTATTTAGATTTTTTATAATTATTTTAGATAGGCCTTCTACATACCCTATTTTGGCCACATTTTCAAGGTCGCTTAATTGCAATTTAATGGAATCAACAAATTCATTTATATTCATTGCGTTTTTACACGTTTCATTCAAGAAAAATTGAAGATTAAATGTCTTGTTATGACTATTAACACTACTGTTACTAATTGTATTATTATTATTAATAGTATTATCTTTCTTTACAATTTCAAGTATTAAACTTTTGAATTCTTGATTTTCTTTGATTAAATAATTAATTAAATCTTCATTTTTATCTGGGTCATTATTTTTTAAAAATGGACATTTTTTCTTGTGTATAAATAAACTCTGTCGATGCTTATATTCTTTTCCACATTCACAAATATGACCATTGGATGGTAAGGCATTTTCGGCAGTTTCGGCATTAAAAATGTCAACATTTGTCAACATTTTGTCAGCATTTTTATGTTTCAGTGTCAATAAATGTTTGTAATAATTTGATTTTTTAGAGCATTTAAAATGACAAATATCGCAATTAAATAATATGGCATTTTTTGGCATTTTTTTGTCAGTCATTGTCAGTATATATATTACAAAATATATAATATTCCTAAATTCTTTTTTATTAAAATACTTAAAATAAAAAAATTTATCGTCACAATTTGAAAAAAATGGAAAATGTGATGAGACGCTAAAAAATTTTATGGTCTCATTGAAGAGTTTTGCCAAGACCTTTTAGACTTTTGCAAAAATGGACATTTTTTTTGTCCTTTTTTTGTTTGGCTCACCGACTTTTGAAAAACATATGTTAAAAATATAATAAATTCCCAAAGTAACTTAAAGAACCTTTAACTTTTATCAATTGTTACTTCCTTCGCAACTTTTTTAAGAATCTTGTTGTTATTCGTATCATTGTTCGAGCAAACTGCTTCTATCATTATATGTGAGTAAACATCCGCCTTATGTGACTTGCTACTTGCACATTCTGGGTTCTTCTTTTTCCATTCTTTAACCATAGTACTGTTTTTGTTTGCAATATCTTCAATTGCCTTTAAAACCTTATGATTTGTTTCATTTTCTTTTTCCCATTTATCATCATCTTTCACATACATTGTATCTCGTTTAGAATCACTACAATGAACAGGGCGTTCAGTGACATCAAGGTCATTTAAGTTTTTAATAATTATTTTAGATAGACCTTCTACATACCCTATTTTTGCCACATTTTCAAGATCACTTAATTGCAATTTTATAGAATTGACAAAATCAGTAATATTCATCGCATTTTTACATGTTTCATTTAAGAAAAATTGAAGATTAAATGTCTTGTTATGGCTATTAATGTTACTGTTACTAATTGTATTGTTATTAATGGTATTATCTTTCTTTACGATTTCTAATATTAAACTTTTGAATTCTTGGTTTTCTTTGATTAAATAATTAATTAAATCGTCTTTTTTGTTTTCTGGCGGTGAAATAATTTCATTATTTTCAATATTCTTAAAAAAATTACATACTTTTTTATGTTTCGATAATCCTTGACTATATTTATATTTATTACCACATTCACACTCAAAATTCTTAACTTTTTCTTTTTGCTCGTTTTGCTCGTTTTGCTCGTTTTGCTCGTTTTTTGTATCCAAAATGTATCCAAAATGTATCCATTTGTGTTTGTCAGTTAAACAATGCCTATCATAATTATATTTTTTACAGCATTTATAATGACATTTTAAACAGGCAAATTCTCCTCCTCCTTTTTCGGGTCCTAATGTATCCATAATGTATCCATAGATAAAAATGCCTAAATTCTTTTAATTTTAAATACTTTAATTCTTTATAAAAATAAAAATTTTATCGTCACAAATTGAAAAATTTGAAAAAAGTCATGAGACGCTAAAAAAAATTATGGTCTCATCGAAGAGTTTTGCCAAGACCTTTCTACCTTTTGCAAAAATGGACATTTTTTTTGTCCATTTTTTGTTTGGCCCACCGACTTTTGAAAAACATATGTTAAATTATATAATAAATTCCCAAAGTAACTTAAAGAAATTAATAAAGAAATTAAATGAAAACTAATTAAAAACTGAGAATTATATTAATGTATAATAAATGGCACGTATTTGCGAATATTACTACAAAATTGAAAGACAAAATGGATCTACTAGTAAATTAAAGAGAGAAGAGTTCAGTAATTGCATAGAGGAATATTATGACGATTTTTTAACAAATGATATTTATTCAATTTCAAAAGTTTATAAATTGAAGGATACAAATAAGAGGTTTAAAATGACGTTATTTACGACTGAATATAATTTTGACCCTGAAGATTATATTGAGCATTATAAAAGTTTACCAGAAGACATATATGGTGCTAAAACATTAAATGAATTTGATATTGTAATTATTGAAAAATTTAATTAACGTTTTATATTCATAATATTTTGCATTGTTGTACTCATTTTGGCATGATTAAAAGATGTATTTTTGTGTGAATTTGTTTTACTATTATTTTGTGCTATAATTAGTTGTTTTTTATTAAATTCATTTACTAATTCACTATGGTTAATTTTCTCATTAATTTTTATTCCATTTTTTGCTTTTTGAAATATATCTTGTCTTTTATTTGAACACAGATTACATGAACATCCTATATCTATATAGTGGTTACTATCTAAATCCGGTATGTATTGATTTTCTAAACATATTTTTAAATAAACGTCATATTGTTCTTTTGTATATGTTTCAAAATAGTTAGTTGCTTTTGATTCCCATGTGTTTAAATATTCTCTTCTTTCTTTTTCATTATAATAATAGGATAAATATTTACAGTTTTTTATAGAATCTAATAAATTTGAAGGAATCTTATATATTTTTTTAAATCTTTCATATAATTTACCTATAACTTTATTAGTAGTTTGATAATCATTTATAATAACAATTTCGTTTCCTAATAAGGTTGTTAATATTTTACCCCATTCACTTGAATCCTTTAATCTTATTTTGATATAATGAATATCATTTACAAATTGATATAAATATTTTTTTTCAAAATCAAATTTTTCTATTTTTGGAATGTTATATAACTCAGTATAATAATCATTATAAGGTAAATAAG
>Ga0114966_10005214_pt1 | contig 11044 bp, 7 predicted proteins | sample M_130207_XF_Meta_FD_87029 | JGI IMG/M metagenome (GOLD analysis project Ga0114966, IMG submission 87029) | Freshwater microbial communities from Lake Montjoie, Canada to study carbon cycling - M_130207_XF_MetaG | ecosystem: Environmental > Aquatic > Freshwater > Lake | place: Lake Montjoie...
ACTGCCCGTGCAGTTCCTGCGGCTTCCAGATTCCTTAATGAAGGCCTTGCCGCAGTGAAGGCGCTCGACGCGCGAGCTCTGGAGGAGACCTTGAAGAGCGCCGCGATCGAACTGGGTGCGCAAGGGTTGTTGCAACGAGTGGTCGCGCCGCTCGTTGTTAGTCTGGGCGACTTGTGGCGTGACGGCGTCCTCACCGCCGCGCACGAACATTTCGCCAGCGCAGTGATTCGGATTTTCCTCGGACAAGCGGCCAAACCCTTCGGTGGAACGGAGAGCGCACCTGTGCTTGTGGTGGCGACACCGGCGGGACAGATCCACGAACTCGGCGCGCTCCTCGTTGGGGCGGCGGCGGCGAATCTCGGCTGGCACGTTACCTATCTCGGCGCAAGCCTACCGGCAGCGGAAATTGCCGGCGCCGCCCGTCAAAATCGCGCCCGAGCCGTGGCTTTGAGCCTGGTCTATCCAGAAGACGACCTGCGGCTGGAAGGCGAGTTGACGCGACTGCGCGAGGCGCTGCCGCCCGACGTCACGCTGCTTGTCGGTGGGCGCGCCACGCCTGCTTATCACGACGCCTTGAAAAAAATCGGCGCGGTGCAAATGAATGATCTGGCGCAGCTCTACAACGCCTTGGATGATGTGCGCAAGACCGCCAAGAAAGTTAAACGATGAAACCGTTCTTCTCCCGCAACATTGACAACAGGGGTAGGCTCGTCCGTGGAATCGGGGCATTGGTGCTGCTCGTGGGAGCGGGGTTCGGCTTCACCGTTTCCGTCTGGCTGGGGCTGGGGTTGTTGGCGGCGGCGGTGTTCGTCGGTTTCGAGGCGCTGCGGGGTTGGTGCGTGATGCGCGCCTGCGGCATCAAAACCCGACTTTGAATTACCCTGTATGAAAGAGTTTATTTTCGAAACCGAAACCTACGTTCCGCGCGCCCGCAGCGAAGTCTTTCCCTTCTTCGCCGAGGCACGCAACCTGCAAACCCTCACGCCTCCCTGGCTGAAGTTCGAAGTCCTCACACCGTCGCCGATCATCTTGCGGCCCGGCGCCCTGATTGATTATCGAATCACCGTTCACGGTCTTCCCATCCGCTGGCGCACGGAAATCACCGAGTGGGATCCACCGCACCGATTCGTGGACGTTCAACTCAGCGGCCCATACACCTTGTGGCATCACACGCACACTTTCGAGGAACGGGATGGCGGCACGGTCTGCGCTGACCGTGTGCGTTATCGCCCACGCGGTGGCGCATTGATCCACTGGCTGTTTGTGCGGCGCGATGTCCAACGCATATTCCAGTATCGGCAACAGCGGCTGAATGAACTATTCGGCTCCGTGGTGAACAAATCCGTTGCCTCTGGCGCCATAGAGCCATGAGTCCCGCGATGCTTATCCAGTCAGCAACCGATAGTTGATCCAGGCGATAACCGCTGAGAGAAGCAACAATGTGAGACAGGGCAGCGTCTTCAACAAGGGGTTTTTCACCCGCAAATGAACGACAAATGCGGCAGCCATCAGGATGGCGATTCCGATGCAGCCACAAACGCCTGCAGGGAAATTGTTAAATTATTCATGTCCCGAAAGTATGCCTTTTTGGAGAAAAAAGAACCGAAAATTCGTATTACCTCGGAAACAGTTTGAAATGCACGATTTTGCATTGACCTGTCTGGCTCGCTTTGTTGTGATGATGAAGGACACCTAAACTGAATGTGACGACTCTGGGTTTTACCTTGATTCGACATCGGAGGGAGTGAAGTAGTTTTGTACGAACATGAGTCAGGGTAAAGTAAACATCGCGATTGTCGGATTGGGGTTTGGTTCGGAATTCATCCCGATTTACCAACGTCATCCTAACGCGAACATGTATGCAATTTGCCAGCGGTCAAAGGACAAGCTGGATCAAATTGGTGATAATTTTGGGATTGAAAAACGGTATACCAGCTTTGAAGAACTGCTCAAAGATCCCAACATCGACGCGGTCCACATCAACTCGCCGATCCATCAACACGCTCCTCAAAGCATCGCCGCTCTAAAAGCTGGAAAACACGTCGCCTGCACAGTTCCCGCAGCGACTACCGTTGAGGAGTGTCGTCAGATTGTGGAAGCGGCGCAGAATGCGAAAAAGAATTACATGATGATGGAGACGGTGGTGTATTCCCGCGAGTTTCTCTTTGTGCGGGAGCTACGTGACACCGGACGCTTAGGTCGAATTCAATTCTTGCGTGGTTCTCACCTGCAGAACATGGATGGCTGGCCCGGCTACTGGGAAGGTCTACCCCCGATGCATTACGCCACTCACTGCGTGAGCCCTTGTCTAGCGTTGGTTAAAGGCGAAGCAGATTACGTTTCATGTCTCGGTTCGGGTCGAATCGAGGAAAAACTGATCGCGAAATACAACTCTCCATTTTCCTTCGAAACCGCACACTTCAAGATTCGCGATCAAGACATCGGGTGTGAAGTGACTCGTTATCTTTTCGGAGCCGCTCGTCAGTATACCGAAAGCTTCGATGTCTATGGTTCAAACACTTCCTTCGAATGGCAATTGGTCGAAAACGATGACCCCGTCCTCCATGTTGGCGGCGAGAAAGTAGAGAAGGTTCGCGTGCCAGACTACGCACACCTACTCCCTGAGCCGATTCAACGATTTACCACAAAGGGCGTGTATGATGCCGATGAGCACCAGCATTTGTCCTTTATTCAGGGGGGTGGCCACGGTGGATCCCACCCGCACTTGGCGCATGAATTTCTGAGCAGCATCCTCGAAGGACGGGCCTCCTTCCCTGACGTCTACCAATCTGTGAATTGGACGATGTGCGGAATTTGCGCTCATGAATCGGCACTTCGCGGAGGCGAGCTTGTCAAAATTCCAGATTTCCGAAGCTAAACTAACCCTTAACAAAAACCAACAAATGACTATAGAAAACGGTATTGCATCCAATGCAAAACGCCTGCTGTGGGCAGGCTTTCTTGCCATCTTCGCCGCTGGCGTAGGATTCGCCATTCGCGGCGGAATTCTTGATAACTGGGGCCGCGATTTTGGCTTCACGGCGGGAGAATTAGGCCTCATCGGTGGCGCTGGCTTCACGGGCTTCTGCTTCGGAATTATTATCGGCGGAATGATCGTGGACAAAATTGGCTACGGCAAACTTGTCGTGGTCGCTTTTCTTCTCCACATTCTGTCGGCCTTTGTCACCTTTGGCGCAAGCAAAGGGATGGACAAGATGGCTGCTTACAACTTCCTGTTCTGGGGAACATTCATCTTTGCGGTCGCCAATGGAACTTTAGAAGCGGTGGCAAATCCTTTGGTGGCCACGCTGTTTCCTAAAAATCGCACACACTATCTTAATATTCTCCACGCCAGTTGGCCCGGCGGCTTGGTGGTCGGTGGTGTTCTGGGATGGATTCTTGATGACCATTACCAAATGTCGTGGAAGGTTCAACTGGGTCTGTTCCTCCTACCCACCGTTCTTTACGGCTTCATGTTCTTCGGGCAAAAATTCCCGAAATCAGAGGCATCCCAAAGTGGTCTTGGCATTGGTGAAATGTTGAAAGATGTCGGTATCCTTGGTGGAGCGGTGGCTTGCACCTTGTTGGCACTCTTTTTCAAGGGCACATTCGGATTAGATAACAGCATCGCTATCATCATCGGCTTGGCGTTGCTAGGTGTGGTTGCTTTCGCCACAAGATTCTCCTTTGGAGCTGTGCTACTTTTTGTTCTGTTTATCGTCCATGCCATGGTTGGTACGGTTGAGTTGGGCACCGATGGATGGATTCAAAACATCACAGGTAACATTTTGACATCGAGCGAGGGCAAGATCCTCTTCGTGTTCACCTCCCTGACCATGTTCCTCCTTCGTTTCTGCGCACACTTCATCGAAACCAAGCTAGGACTCAAGCCGATCGGCATCCTGTTGATCTGCGCCATCCTCGGCTTTATCGGCCTGAATATGGCGAGCGGCATCACCAGCTTCAGCTATGCCTTGCTGGCTCTGACCGTCTATGGAATCTCAAAAACCTTCTTCTGGCCCACCATGTTGGCCGTTGCTTCGGATCGGTTTCCGCGCACAGGTGCGGTAGCAATTTCGATCATGGGCGGCATTGGCATGATGAGTGCCGGTCTGTTCGGTTCGCCTGGTCTCGGTTATGCGAAGGATCGCTTTTCCGGTGAGGCACTCCAGAAGACAAACCCGACGGCTTTCGCGGAGTATAAAGCCGAGAAGCCAACGAAATTCCTCTTCTTCGCTGATGCGAGTGGTTTGGATGGAAAGAAACTGGGTGCGGTTCAAGACAAGCTTAACGGAGCCCGTGCGGAACTGGCCAAGGCTGGCAATCTGGACTCCTCGGCTGCTCTTACCAAGCTGACACCCACTGAGAAATCGGTGCATGAAGCAAGCATCATGGGAGATCGCAATACGTTGAAAGCCGATGCTTTTATCCCGGCGATAATGGCGGCGATTTACTTGGGACTGCTCCTCTACTTCAAGGCGATTGGCGGTTACAAAACCGTCACGATCGGCCAAACTAAGAAGGCGTAAGCCACCCGATACTTATTCACGAAGGCACTCCGCAAGGGGTGCCTTTTTTATTGTGACAGCACTGGGCTTTCCACCATGCTGCAAGCATGTCGTCAGAACGCCCAGAATTCTTTTTAACCCTGCGGGCCTTCGATGAAGGTCTTAAAAACGGGTGGCATCTGGGTGCCCAGCTCTATGTTTCACTCCGAGGCAAAACTCAAATATCAGTGCCCATCGGCGAGCGAGCACCGGGCGAACGGATGCAGAATAGTGACCTGCTACTTTGGCTCTCGGGAGGAAAACCCCTGACCGCTATCGGCGTTGCACAACTCTTGGAACAACATGGAATTCTTGAAACCTCGCCCGTGTGCGAACTCATTCCTGAATTTGGTGTGAGAGGCAAGGAGCACATCACGCTGCACCATTTGTTCACACACATGGGAGGTTTTCGCGACGCCGACCAACTCGATGAAAATCTCCCTTGGGCGACGATGATGAGCGCAATTTGTGCCACGCCGCTTGAGAAGGATTGGATCCTAGGACAAAAAGCCGCCTATCACACCGCCAGTAGTTGGTACCTTCTTGGCGAAATGATTCAAAAACTTTCCGGCCAATCATTCGCCGAATATATCCAGAATCATGTGGCCCGACCCTTGGGAATGTCGCGCACATTTCTGGAGCTTTCTCCGTCTGAGTGCTCTGAGCCTGCGAATGCACTCGGATTGCTTTACAACACGTTTGCGGGGAAGCAACAGCCGCATTCATCCTGGAATAGCCCAGATTACTGCCAACGCCCACGTCCGGGGAGCAATGTTCGTGGACCGATTCGGGATTTAGGGTGCTTCTACGAATCGTTGCTCGGCTACGGCCCAACTCCTTCTCCCCTGCCCTCGCCGGCGATGATCGCGCGATTCACGACCCGACAACGCCTCGGGTTTTATGACCACACACTCCAAGGCTCCATCGATTGGGGTTATGGATTCTTGATTCAGCCGCTAGTTCAATCAACTGTGAACCCTCCCTACACCTACGGATCCCATGCATCCGCAGCGACTTTTGGTCACAGTGGCAACCAATGTTCGTGCGCCTTTGCTGATCCAGCACATGGACTCGTTGTCGCGTGGATTTGTAATGGACGCCCGGGCGAGCGTATTCATCAAATGAGAGCGAATGCCATTAATAATGCGATTTACCAAGACTTGGGATTGATCTGAGAGTATTCAGCCAGAAAACTGGGTCGGTGTTGCGTTGTTGGATGAAGTTCGGTTGACCACTTTTTATAGCACATTGACCCCCATAAAAAGCCATCTCACCCCAAAACTAGTGGACAAACAATTAAGATTCCTGATGATGAAAAAGTAGATACTAAGGAACCGCTAAGACCAGTTACGACGGATGGATTATTTGCAACTGCCATGATCCCTGCTGATTCACCGACACCAGCCAAACGCAAATATGTGCGTGCTGTAGGGCCACGACTGCGTGTCCTGCTTTCTATCTGCCTCGGGCTTTTTGCTGCACTCGGAGCCAATTCCGTTTATCTCAGCAGCATCACTTTTCTGGAATGGACTACGAAGCAGGTTTATCAAAACTACTTCTACCAGATCATGTTCTTGGCGCACTTGGCCTTGGGTTTGCTCTTGGTTGTGCCAACAATTATTTTTGGGATTGGACACATCATCAACTCGCATGACCGCCCGAACCGCCGAGCCGTACGTGTCGGGTATGTTTTGTTCGCGGTCACCTTGATCCTTCTCATCACCGGAATTGCACTCACCCGCATCGGGTCGTTCAAGCTAGTTGGCACTGCTCGCACGCTTTCCTACTGGGCCCATGTCATCACCCCGTTGCTGGCAGTTTGGTTGTTTGTTTTGCATCGTCTGGCTGGGCCTCGAATTCAATGGAAACTGGGGTTGAGTTGGGCAGGTGCCGTCGCAGTAGTGGTGGGAGCGATGGTGCTTTTGCATAAACAGGATCCACGCCAATGGAATGTCGCCGGCCCCAAAGAAGGTGCTCAATATTTTGAACCTTCCATGGCCCGGACGGCTTCTGGCAATTTCATCCCAGCCAAAACACTCATGATGGATGATTACTGTCTCAAGTGTCATAAAGATTCTTATCAAGGCTGGTTCCACAGTTCGCACCACTTTAGCTCGTTCAACAATCCGCCTTATCTTTTCAGCGTTCGAGAAACGCGGAAGGTTTCGATGGAACGTGATGGTTCCGTTAAGGCAGCGCGGTGGTGCGCGGGTTGCCACGATGTGGTTCCATTTTTTAGCGGTGCCTTTGATGACCCGAATTTTGATGATGTCCGCCATCCTACCTCACAAGCGGGGATTACCTGCACAGCCTGCCACGCCATCACGCATGTCAATTCAACGATTGGCAACGCCGATTACACTATCGATGAACCGATTCATTATCCGTTCGCCTTCAGCACAAATTCGATCCTCCAATTTGTTAATCAGCAGATGGTGAAGGCCAAGCCAGAGTTTCATAAGAAGACGTTTCTCAAGCCGCTCCATAAGACCGCAGAGTTCTGTTCAACCTGTCATAAAGTCAGCATCCCTTATGCCCTGAATCACTACAAAGAATGGCTGCGTGGCCAGAACCACTATGATTCATTCCTGCTCAGCGGAGTCTCAGGTCACAGTGCACGGAGTTTCTATTATCCGCCCACCGCAAAAGAGAATTGTGCCAGTTGCCACATGCCCCTGCAACCGTCGGAGGATTTTGGCGCAAAAATGTTTTCTGGCACCAACGTGGCCAGCATTCACGACCATTTCTTTCCGGCTGCCAACACGGCCCTTCCTCACCTTCGCGGTGATCTCGCGAGCGTCAAACGCCAACAAGAATTCCTCAAGGGTTGCGCACGCATCGATATCTTTGGACTCAAAGTTGGCGGCACCATTGATAGCCCGTTGATTGCCCCATTACGTCCAGAAGTTCCTCAACTGAAACGCGGACAAAAGTATCTCATCGAAGCCGTCGTGCGAACGCTCAAACTGGGTCATCCGTTAACCCAAGGCACGGTCGATTCCAACGAACTTTGGGTGGACGCCAAAATCACAAGCCAAGGCCGAGTGATCGGGCGCAACGGCGGCTTAGGCCCTTACAATACCGTTGATCCATGGTCGCACTTCTTGAATGTCTACATGCTCGATAAGGAGGGGAATCGCATCGACCGTCGCAACCCACAGGATATTTTTACACCGCTTTACAACCATCAAGTCGGGCCAGGCGCGGCCGCAGTAGTGCATTACGCGCTGCTAGTTCCCGAGGATATCCAAGGCCCGATCACCGTGCATCTGAAGCTGCAATATCGAAAATTCGACACCACCTACATGCAATACGTGTCAGGTAAGACTTACACCAACGATCTGCCGATCACGACCATTGGAGAAGACACCCTTAGCTTTGCCGTCGAAGGTACGACAACCGTTCCAAACAACGAACCCTCCAAAGTGGATCTTTGGCAGCGTTGGAATGATTATGGAATTGGACTATTGCTCGAAGGCGACAAAGGCAGCGAGAAAGGCGAATTGATTCAAGCGGCTCAAGCCTTCACGCAAGTTGAGATGTTAAAGAAGGCCGATGGTCCTTTGAATTTAGCCCGCGTGTATTTCAAGGAAGGACGGTTGGAAGATGCCGTCATCGCGCTACAACGAGCTAGCAAATTCGACCCTCCCGCACCCCGATGGACGGTCGCTTGGCTGAATGGACTAGTGAATAAACAGAACGGATACTTGGATCAAGCCATCAAAGAATTCCGCAGCATTCTTGAGGATAAATACCCTGAGATCGAAACACGTGGATTTGATTTCAGTAAAGATTACGAAGTAATTAATGAGCTCGGCCAGACGCTTTTCGAGCGTTCCAAACAGGCGCGAAGCAATCCCGATCAACAGCGGGAACTAGTCGCCGGAGCGATCGAGCAATTCAAGAAAACATTGGCGTTAGACTCCGAGAACTTAGCTGCCCACTATAACTTGTCGCTGCTCTACCGGAACATCGCCGACAAGACCAAAGCTGAATATCACCAAGCCCAGCACGAGAAATACAGACCCGACGACAACGCAAGAGACCGTGCGATCGCCAACGCCCGCCGCGCCAACCCTGCTGCAGATAACGCCGCTCAATCGATCGTAATCTACCCCTTGAATCGCCCCGGTGCTTTCGAGCTCCCTCCCGCTCCCGTGCTACAAACTGCTGCTCCATGAAACCCACTGACCCTCAGAAGGAACCACCACTCAACCCATCAGAGGAGGTGGCACATTACGACGATGCCTTGATCGCTCGCGCCTTTCGTTGGTCAACCCTCGCGCTCGGGATTCTAATCCTAGGTGGGATCGGCCTCTACTGGTTCCTCAACCGCAAGCCCCCGCCCAGCGCAGTCAAAGTAACTCAGATTTCAGCTCCAATCGTTAAAGCCATACCCCTCGCAAATTTGCCCAAGGTGAAGTTCACCGATGTGACCTCCTCGGCTGGCCTCAATTTTACCCACAACAATGGAGCCACCGGTGAAAAGCTGCTTCCCGAAACCATGGGGGGTGCGGTTGCATTCTTGGATTTTGATAACAACGGCACTCAAGACATTCTCCTCGTCAATGCGCAGTCCTGGCCGGGCGCGACCCATCCTCAGCTCACGACCCCTGCCCTTTATCGAAATGATGGCCACGGACATTTCACCGATGTCACTGCGGGTTCCGGCATTGATATTTCTCTCTACGGCATGGGGGTGGCAGTGGGGGATTACGACAACGACGGTTTGCCTGATGTGTTTATTTCCTGCGTCGGCACCGCTCACCTATTCCACAATCAGGGCAGCGGAAAATTTAAAGATGTCACCTCACAAGCGGGCGTCGCGGGATCAGCAAAAGACTGGGGCACATCCGCCGCATTTTTTGACTACGACAACGATGGCAAACTCGACCTTTACGTCGGTCAGTATGTCAAATGGACACGCGAAATTGATTTTGAAGTCGGCTATAAACTCGTCGGTATCGGCCGCGCCTACGGTCAACCCATGAACTTTGAAGGCACCTTCCCTTACCTCTATCACAACAACGGCGATGGCACATGGACCGACGTCACGGCCGCCAGCGGGTTGCAGATCAAAAACGCATCCTCAAGCGTTCCCACTGCCAAGACCCTAGGAGTTGCGCCGGTAGACATCGATGGCGACGGATGGATGGATCTGATCGTTGCGAACGACACCGTCCAGAATCTCGTCTTCCACAATCAAACCAACGGAACATTCAAAGAAATCGGTGCCAACGCGGGCATCGCCTTCGATAGCTATGGGGCCACCCGAGGAGCCATGGGGATCGACACGGGGCATTTCCGCGATGACGACGCCCTCGGTGTGGTCATCGGGAATTTCGCCAACGAAATGACCGCCCTCTACGTCTCACAAGGTAGCCCCCTCCAATTCGCGGACGAAGCCATTACTGAAGGGATCGGCCCAGCCAGCCGTCTCCTCCTCAAGTTCGGCGTGTTTTTCTTTGATTACGACCTCGATGGCCGCCTCGATGTCCTCTCCTCAAACGGCCACCTCGAAAAGGAAATCAACAAACTCCAAGCCAGCCAGCAATACCTCCAACCCGCCCAACTCTTCTGGAATCGAGGCCCAAGTCCAACAGGATATTTCGTTCCAGCAAGTGCCGAACAATCCGGCCCTGATCTCTTTCAACCCCTTGTTGGCCGAGGCTCCGCCTTTGCCGACATAGATGGCGACGGAGATCTCGATGTCATTATCGTACAAACTGGCGGAAAACCTTTACTCCTCCGCAACGATAACCAACTAGGCCATCACTGGGTGCGTCTCAAACTCGAGGGTCGATCCGCAAATCGATCCGCCATCGGTGCTCGCGTCACGGTTAAAGTTGGCGATCAAACCTATCGCCGCCAAGTCATGCCCACCCGCAGCTACCTCTCTCAATCCGAGCTCCCAATAACGATCGGCCTCGGCCAAGCTCAAACAGTGGATCAAATCGAAATCCTCTGGCCCGGCGGATCACTCCAAAAACTAAGCAACATTCGGATTGATCAAACCACCTCCGTCCGCCAACCCTAAAGTCCAGAATCGTCCCTTTGAGTTGGGAAAATGGGAGTGGTGGACGCTGCAGGTTTCGAACCTGCGACCCCTACCGTGTGAAGGTAATGCTCTACCACTGAGCTAAGCGTCCGCAGCACCACCAATAGAACTCAGCCCGCAACGAAGTGCAAGGCATTTTGCATAATGTTCAAGCGAAGCGACTCACAACATCGGGGTTGAGACACGACCTCAATGCTCTGACTTCGTTCATTTCGTTCATTTCGTAGCCTCTCAGCGCGTTTCCAGATTGAAGCAACAGATCAGCGAACATCACCCCTTCGAGAAACTGTAGCGCCGGTCGTACCAAACCTGCGGCCTTTGCTTTTAGCCTAAAAGTAGGAGCGGCAAGCTCCTTTGGGTTCGATCCTTAGAAGTAACCCGTACCCTTATAGCCTCTAACGCTGACCAAGCGTTTAGAGGCTTCTCTAACGAGAGTACC
>Ga0114966_10005215_pt1 | contig 11044 bp, 8 predicted proteins | sample M_130207_XF_Meta_FD_87029 | JGI IMG/M metagenome (GOLD analysis project Ga0114966, IMG submission 87029) | Freshwater microbial communities from Lake Montjoie, Canada to study carbon cycling - M_130207_XF_MetaG | ecosystem: Environmental > Aquatic > Freshwater > Lake | place: Lake Montjoie...
CCATGTCGGTCTTACCGGGAATCTTCACGCCGAAGGCCGCGACGAGGTGTTTGCCTTGCCACTGCGCGAGGTACGGCTCCCACAGTTCCGAGGAGCCGGGATGCTGGTTCATGTGACGAATGAGGCGCACCTCGGTGACGTCGCCGGTGTGGTCGGCGGCCGCGAGCGGCATGGCGGCGGCGAGGGCGGCTGCCAGCAGGATCAGGGTCGGGGCAAAAGGAGTTTTCATGGGATCGGGTTTCTGACGCAGTGGCGGCGGATGAGGCCGGTGTGCCGGCCTTATCGGGCGATTTGCGCCCGGGTCGGCAGACCGGCGAGGTCGGATTCGCGGATCGTGACATGCACCACCTGCTGCCAGCGATGCGGAAAGAAAATCTGCAGCACCCCGTTGTCGGCAAACGCGTCGAGGTAGGAGCATTGGTGGTTAAACCCGGACGATTTCATGTTGGGCAGGAGTGCGTTCGCGAAGACGAAGCGCGGCTCGCTCCACGTGCGGCCCTCGTCCTTCGAGGTCGAGCACCAGATTTCCGAGCGCGGCCCGCTCATCGTTTCACCGGTGCGGTTGTGGTGAAACGCGACGAGGCTCTTTCCGTCGGAGAGCGGGAACAGCATCGGCGGCGCGTCGGGATGCACGAGCGGGGTTGGCGCGGGCGCGGTCCAGGTCTTGCCGTCGTCGGTGCTGCGGGCCGACCAGAGGTGGCCCTCGGGTGTGCGCGACATGAAGAACACGCGGCCCCCGCCGAGGTTGAGCGGCCGGCCCTCGTCCATCCGGTCGAAGCCCGCCGCGAACCAGCCGCCGGGCGTCGGCCCCGGCAGGACCGTCCAGGTCGCGCCGCGGTCCTCGGAGCGCAGCAGGTATTGCCGCGTCGTGAACGGCTTCACCGCCCAGTCGGCATTGTGCGAGCCGATGAGCCACGTGCCGGCGTCGGTCTCGGTCATCCGCATGACCGACATGCCGAGGAAGCCGGGATCGTTGCGCGGCTTGATCAGCGTGACGGGAGACCAGATGCGGCCGTCGTCGTCGGACCAGCGGAAGCCGATCGGGGTGTTCTCGCGCTGGCCGTTCTCCCACTTGTATCCAATCACCGGTTGCGTGCCAAAGGCGTAGATCCGCTTCGAGCCGCGCGGGATCAGCGGCACAAAACCATGCTGGCTGTAGTCGATGTCGAACGCGACGTCCGGCCCCCGCCAGGTATGTCCGCGATCGGACGAGCGGTAGCCGATCATCGTGTTCACCTTGGGCCGGCCCTTGGCGGTGGCGTAGTGTTCGCCCTCGGGAAATAGCAGCAGGTAGTCGCCGCCCGGGGTTTTGATTGCCCGGGTTTCGAGCACGCGGGTTTTCGTGCGATGCACCACGTGTCCGTCGACCGCGGCGGCCGTCAGCAGTCCGATCGCCTCGCGCAGGACGAGGCCGGCGGGCGGAGACTTGGGATCGAGGGTGAGCCCGTTGACCAGCAGCGAGGGTGCGAGCGGCAGCGGCGGAATCCGGTTCGTGGTCGCGGCCGAGACCGTGCCGCCGCCAGCGAGGAACAGGATCGGGGCGGCGAGGAAAAATGTGAATTTCATGGGGGCGGGGGTGGGTACTCGTACCGGAGATGGGGCGGGAGACTTGGCAGGGTAGTGGGCTTTGACCGGTTATTTTGCCGTGGACCGCTTTGACGTCGAACGGTGAAACTTTCCGCGCTAGATGTTGATGGCCGGCCCCTGGCCGGGGGCGAGGTCGCCGAGGCGGGTCTTGAGCTCGCCGAGGTCGCGACGGATGCCTTCGGAGAACATGATGATGTCCGCGGCGTGGATGATGAAGTTGGCGCCGAGCCGGGCCCAATGCTCCTCGTGAGCGAGGCGATTTTTCGGATAGACGGCGTGCACGCCGGCGCCAAGCGAGCGGGCACGGGCCTTCGAGATGATCGTGTCGCACGCGGCCTGAAATTTCGGATGCTCATACTGCTCCGGCACGCCGAGGCTGGTGGACAGGTCGTGCGGGCCGATCAAAACGCCGTCGAGGCCGTCGACGGCGAGAATTTCATCGAGTGCTTCCAGCGCCGGGAGACTCTCGATGTTGACGATCAGTGTGCGGGCCGCGGCGCGTTTTGAGATAGAGTCGTTCAACGGGGGATCGATGGGTTCGCCCGCGAGATGGCGCGCCAGGGTGCGTCCCTTGAGGGGCCGCTTTTTGACCGCACCCACGAGGTCGCGGACCTGCGCGGCGGTCTCGACATAGGGGGCGACGATGCCGGCCGCGCCGCCGTCGAGAACGACGCACGCCTCATAAGGATTGTGCGACGTGATGCGCACGATCGGCGGCAGCCCGACGGCGCGGTAGGTCTGGCACATCCAGGCGAGTTTTTCCCGGTCGATCGGAATGTGCTCGGTGTCGATGAAGACGAAGTCGAGCCCCAGCGCCGCAACGACCGGCACCCAGTGCGGCGACGGGCTGACGATGAGGGTGCCGTAGAGCCGGGCGGGTTGGCGGAGGCGTTGGCCGATCGGGAGCGGGGACTCGGGAGTGGTCATGAGTCAGTTTTTTCCGTCGGTCAGCCACTCGAGGTTGAACCGCGCGAGGGTGAGGCGCCCGCCGGCAAACGCGGGCGAGCCCGGCTCGCTGCCGCTGCGGCCGTAGAAACAAAGGATGGTGCCGGCGTGGGTGACCGCGATGTCGGAATACATGCTCGGGCCGGGCTCGATGGACTTGTTCACCGACCAGGTCCGGCCGTCATCCCGGCTGAGTTTCACGCTGACATTTTTGCGATCGCGGCTTTTCCCGGCCTCGGCCTTGCCCTTTGCTTTCTCAAGATTGTGCGGGTTGGAAAACAGGATCAGATTCTGTCCGCCATGACGGTAGCGCACGATTCCGCCCATGCAGATGGGTTCGAGGAGGGCGTCGTCAAACTTGGGCGTGCTCCAGCCGGTGGCGCCGTCCGGGCTGATGGTGACCAGCCGGCGGTGCGCCTTCGATTCGGTGCGCGCGTTCAGCATGACCCGGCCGTCGTTGAGCTCGATGGCGGCGGTTTCGTTCGGATTGATCCATTCCTCGGTATTGGGAAGTGCGATACTCCCGGCCTGCCAGGTCCGGCCCGCGTCGTCGCTGGTGATGGTCGCGGTGACGCTGGGCCGGTGGGCGTTGCCGCCGGTGCCGGTGGAGAGCCACACGGGCACGACCAGGCGGCCGGTGCGGAGCTGGATGCTGTGGTTCGGGCCGGTGGCGAGGACCTTCCAGTCGTAGTCCTTTTTGAAGGCGGCGAACGCGGACGTGATCTCGGTGGGGGCGCTGAACGTGAGGCCGTCGTCGGTGCTGCGCTGGTAGAAGGCGCGCATGTACTCGAGGCAAAACACCATGTGCACGGTACCGTCACGATCGGTGATGAGCACGGGGTTGTTGTAGGTGACGTCCTTGGGATCGACCCCTGCCATCCGGAGGGCGAAGGGATTTTTGGTCTTCGGTCCGGGCACGTCGACGATGCTGCGGGGTGCGCTCCAGGTCTTGCCGTCGTCAGTGCTGCGGCGCAGCAGGATACGGATGTCGTCCCAGTCGCTGGCGCCCGCCGGACGCTTCCGCGCCTCGCACCAGGCGAGCACGGTGCCATTCGCGGTCACGACCACGCCGGGGATATGGTAGATCTTGTAGGCGGGATTGTCCCCGCTGGTGAAGAGGTCCTGCTTCTCCATGAACGGGGCGGCAGCGCGGAGCGGGCCGCCGAGCGACGCGAGGAGGATGAGGACGGTGAATAGGGTTTTCATCTCGGAAATGGTCTCAGGGCTTGGCTGATGGTTTGGGGAAAAATGCAGGGAGCGGATCGGCCCGGGGGGGGGCGGCGCACCGCGGTCATTTCCCGAGCAGGTCGCGCAGGTCGCGGCCGTGCAACAGCCAGCTCAGATTGAACGCCGCGACGTACACGGCTTCGTAGCAGTTCTTTTTGCCACCCTCGTAATTTAGGAAGATTTTCCCCTCGCTGGGCGTTCCCGCCCGTCCGACTCCGAGATTCGAATACGCGCTCGGTCCTTCGTAGACGAGGCGCTTCACCGGCCAGGTCCTGCCGCCGTCAAAGCTGGCCCAGACGGTGATCTTTTCGCGACCGTTCGAGGTGGAGCCGCCCACTTTGTCGGGCATCCGGCCGGCGCCGGTGTCGAGGTTGCTGTAGAGCAAGACGTCGGCGCCGGCGATGGGCAGGCGGATGAGACCACCCATGCATCCGTAGGAGGTGCCGCGAGGGCCGTCGGGCAGCGTGTCGCTCAACCAGGGGGAGATCCAGAGTTCGCCGCCATCGTGGCTCCAGCCGAAGTAGCGGTTGCCGACGGTCATGTGCTCGCGCGAGCTGTAGAGAATGCGGCCGTCGGAGAGTTCGGCGAGCGCGGCTTCGCCGGAGCCTAGTATGGGAAATGGCGCGCTGACCTGCCAGGTGGCGCCGCCGTCGTCGCTGAACATCGAGGTGTTATAGTGATAGGGCCGCCACTCGACATCGTTCGACGCGGTCGGTCCCATGATGCGGGTCGGGATGAGCAGCCGGCCCCGCTTCGGGCCGAACTGCAGTGTGATTCCGGGCTGAAACGCGCCGACGGACTGACGCACGGTTTCGGGGGAACCGTGGCCGAATTTGTTCGGACGGACCTTGATCGTGGCGCGCGACCACGTGCGACCGTCGTCGCGGCTTTTCCAGAGAAAGCCCTTGTCGGCGTGAACATAGAGGATCTCGCCGTTGGTTTCGTTGACGACGACTTTGCCGCCGGCGTCGGCGCCGATTTCGCGCGCGGGACCCCAGGTGGTGCCGCCGTCGGTGCTCTCCCGGAGCGTGTGGTCGTGAAACGCGAGGAGGCTGCCCGCGCGGGTGGAGACGATGTCGCGGGCGCCGCGGCCGTCGAAGAGCGGTTGGATCGTCAGCGTCGGTGCGCCCAGAAACGCCCGGGCGGACGCCGGCACGGCACCGGGCGAAGAGGCGGCCCTGGTTTCAGCTGCCCATGGGGTGCTGGCGGCGCCCAGCAGGCTGGCGAACAGAAGCGTGGATCGAAGTGAGTGTATCATGACAGCGGATTGAATCAGAAGCGCACGCTGGCGCTGCCCTGCCACTGCCGACCGGGCAGCAGCGTGAAACGATGCCACGCGAGGACGTAGTATTCGTCGGTGTTGTTGAGGACGTTGGACACCTTGAACAGGAGGTCCCAGCTCACCTTGCTGTTCGGCAGCCGCAAACGGTAGCCGACGACCACGTCGTGGTTCCAATAGGACGGCGCGGGGCCCCAGTTCGGCTCGCCGCGCGCGGTCGACACCGTGAGCGGACGCTCGCCGGTGTAGATCTGGGCCAGCGTCAGGCGCAGGCCCTTGAGCCGGCCGGAGGTAAAATTGTAGGTGTTGATCACGGACATCTTGTATTGCGGCTGCAGGTCGATGGTCAGGCCCGTGATGTCATTGCGGGCGTCGATGTCGGCGGCGCTGCCCATGATGGCCCAGTTGTCCGTCACGCGCGCATTGAGTTTCAGCTCGAAGCCTGTGCTGCGCTGGCCGTTCCGCTGGACGAAATAGCCCAGGCGGTCGGGATCCGTGACCGTGACGTTGTTCTGCGTGATGTCAAAATAGGCGAGCAGGCCCTGCACGCGGCCCTTGAACCAGTCGAACCGGACGCCGATTTCCTTCTGCTTGCCGGACTCGTTGGCGAGATCGGAGCCGTCGGGCTGGAGGTTGAACTGCGGCGCGAACGAGGTGTTGAGGTTGCCGTAGAGACTGAGAGTCTTGGCGGAGTTGAGATGCCAGGTCGCGCCGACGCTGGTGGTCGTGGCGTCGTCGACGTTGTAGATCGTGGGCGCGGAGGTCCGCAGCACGGCCCCGTTGTTCCAGGTGATGTTCTTGCGCTGGAATCTCGTGTGGCGGAGGCCGGCCACAACGTAGACGCGGTCCTGGGCGAACGAGAAGACGTCGTTCGCATAAAAGTCCTGGTTGGAGGTGTAGCTCTGCGCGTCGCCGGACAACGTCTCGGGCACGCGGCTGGCGACGGGGGGCGTCGGCGGCTCGGCCCCGCGGTCGAGCAGATTCACCGGCAGCAGCAGGTTGTTGTTGGTGAAGCCGCCGAGCGCGGGATTGGCGAGAAACTGCGCGTAGGTGAGAGTGGGATACGCGTTGTTGTTGCCGCTGCCGGGGGCGGTGTAGGTGGTGTTGCGGTCGTACTGCTGCTGCCAGCCGACGCCGAGGAGCAGCTGGTGGCGGACCGGGCCGGTCGCGACCTTCCAGATGAACTCGTCGCGGGTGCGGTAGTTCCGCGTGGTGCGGGGGATGCGGCGCCAGCTGCGGCCCATCAGCACGGTGTCGCGCAGGATCGAAACCGTCCCGCCGTTCGCCACGGTCTCGACCTGTTCCTGCACGCGGGTCTCGTATTGAATCTGGGAACGGAACTGGAGGTTGCTGGAGAACGTGTGGCGAAAATCGGAGGAGAGGGACTGCCGCGTCGTCCGGCGGTAGTCGTCGGGCACGCCCCAGTGGATGTTGCGCGGCGTGATGCGATAGACGCCGTCGCCGGTGCGAAAGCCCTTCTCGCCGGCGTGCATCGGGGTCTCCCAGCTCGCCTGCCGGTCCTGCCAGTTATAGATGTATTCCACCACGGCCCTCGTCTGCTTGCTGATGTTCCAGGCGATCGAGGGCGCGAAGACATCCTCGCCCTTGCGCTGGCCGAACCACGTGGTGCCGCGATCGCGGACTCCGTTGATGCGGAGGCTCAGTTTGTCGCCGCCGAAGAACGGCAGCATCCCGGAGTTGGAGTCGAGTTCGAACCGGAACGAGTGGTCATCGCTCGCCGTCGTCCGGAAGGTCGTGAACCGGTTGGGCCGCGGCTGCTTGGTGATGCGGTTGAAGGTGGCCCCGTAGCCGCCCGAGCCGAAGAGCACGGCGGCCGGGCCCTGCAGCACCTCGACGCGCTCGATGTTGGCGAGGGGCTGCGAACCGAAGCCGGTCGTCTGCGCGAAACCGTTGACGAAGCTCGTGCCGACGCTCGCGAAGCCGCGCGAGAGGAAACCGTCGTTCTCGGTGCGGACCACGGACGACGCCTCGAACGCGAGCAGTTGCGCGGTGTCGGTCGCGAGCAGATCCTCGATCATCTGCTGGTTGTAGATGGTCACGTTCATCGGGATGTTCTCCAGCGGCGTGTCCATGCGCGTGGCCTCGGCGGCGTTGGTGGACTTGTAACCGATGTCCCGCGAGGTGGTGACCTCGAAAACCGACAGTTGCACGGTCTCGTCGCGGACGGGGTTGGACGGAACAGTCTGGGCGGTGCCCGGGGTGGCGAATAGGATTCCGGCCGCGAGGCCGGCCGTGACAACGAAGCAGGGGTGCTGGTGCATGGTATTGGGGTTTTGAGTACGGAAAGCCGCGGCACGGTTGGAACCATGCCACGCTGGGAGACGGCGCATTCTCCGGTGTGGCCGGGTGCGCGTCCAACCGGGAAGGCGTGATTCCTTTTTCGGAACCACTGGGTTCGCGGGCACTGAAAACGGGAGTCGGAGCCAAAAGAAAATTGCCAGGAAACTGGATTTGCGGGGGGGAGGGGCCTGGTGGGATTGGGATGAAGCAGGGGTGCTAGGAAACTGGATTTGCGGGGGGGGGAGTTTTAATTTGCTTGAGGAAGGCGCCGCAATGAAGAACTGCGTCGGCGGCGTAGAATACCTGACTGGCGCGGCCAAAGGTGGATTTTTTTCTACCGGTTCACCGGAGTCGTCCGTGCTACCATCGCGATCAACGTCAGCGAAAAAGAAAAGTATTTCCAAGGTCCCCTCGGCCTCGGGAACGAATCTTTTGATCCATTGATAAAACTCTACGTGCGTAACCGGCTGCATTACGCGTTTGCACAAATCACACCGCGTCGCCGATCCGACCTGATCTGTAGATGGACGGATATGACGTCCTGGTAGCAGGCTGATTTTATGGCGACAATAGTCTCTGCGCTCAGGTTCGTGCCCGTCTACGGTCGCGTCGTGATTTTCAAACCGCGAACCGTGTCGCCCGCTTGACCCGATGCCCCCCCGGAAGCCACCCGTTCGCGTGCTGACCACTCGCCCGCCTTTGACGCGCATGCTGGCGTTCCACCGCGCGCTCCAAGCCGACGCACTGCCGACCGCAATCGCACTCGCGAAGCAATTTGAAGTATCCGAGCGCACCGTGCGCCGCGATCTCGACTACATGCGGGATCAACTCGGCCTGCCGATCGCATGGAATCCGAGCCGCCGAGGCTTCGAATACACGTCAGCCGTTTTGGACTTTCCGGGCCTCAGTATCGACGAAGGTGAGCTCTTCGCCCTGCTGGTCGCTCAGAAAACTCTCGAAGCGTACCGCGGCACCACCCTCTTCGTTAAGCTTCAGCGCGCCTTTGAGCGTCTGCGCGGTTCGCTCAGCGACCAGATTAGTTTCTCGTCCGCCGACGCCCTCGCCTCCATCTCGATTCGTCCACTCGGCACCGCCACCGTCGATGCGGCGATTTTCGACACCCTCACGCGCGCTTTGGTGGGACGCCGCGTGCTGCGCCTAAAACGCCAGCCTCTCGGCGGCGAAAAGCCCGTGAGCCTTACGCTCCATCCGCTCCATTTGAGCAACGTGGACGGCGCTTGGTATCTCCTCGCCCAAGATGCCGCCACCGCGACGATTCGGGCCTACAACGTCAGCCGACTGCTGGAGGTGGAAGCACTCGGGCACCGTTTCGAGCCGATCCCGAATTTTGACCCGGCGGAGTATTTCAAAGCCAGTTTCGGGGTGTTTACGACACAGGACGCCCCGTTGCAAAAAGTGGTCATCAAGTTCACGGGTCTCGCGGCCGATTTGGTGCGTGAACGCGAGTGGCATCCCAGCCAGAAAATGAAAGACCAGCCGAAGGGCGGCCTAATGCTCACCTTGCAGTTGGGAAATCTGAACGAAATCAGCGGCTGGATTCTTCGCTGGGGTGCCGAAGCCGAGGTCGTTAAACCGGCCGCGCTCCGCAAAACCATCGAACAAACTGCACAGGCCCTTGTTCGGACCTGCGGCTTAAGCCCCGGCGATTCCTGCCCCGGCCCGGATCCGAACAAAGAGAAAAGGTAATCCCTGGGTGCAACCCCATTCAGCCGCCATGCAAGGGAATGCGGCGGGCGACCGCTTCTCTGCCCTCTCTCCTCGTTCCTCGTTAGTCCTATTTGGCGGAACCGGCGTTCATCGACGAGCTCAACGAGCTGGATACTCTGCTGGTGGAGAGAAAAATTTCTCCCGAAGAATACGGCAAGATGCGCGCGGCGCTGGTGGCAACGTTTCAAGCCTGAGCCGTCCTACAACCTTCGTCACCAGGAAGGCGCCACCAAGCCATTCCGCGCATACTTCAAATGGGCAATGCACTTGACGCAAGCAACCCTGACTTGTCGCGCTGGGTGCCCTCCTATGGCGCAGCCACACCGAGCTCATCATCAAAGAGGCGAACCAAACCCGGAGGGGTGCCTTTTTCGTAGGTCGCGTGGTCCCAGAGCGCGGAGTGGCGCGTGAGCACCATGTTCGCGAGTCCGGGTGTGTGAGTCGGCCATAGCACAATGCAGGGACCCTGGGTGTGGCGTGAAATGTAGCGGATTCCGTCGAATTCCTCGGGATGATCGTGGAGTCTTTGCGCGAAGCGGCGGGGGCGCTCGATTTCTCCCGAGTAAAGGGTCGCGAGGTCCATCCCGATCTTCTTGGCGCTACCTTCCGTGGTCAGATCATACACCTTGAACGCGAGTCCTGCCGGCGTCGTGGCGTAGACGCGGTCGACCAACTCTTGCTTGGAGAGGACGGTCGCCGTTCCGCGCTCCTTCGCCAGGGCAATGTCATCACCATAGATTTCGTAATAGGAGGTGGCCGCTTCTGCCGCGATGTAGAGGCACCTCACGCCGCCGCTCTCGGGGGTGAGGCGGCCGGTTTTCGAGGCGTTGAACACGGTCGCGGCGGTTAGGTGCGCTTCCCAGCGCAGGTTCCACCAACCCTCGGGGAGGAGCACCTGCGCCGCGGGCAGCTTTAACCGGTTGAATTCAGCCGCGTCGAGCGGCCATCTGAGTTGGCGCGCCATGGCCGAGCTACTCGGCGGATTCGGTGGCGAGATTCAAGACGAGGCGGATATCGCCTTCCCTTGCGCTGCGCAGGAGATCAACCGGGCGCTTTCCACCCAACCGCGCGCTTGGGTTGAGGAAGAAGGTGAAAGGGAGCAGGTCGTGAAAGTGGGGGTGCTGGCGGAGAACCTTCATCGTCTCGCGAAGCCCTGCCAGAACTCCGCCTTTCTCCGAGAATTGCCACTTGGGAAAAAGCATGTTTCCGCGTCCGTCCTTTACCACCATGAGCTGACCGAGCCGCGCTGCTTTCCGGACGGCTTCGTCGGTCGCGGGCGTCCGTCCACCGTAAAGTCCCGCCGCCTCTTTTGCCGACGCCACGCCCCCCTCTTGACTGATAAGATTCATGAAGCCGATCTTGGCGGAGAAATCCTTTGCGGCCGGCCTACCGTATAATCCGAGCATCGCCGAAACGAATGCCGCGGAGAGGGACTCGGGCGTGGCCCCTCTCTCTTTGGCTGCGCGCATCAGCGGCTCGACGGTTTCCGTAAAAACGTCCGGCATTATGGCAGTGCTCATGAATGTAAGTTGTTCAAGTTGGTTAATTAAATTTAATCACAACATCGACAACTTAGGCCGGAATTCAAGCGTTTTCAACAGGCTTAGGTTAGGGTTAAGTGCCTCCCACGGATGACCAATATGGGGCGGCTTGCGTCAAGCGCCTAGCCCATTAGTTCAAACGCCGATGAGTTTTACGGAGACAGCACAAAGCCCGGTTAAAGATTCGCGCTCGGATGCCGTTGTTATTGCTAGCAGCCCGTCGGACTTGGAAAATCAGGCTTGGGGAAAATTTTCCGGAATTTTGCCGGCCACGTGGGGTCCAACTCTGACGGGCTGCTGAGCGCCGTGCGGAGACCGGCGGAAGAAGGGTTTTATGAGTATTGTTTCTTTGGATACCGGTTTGTCCGGCGGTTTCACCCCGCGAAAGCCGGTTTTTGCGCGGCGCCGAGCCGATGCAACCGCTTGAGGTTGTAAG
>Ga0114966_10005219_pt1 | contig 11040 bp, 8 predicted proteins | sample M_130207_XF_Meta_FD_87029 | JGI IMG/M metagenome (GOLD analysis project Ga0114966, IMG submission 87029) | Freshwater microbial communities from Lake Montjoie, Canada to study carbon cycling - M_130207_XF_MetaG | ecosystem: Environmental > Aquatic > Freshwater > Lake | place: Lake Montjoie...
GTTCTTGGGCAACTGGATGCCCACGATGGCGTCAAACATCCAACCCTATCTGGATGCCAAAACCGTCGAATCGCTGACTGCCAACTTGGAAGGGGCCAAATACACCTTGGCCACCAACGAAGCGGGCGCTGCGCTTGGGATCAAAGATTTTGCCGATATCGCAGCACATGCCGCCGATCTGGAAGGTAAGATCTACGGGATCGAAGCTGGCAATGACGGCAACAAGCTGATCCTCGACATGATCGAAGCCAACGCCTTTGGCCTGAAAGACGCTGCCATTGAGTTGGTCGAAAGCTCGGAACAAGGGATGCTGGCCCAAGTCGCCAAAGAAGATCAGGCGCAAAAAGCGATCATCTTCCTGGGCTGGGAACCCCACCCGATGAACGCCAACTTCAAGATGACCTATCTGACAGGCGGCGATGATTTCTTTGGCCCCAATCTGGGCGGTGCAACTGTCTACACCAACACCCGCGCGGGCTATGCGACCGAATGCCCCAACACGGGTAAGTTCCTGTCCAACCTCGTCTTCTCGCTGGCGATGGAGAACGAGATCATGGGTGCGATCTTGAACGACGGCACCGATCCGGCGGTGGCTGCCAAAACTTGGCTGGCGGCACACCCTGATGTGATCACGCCTTGGCTGGCGGGTGTTACCACCAAAGACGGTGGCGATGCGGTGGCTGCCGTGACAGCAGCGCTGAAGTAAGAATGAAGGCCCCAGATCAGATCTGGGGCCTTTTTCTATAAAGGAACGCGGCACATGGATTGGCTGACAGGCACAAAGATCCCCGTGGGATCGGGGGCAAATGTGGTTTTCGTCTGGATGAAAACCCACATGACCGCGATTTTCGACGCCATCTCTTGGGCGCTGGAAGGGTTGATTGCGGGCTTTCTTTGGCTGCTGCAAGCGCCCAATCCCTTGGTCTTGATCGCAGTTTTCGTGGCCCTTGCTTGGGTCTTGCAGCGCAATTGGAAAATCTGTGTCGGCGTGGCGCTGGGGTTCTTGTTTGTGGTGAACCAAGGCTATTGGAAAGAAACCACCGAAAGCCTGACGCTGATCTTGTCATCTTGTGCAGTCTGCATGGCTATCGGCGTGCCCGTGGGCATCGCCTGTGCACACAACGCCCGCCTAAACGCGGCGATTTCGCCTGTGCTAGACCTGATGCAAACCCTGCCGACTTTTGTATACCTGATCCCGGCCATCATCTTTTTCGGCATCGGCATGGTGCCCGGTTTGATTGCCACGGTGATTTTCGTTCTGCCCGCCCCGATCCGCCTGACCGAACTGGGCGTAGCCTCCACCCCCACGGCCCTGCTAGAAGCCGCCACCGCCTTTGGTGCCACCCCGCGCCAGCGCCTGTGGAAGGTGGAACTGCCTTGGGCCCTGCCGCAAATCATGGTGGGGTTGAACCAAACCATCATGCTGTCGCTGTCGATGGTGGTGATTGCCTCGATGGTCGGGGCCAATGGCTTGGGCGTGCCGGTGATGCGCGCGCTCGCGTCAGTCAACGCCGCCAAGGGGTTTGAATCGGGCTTTGTCATCGTCGTGGTGGCCATAGCGCTGCGCAGCATCTTTCAACGCGAGGTGAAATGATGACTGCCGTTGTCTTTGACCGCGTTTCCATCGTTTTTGGTGACAATCCGCAACTGGCCCTGCCCTTGATGGATCAAGGGATGAGCCGGGCCGATATTCAAACTCAAACCGGCCAGATTTTGGGTGTGCATGACTGTTCCCTGACCGTGGCCGAGGGCGAGATTCTTGTTTTGATGGGCCTGTCAGGCTCGGGCAAATCGACGCTTCTGCGCGGGGTGAATGCGCTGAACCCTGTGGTGCGGGGCGAGGTGTTGGTGTCAGACGGCTCCAAGATGGTCTCTGTCACCAAGGCCGATGCCCCCACCCTGCGCCGTCTGCGGCTGAACCGCATAGCTATGGTGTTTCAACAGTTTGGCCTGCTGCCCTGGCGCAGCGTGCGCGAGAATGTGGGGCTAGGGCTGGAACTGGCGGGCCTTGATGCCGCAACCCGCAAGCCGCGCGTAGATGAGCAACTGGCGCTGGTGAACCTGTCGCAATGGGCCGACCGGAAGGTGGGCGAATTGTCGGGCGGAATGCAACAGCGCGTGGGTCTGGCCCGCGCCTTTGCCACCAAAGCGCCGATTTTGCTGATGGATGAACCCTTCTCGGCCCTTGACCCCTTGATCCGCGCACGTCTGCAAGACGAACTGTTGGACCTGCAAGCCAAGCTGAAACGCACGATCATTTTCGTCAGCCATGATCTGGACGAGGCGTTTAAACTGGGCAACCGCATCGCTTTGATGGAAGGTGGGCGCATCGTGCAAATCGGTACTGCGCGTGAGATTATAGCCAACCCCGTCAGCGACTATGTCGCTGATTTTGTGGCCCATATGAACCCTTTAGGCGTTCTGACAGCGCAAGATGTGATGGAGACGGGCGCCACAGATGCCTCTGCCAGTGTCGATGCGCAACTGCCGGTCAAACAGGTGATGGCGCTGCTGGCCAAGGGGGTTGCGGAACTGGCTGTGACGCAAAACGGCACGCGCATAGGATTGGTGCGGGCGGCGTCCCTCATGGGACGCCTGATCGACCCGCGCAATGGATAGGTTTTAGCCTTCCACAGCCTTCGCGGCAGGCTTTTTGACCGCCGCTTTCTTGTCCGCCGCTTTCTTGACCGCAGGTTTTTTCGCAGCGGTCTTTGGCTTGGCAGCCGCCTTAGGCTTAGTGCCAGCTTTCGGGGCGGCGGCTTTGCGGGCAGGTTTCTTGGCAGGGGCCTTGCCAGCCTTTTCCACAATGAGCGCCATGGCATCTTCCAGTGTCAGCGCCTCGGGGTCGATCGTTTTGGGGATCGTGGCGTTGATCTTGGCCCATTTGACGTAAGGGCCATATTTACCCGGCATAATCGTAATCGCCCCGCCATCTGGATGCGCACCCAGTTCTTTCAGCGGCGCCGCCACAGCCCCGCGCCCCGGACGACCGGCCAGCTTTTGGGCCAGAACTTCCACCGCACGGTTCATGCCGATGGTGAAAACCTCGTCCACATCGGGCAGATTGGCATAGGTGCTGTTGTGCTTGACGTAAGGCCCAAAGCGGCCAATCGCGGCCTCGACAGGGGCTGAATCGTCAGGATGTTGACCCACAAGACGCGGCAGGTTCAACAGGTCAAGCGCACGTTCCAGCGTCAGGGCTTCGGGCGCCCAAGTCTTTGGCAAGCTGGCGCGCGGCGGCTTGGGCGCTTCGGTCGTGGCTTCACCCTTTTGCACATAGGGGCCAAAACGCCCCGTGCGCAGACTAATCTCCAGCCCGTCTTCCAGCCCCAGAACGCGGCCTTCGACCGAACCGCCCTCTTCATTGCCAGAAATAGCGCGGGTATAGCGGCAATCGGGATAGCTGCCGCAGCCAATAAAGGCCCCCCCAGATCGCGCGGTTTTCAGATGCAAACGGCCCTTTCCACAGGTCGGGCAAATGCGCGGATCAGATCCATCGGCACGCACAGGATACAGGTGCGGCGCCAAAAATTCATCAATCTTCTCCAAAACCTCACCAATCCGCAGATCGGCAGTTTCGGCGATGGCGGCGTTGAAATCGCGCCAAAAACGGGTCAGCACATCGGTATAACTGCGGCTGCCAGCGGAGACATCGTCAAGCTCAGTTTCCAAGCCTGCGGTAAAGTCGAAATCGACATAGCGGCGGAAGTAATTCGTCAAAAACGCTGTCACCAACCGCCCCTTGTCTTCGGGGATCAGGCGGTTCTTGTCTTTCTTAACATATTCGCGGTCCTGAATCGTCGTGATGACCGAGGCATAGGTGGATGGCCGACCGATCCCCAATTCCTCCATCCGCTTGACCAGTGTCGCTTCGGTGTAGCGCGGCAGAGGCTGGGTAAAGTGTTGTTCTGGCGTGACTTTGCGCTTTTCCACTTTGTCGCCGGCGTCAATCTGGGGAAGACGGCCTTCGTCGTCATCCTCGTCATCGCGTCCCTCGTCATAAACCTTTAGGAAGCCGTCAAACAACACCACCTGCCCATTGGCGCGCAAACCCACCTGCCCATCGGGCGAGGCCAATTCGACCACCGTCCGTTCCATCCGCGCGGCGGACATTTGGCTAGCGATGGTGCGCTTCCAGATCAGGTCGTACAGCTTGCGCTGATCAGCCTCTATCAGACGCAACTTTTCGGGGGCAGCGGCCATATCGGTGGGGCGTATGCATTCATGCGCTTCTTGGGCGTTCTTCGCCTTGTTCTTATACATCCGTGGGCTGTCAGGCACATAGGGCGCACCAAAGGTGGCCCTGATCACATCGCGGGCCGACATGACGGCTTCGGGGGCCATGTCGATGCCGTCGGTGCGCATATAGGTGATATGGCCTGCCTCATAAAGCCGCTGGGCCGCCGACATACAGGCCTTGGCCCCCATGCCATATTTGCGGCTTGCTTCTTGTTGCAGGGTCGATGTCATGAAAGGCGCATAGGGGTTTCTGCTGGCAGGCTTCTTATCAGCCGAAATCACCTGAAAGGTTCGATTACTGATAGCAGATACAGCAAATTCAGCAACTTCAGCGGATGGAATGTCGAACTTATCTAACTTCTTGCCGCCCAGCACGACCAAGCGCGCTTCAAACTCTTGCCCACGCGGGGTGGTCAGGACGGCAGAGACAGTCCAGAATTCCTGCGCGCGAAAGGCTTCAATTTCCATCTCGCGTTCGACAATCAGGCGCAGGCAGACAGATTGCACCCGCCCCGCCGATTTGGCGCCAGGCAGTTTGCGCCACAAAACGGGCGACAGGGTGAAGCCCACCAGATAATCCAGCGCCCGCCGCGCCAAATAGGCTTCAACCAGCGGTTGGTCGACTTGGCGCGGATGCGCCATGGCTTCGGTCACGGCAGTTTTGGTGATGGCGTTAAAGGTCACGCGGCTGACCTTTTTCTTGCCCTTGGCGATGACAGAGGCCAATGCCTCGGTCAGGTGCCACGAAATGGCCTCACCCTCGCGGTCGGGGTCGGTCGCGAGGATCAGTTCGTCATCGGTTTTCAACGCATCGGTGATGGCCTTGATATGCTTGCGGCTGTCGGCGGCCACTTCCCATGTCATGGCGAAATTATCATCGGGGTCGACCGAGCCATCCTTGGGCGGCAAGTCGCGCACATGGCCGTAAGAGGCCAAAACGGTGTAATTGCTGCCCAGATATTTGTTGATCGTCTTGGCCTTGGCCGGGGATTCGACAACGACAACGGGCATGGAATTCCTTTCACTTGTGCCAAAAGCCCCAAAAAGACGGGGCCTGCACAGCGGCGCAAGATGGCGGGGATTGGCGCGGAATGTCAACCGGGGCTGTGGCGCGGTTCAGCGGCGGGTGATCAGTCCGCCTGAATGGCGTTCAATTCTGCCATCCAGCTCCAACGTCACCAACTCACTGGTCAGCGATGCGGCGGGCAGGGCCAAATCGCGGATCAACTGATCCTCGGCCAAGGGCGACGGGCCAAGCCGCGCCAAAATCTGCGCGTGCAAGGCCGCCGTGTCGCCCGAAGGGCGGCGGGGCGGAACGGGGCCTACGGGCGGTTCGCACAGGGCCTGATCAGCGGGATCGGGGCGTTGGACGACCTTGGCTGCAATCCCCAGCACGTCGAAGATATCTTGCGGCCCACGCAACAGGGTTGCACCGTCGCGGATCAGCCGATTGCACCCTTCGGCGCGGGCATCAAAGGGGTGGCCGGGTACAGCAAAAACCTCGCGCCCTTGTTCCAGCGCAGTCTCTGCCGTGATGAGCGACCCCGACTTCGCCGCCGCCTCCACCACCACCACGGCCCTTGCCAAGCCTGAGATGATTCGGTTGCGCAGCGGAAAATGGCGGGTTTGAGGCTGCATCCCGACAGGTTGTTCCGAAATGCGGCAACCTTGCGCCAAGATGTGGGCGGCAAGGTCTGCGTTTTCGGCAGGGTAAATCACATCCACCCCACCCGCCTGAACCGCGACCGTGCCTGTGGCAAGGGCGGCGTCATGGGCTGCCGCATCAATGCCGCGCGCTAGGCCCGACACCACCACCTGCCCTGCCCCGCCCAGCGCCAAAGCCAAGCGCCGCGCCATTCTTAAGCCCAAAGACGATGCATTGCGCGCGCCCACCAAGGCCACCATGGGCCGGTTTAGCAGCGACACATCGCCCTGCACCCACAGCACCGGCGGCGCATCGGGCAGCGAAAGCAAAGTCTGCGGATAATCCGCCCCACCAAAGCGCAACAACCGCGCCTTGGCAGCACGACCCTGCGCCAATTCGTGGCGCACAACGCCAATCGGGCACACCTCATAGCCCTCTACCCCTGCTGCTTTGGCGATGTCGGGCAGCGCCGCCAAGGCCGCTTCCACCCCGCCATGGTCGACCAAAAGTCTGTGAAAGGTCACAGGCCCAATCCGGCGCGAGCGGATCAGTTGCAGCCAAAGGGCCGGGTCTTCTTGGGCAGAAGGGTGGGACATCAAGGCTCCGATCGGGGCAACTCTTGCCCACGACCGGTTAAAGAAGGGTAAACCGCGCCCTGCCCCAAGCCTGACCCAACGAAAAAAGTCGTTCAAGGGATTGAAGACGCCCCCAAACTTCGTGCAAATAGCGCCAAAGCCGCAGGGGCAGGCCCTTTCCCCCGATGCGGTGCATAGGAGAGCATGATGAAGAACGCAGATGTCGCCCTTCGCCGGACTGATTCGATTGCCCGTGGCGTGGGTATGCAGACCCAGATTTATGTCGACAAAGCCCTGAACTCGGAAGTTTGGGATATCGAAGGCAACCGCTACATCGACTTTGCCGCAGGCATTGCCGTGGTCAACACAGGCCACCGCCACCCCAAGGTGATCGAAGCTGTCCACAAGCAACTGGAACGCTTCACCCATACCTGCCACCAAGTGCTGCCCTATGAGAATTACATCCACTTGGCCGAACGCCTGAACGCCATCGTACCGGGTGATTTTGCCAAGAAGACCGTCTTTGTGACGACCGGCGCTGAAGCGGTGGAAAACGCGATCAAAGTGGCGCGCTATGCCACGGGGCGCTCAGCCGTGATCGCCTTTGGCGGGGCGTTCCATGGCCGCACGTTCATGGGCATGACCCTGACGGGCAAGGTAGAACCCTATAAGAAGGGCTTTGGCGCGATGATGCCCGATGTCTACCATGTGCCCTTCCCGCAAGAGGTGCACCACATCTCAACCGCCGATGCCATGGCGGGGATCACCAAGCTGTTCAAAGCCGATCTTGATCCGGGCCGAGTTGCGGCGATCATCTTTGAACCCGTGCAGGGCGAGGGCGGCTTTTACCCCGCGCCCACCGATCTGGTCAGAGCCATTCGAGCTTTGTGCGATGAACATGGCATCGTCATGATCGCCGATGAAGTGCAAACAGGCTTTGCCCGCACCGGCACGATGTTTGCCATGGAAGGCTATGGCGTGTCAGCTGATATCACCACAATGGCCAAGGGTCTGGGCGGCGGCTTTCCGATTGCAGCGCTCACTGGCAAAGCCAGCCTCATGGATGCCGCCAACCCCGGCGGTCTGGGCGGCACCTATGGCGGCAACCCGATCGGCATCGCCGCAGCCCATGCTGTGCTAGATGTGATCGAGGAAGAAAAGCTGTGTGCTCGCGCCAATGAACTGGGCAGCCGCTTGAAGCAAAAGCTGGAATCGATCCGCTCGACCACACCCGAGATTTCCGACATCCGCGGCCCGGGCTTTATGGTAGCTGTGGAATTTGCCAACCCGTCGAACCACGAACCTGACGCAGGCTTTACCAACCGCGTGAAGAACGAGGCGCAAAAGCGCGGGCTTATCCTGTTGACCTGTGGCGTCTACGGCAACGTGGTGCGCTTCTTGGCCCCCATCACAATCCCAGACGCGCATTTCACCGAAGCTATGGCGATCTTGGAAGAGTCGGTAGCTGCGGCACAAAAGGGTTAATCCTGCGCTTTTGGCCAAAGCCGGGGGGGCAGCCCCCCACCCCCCCGGAGTATTTAATTCAACATGAATAAGGGGCGGCCCGCGCGGGTCGCCCTTTTTTCTTTGCGAAGGACCGTTTGGGGGCTAAAGCGCATGGAGGATCAAGGAAAAGTGCCATGGCATCGTCAGGGATAGAACTGCGCGGGGTGGGCTTTGCCGTGGCGGGCAAGGCCATTCTGACCGGTATTGACCTGCACCTGACGCAAGCGCGCATCGGCATTGTCGGGCGCAATGGGTCGGGCAAGACCAGCCTGCTGCGCGTTATGGCAGGGCTGGTGGCGCCCAGCAGCGGCAGGGTGAGGGTGGCTGGCAAAGACCCTGCGCATGACCGCAGAGCGATGTTGGCAGAGGTGGGGATTTTGTTTCAAAACCCCGATCATCAAATTCTGTTTCCCACCGTAGGCGAAGAGTTAGCCTTTGGCCTGACCCAGATGGGGCAAACGGCCAAGGCGGCGCGGGACTCCGCGCGCCACCTTTTGGCCGAAGTGGGCCGCGGCCATTGGGAAGGGGTTGCGACCCATACCCTTAGCCAAGGGCAGCGCCAGTATCTTTGCCTTTTGGCCGTCTTGGCGATGGAACCAGCCACGCTTCTATTGGATGAGCCTTTCGCAGCACTTGACCTGCCCTCGCAAGCGCGATTGCAGCGCAGGTTGGCGGGGTTGGGCCAACAGATCATCACGATCGGTCATGACCCCGATGCTGTAGCAGGATGTGACCGCGTGATCTGGCTAGAAAGCGGGCGCGTGGCGATGGACGGGCCTGCAGGGCCGGTGCTTGCGGCCTTTACGGCCGAAATGGCGCGGATCGGGGGGCTGGATGCTGACGCTGACCTCGCCAGTTAAGACATGGGCGCATGGTGTGCGGGCTTGGGTCAAGCTGGCAGCGCTGTGCCTTTGGACAATTGCTTTGCTGCGGGTGGACGGGATTTGGCTGGCGGGGGCTGTCGTTTTGGTCTTGATCCTAGCCGCTAGCGGCGGGCGGGTGTTTCTTGCCCAATGGCTGGCGATGCTGCGTCCGCTTTGGCCTTTCGCGATCGTGATCGTTCTGTGGCAGGTTTGGTTGGGCGCGCCGATGGCGGCTTGGCCCATCCTCGCACGCTTGGGCGCTGCAGTTGGGCTCGCCAATGCTGTGACCATGACCACCGAACTGGCCGAGATCATCGCCCTGCTCACCCGCATAACCCGCCCCTTGGCACGACTTGGCCTGAACCCGAAGGTGCTTGGCCTGTCGGTCGCCTTGGTGATCCGCTTTGTGCCCGTGATGCTGCAGCGGTACGACCAGATCGCCCTAGCCTTTCGCGCCCGCAGTGCGCGCCGCCCGGGTTGGCGCATTCTGATGCCGGTGCTTTTGGCCGCCCTAGACGATGCTGACCACGTGGCCGAGGCCTTGCGCGCCAGAGGCGGGGCGGGCTAAGTGCGGGTCTGATTGAAAGGACCCACCCATGGAACGCAACCTGACCCATATTGCCCTGTTCGCCGCTTTGATCGCTGTCTTGGGCCTGATCCCCAAGATTGACCTGCTCAGCGGCGTGCCCATCACCGCGCAATCCTTGGGGATCATGCTCTGCGGCACGGTTCTGGGCGCCAAGCGCGGGTTTCTGGCGGTGTTGCTGTTCGTTGTTCTGGTGGCGGCGGGCCTGCCGCTGCTTTCGGGCGGGCGCGGCGGGATCGGGCTGTTTGTCGGGCCCTCGGCTGGGTATTTGATTGGCTTTCCCTTTGCGGCCTTAGTGGCGGGGCTGGTGGTGGAACGCTGGCAGGTGCGGGTGGGGGTTGCGGCACTCGCGGGGGCCGTTCTGGGTGGCATCGTGGTGCTTTATGCCTTTGGCATTCCGGGCATGGCGCTGACGCTGGGCAAATCGCTGTCAGAAGCGGCCCTGCTTGCCACGCCGTTCTTGGTGGGCGATTTGATTAAGGCAGGTCTTGCAGCGCTCGTCACCCAAGCCATAGCCCAAGCCCGTCCGAACGCTTTGCTGTCACGAGGTTAACGCATCACCACCAAGGCCGTGCCCAAGCCGCCCGCTGCGGCTATGGCCGCAAGGCCGTGGCCTGCCGCCAGCCCATGAAACAACCGCACGGCCAGAATGGCGCCCGAGGCCCCGATAGGATGCCCCCGCGCCAAAGCGCCGCCATCTGCGTTGACGATGGCAGGATCAAGAGCCGAGGCTGTGACGCAGCCGATGGCTTGGGCGGCATAGGCCTCCATCACCTCCACCATTTTGAGAGCGAGGGGCGCAATGTCAGCGGCGCGCAGGGCTTGAGCGATGGCCTCTACCGGTGCCAAGCCCGGCTCTGCTGGATCAGCGCCACGCGTCAATCCTGCGACGATGCGCAAGGGGTTTGGCCCAAGTGGTCGGTCTGAAACAATCACAAAGGCCGCGCCATCGGCCGCCACGGCGGCATTGGCAGCGGTGATGTCGCCCTCCAAGGCTGGCGCGCGCGTCGCCAAGGCGGGCGTCAGGGCACGGGAAAAGACATCCACAGTCACGCCCAAAAGGGGCACAATCTCGGCCATCAGGCGGACGCGCCCTGCCAGCGCCTTGGCGTGGCTTTCCATGGCCCAAGCGTCCATACGCGCGCGCGTCAGGCCCAGCTTTTGCGCCAAGTGCCAAGCAGCCTCGTGCAGATCCGGATCTCGGTCAGGGAAGGGAGAAAAGGCGGGCCTGTCATAGGGCACGGCAGAGCCGCCCTCTGGGTCGGTGGCAAGCCGCAGCGGTCGGCGGGAATAGCTTTCCGCCCCCCCCGCCACCACAATCCGCGCAGCCCCACTTTCCACCAGGGCCCGCGCCAAAAGGATCGCATCCAAACCCCCCACGCATTGCCGGTCAATCGACAGGCCCGCCACCCGTTCCGGCAGGCCCGCCGCCAAGGCGGCCAACCGCGCAGGGTTGCCACCGCCGCCCAGGGCGTTGGAGAGGATCACCTCGTCCACATCCTTCAGACCCAGTCCTGCATCCGCCAGACAGGCGTGGATCACGGGCGCTGCCATCTCATGCACCGACAGCCGTCGGAACGCGCCGTTAACAGGTGCCACCGCCGTGCGGCGGGCAGCGACGATCCA
>Ga0114966_10005220_pt1 | contig 11039 bp, 11 predicted proteins | sample M_130207_XF_Meta_FD_87029 | JGI IMG/M metagenome (GOLD analysis project Ga0114966, IMG submission 87029) | Freshwater microbial communities from Lake Montjoie, Canada to study carbon cycling - M_130207_XF_MetaG | ecosystem: Environmental > Aquatic > Freshwater > Lake | place: Lake Montjoie...
GAAAACTGGTTGTATGAATTCGCAATGCTCAGTGTACCCATGCAAAAAATGTGTAGCCCTGAAGAAATGGGTGGGCCACAATGTAATAAAGAAGTATTGCAAAAACTGAAAGAAATGGAAGTCAAACAAAAAGAAGATAAGTTAAACCCCTTATGGAAGGGATTAGATAAATTCAAAGAGAACTAATAATATTAAAATTTAAAATTTACCGTCATGCCAAATCCAAAGAGGCGCCACTCACAACAAAGAAGTGCAAAAAGAAGAACTCATTATAAAGCTACAGAGCCTACATTGAGTTTAGATTCAACAACAGGTGAAACCCACGTTCGCCATCGTGCACATGTAAGCGAAGGAAAGTTATACTACAAAGGTCAATTGGTTGCAGAAAAAGCACCATTAAAAGCATAATATTTTTTCCGAAATTTTAAATTCCAAAATCAAAGTTTGATACTAATCAACCTGAGTTTTGGAATTTTTAATTTAATTTTTTCTCATGATAAAAATCGGTTTGGATATGATGGGTGGCGATTTCGCACCCTCTGAAGCAGTTAAAGGCGTTGCCTCCTTTTTAGGAAGTAATTCCAAGGCTATTAATTTGATTTTAATTGGCGACAAAGATCAAATTAATGAAGAACTAATACAGCACAATATCAATCAATCTTCCATTTCAATAGTACATACCTCTCAAACGATAGAGATGCAAGAGCATCCTACTAAAGCTCTAAAAGAAAAGCAAGATTCTTCCATTGCTGTTGGATTTAATCTTTTAGCCTCAGGTGAAATAGATGCATTCATCAGCGCTGGTAATACAGGAGCCATGATGGTAGGCGCTCTATTTAGTATTAAAGCCATTGAAGGTGTTATTAGACCAACCATTGGTGCTTATATACCACGAGAAGATGGCAGCCTTGGATTATTAGTGGATGTTGGTTTAAATGCAGATTGCAAACCCGAAAATTTAAACCAGTTTGCAATATTGGGCTCCTTATTCGCAGAACATATTCTAAATATTAAAACACCAAAAGTTGGACTCGTGAATATTGGCGAAGAAGAAGGCAAAGGAAATATATTAGCGCAGGCAGCCTACCCTTTGTTAAAAGAAAATAATGCCATTAATTTTATTGGCAATGTAGAAGGGAGAGATATTCTGATAAATAAAGCTGACGTAATGGTTTGTGAAGGCTTTACAGGAAATGTTGTTTTGAAGATGGCAGAAAGCGTTTACGATATTATCAAACGCAGAAATATAAAAGACGAACATTTTAATCGATTTAATTTTGAAGCTTATGGCGGAGTACCCGTTCTTGGGGTATGCAAACCCGTTATAATCGGGCATGGTATTTCTACATCGATTGCCTTTGAAAATATGATTAAAATTGCTTACAAGATGATTGACACCAATTTAACCGAAAAGATTACTGCCAAGTTTTCTAATATATAATTTGGGATACAACTCTAACTGTTAAAAATTTGTTACGGGGTCTTAGATTGAAATATTTGATACATTTTTTAAGTACTTTACAACACTTTTTAAAGCACCCATTTTTTATTAATTAAACCAAATATTATGAAGAAGATTTTGATACCCCTTTTTGTTACCGTATTAAGTGTAAGCATTGTTTTAAGTTGTAAAAAATCAGCGACTACCAATGCCTGCGCCAATACAAATATTGTCATTTCAGATTCAGTTACAAGTTATACTGGTTGTCCAAACCAAATTATGGGTAGTATTACTTTATCAGCTTCTGGTTCAACAGGGTTTACCTACAGTAAAAATGGTGGGGCTTACCAAGCAAGTAATGTTTTTTCAAATTTATCAGCTGGCGTGTACACTATGAGCGTAAAAGATGCCAATGGTTGCACCAATACAAAATCGATAACAGTTGGAGAAACCGCTGGACCAAACTTTATTAATGTTAGAACAATCATTAGAACCAATTGCGGCGGAAGCAGTTGTCATTTAAATGGCGGTGCTCAAAGAGGATACAATTTTGATAACGAATGTAGCATAGTAAGTTATTGGTCTAAAATTAATAGCACTTGCGTTACCCTTCAATCAATGCCTACTTCAGGTCCATTGTCAAGCGCAGATCGTCAAGCTATTACAACTTGGGTAAATGCGGGACATCTTTATACTAATTAATTTTCAACAATAATTTTATCATGGACAGAAAAGAATTTTTATCTTCCTTAGGATTTTCAGCGGCTTCTTTGATGATAACCTCCTGCTTGGGTAGCTGTAAAAAAAGCGGCACTAATGCTCCTACAGTTGATTTCACCATCGATATTTCTCAATCCCCATACGACGTATTGGTTATCGTTGGTAACGCTGTTTCTAAAGATGGTGTAATTATAGCGAAAACATTAGCGGGCGATATTATTGCTGTTGCTCAAGCTTGCACTCATGAAGGCATAAATGTTACTTTCCAAGCCAATAATAACCGTTTTTATTGCAGTGGTCATGGGGCTACTTTTAGTACAACAGGAGCTGTAACAAAGGGCCCGGCTTCCTCACCACTTAAGCAATATACTGTTACAGTTAATGGCAATCTAATTAGGATAAACGGATAGTTTTTTTTATACTCTAACTTCTTTCAACCCTCAATTTATTGAGGGTTTTCTTTTAAGTATTAAACACCATAAAACTCCTTTGCAAAGCTTTGTGATGTAAAACAATAATGGCAACTCAAGGAAGTACAATTTACAATAGCTAGAAACTTAAAAAAAATTGGTAAAATTTTACGTAATTATGACAATTCTGTGATAAAACTTTAAAGTATAAAAAGGACATTTGCAACTGAATAAGATTATGCAAAAACTTGTCTTTTATATCCTTTTTCTGCTTCTAGCAAATAACTGTTTTGCTCAAATCGATAGCTCAAAAAAAAGCGAGAAATTAATGGAAGAAATTGTTATCACCTCCACACGAACAGAAACCAAATTAAGCAATGTAGCAGTTCCAACTAAAATAATTTCTAAAAAATATATACAACAGACAGGAGCACTTAAATTACAAGATATTTTGCAAGATCAAACGGGGTTAGTTATTGTGAATAGCAATTTAAGTACTTCTTTAAACGGATACCCTAACCCATTTAGTCAAGGTATTCAAATGCTTGGACTTGATCCTGCCTATACAGCCGTATTAATTGATGGTGAACCTTTAGTAGGACGAAATGCTGGCATATTAAAATTAGGAAGATTAGCAACCGGCAATATAAAACAAATCGAAATCGTTAAAGGTCCTTCTTCTAGCTTATATGGTAGCGAAGCTATGGCCGGCGTGATTAATATTCTTACCGACTTACCTTTGAACGAAAATGCTCAAGCTCAATTGCACGCATCTAGCAATAATACATTTGCACAAACACTTTCCTATTCTAATCGACAGGAGAAAATGGGCGTTCAGCTTTTCATGAATAGATATTCTACAGACGGATATGATTTAGATAATACTACATACGGAAAAACTATCGACCCCTATAGAGACTGGACGATGAATGTTAAATTAACTCAAACAATTTCGCCTAAAACGAAAATGCTTGTATCCTTTAGGAACTTTGATTCAAAACAAGATAATAATTATCAAATCATCTGGCAAACAGCCCCAGCAATTGTTAAAGGATATACTAAGGAAAAAGACAATAGCTTATTCACTCAACTAACCAATAACACAACAAAAAATAGCAAACTATTCTTCAGGATATTTTATAATAACTATGATAATAATTCATTCGTAAATTTAGAAAATACGGAAACGAGATTTGATGAAACAAGCTTTATACAATCAATTCTTAAACCTGAAATACAACTAGAAAGCAATTCATTAAATAGAAAATATATTGCCGGGATTGGTACTTATTTTGAAACAATTGACGCATCAAGATATGCCGGGAAGCAAAAATTAACTACGGCTTACACATTCACTCAAAATGAATGGTACTTTTTACAAAAGAAATTAACACTGATTGCTGGTGCGAGACTTGACAAACGAACTGACTATTCAATAAATTTAAGTCCCCGAATTGCAATTGCATTCAAACCTACTAATCACTGGAAGTTTACAACATCCGCTGGCTACGGATTTAAAGCCCCAGACTTTAGGCATATGTACCTTAATTTTTACAATGCCCAGATTGGCTATTCGTTAATAGGAGCAAATATATTATCAGATGAATTAACCCGCCTTCAACAATCAGGCGAATTAGAAAACGGAATTGATATATCTCCTTATTTAATAAAAAACATTCTATTGCCAGAAAAGTCATTCGGAACTCATTTAGGCGCGGCTTATTCATCTCCCAATTTGAATATTGAAATGGGATTATTTAGAAATGATATCAATAATCTCATTGACGTATATCTACTCCCCTTTAAAAAAACAAGTAACCGAAGTATTTATAGCTATCATAATACAAATAGAATTTACACACAGGGTGCAGAATTCGATTTCAAATACATCGTCAGTAAACATATTTCATTGGCATTAGGGTACCAATATTTAGAAGCTAAGGATAAAGCAGTTATTGAGGAAATTAATGCCGGAAAATTATATCGCAGAGATCCCATTACATATAAAACAAGCCTTGTTACAAAAGCTGATTATTTTGGCTTAAATAATCGATCACGAAATACTTTCAATGCAAAAATTACACTGGAAGATCAAAAAAGAGGCTTGCTTTTTTTATTCCGTTTCGCTTTTAGAGGGAAATATGCTTTTACCGATGTCGATGGAGACAATATTGCAGACAACGACAAAGAATTTGTAAAAAGCTACACGATAGCCAATTTCACCATGAGTAAAAAAATATCCAACCACTTAACCACTCAAGTTGGAGTTGATAATTTTTTGAACTATACCAATTCGCTTCAAATGCCTAATATTGCAGGCAAATTATTTTTTATCAATGTTAATTATTCAATCAATCATTTAATCAATAAAAACTAAACCAATTATGAAAAGAGTACTATTTTTTGGATTGCTTGCTAGCGTAGCTTTTTCCGCGTGTAAAAAATCTTCGACAACAAATCAATCAGCAACTGATATCTCTGGGATAAAAACAATCAGCGTTGCATTTGACCAATTGGCCAGTCAACCTTTTACATTATTTCGTTTCAGTGATTCAAGTGTTATTGCAAACACTGATTCTGCTAGCAATAATTGGGATTTCGGAATTCGATTTACTACATTTATTGTAAATAGTTATGCCGGAGGACCAGGAAATGCAGGTGTAATCATGCAGAATAATATTTTCGATTCAGTAAAATCAGCTCCAACATCAGGTTATGCTTATGACACAACATCCGCTCAAAGAGCTATAAAAGATGGCAGTTGGTATACTTACAATTCTCAATCTCATGTATTCGTTCCAAAAGCAGGTAAAGTATTTATTTTCAAAACTGCCGATGGTTCACATTATGCAAAAATGGAACTACTTTCAGTTGAAAATGGTCCTGTTGTTCCACCAGCTCAAACTCCAACCATCTTATATTATACATTCCGTTATTCATACAAAGCAAACGGAAGCCCCACTTTCTAATGCAAAATCATTTTCCCAAAAAAGCCATTTCTATGAAATGGCTTTTTTATATAACTAATTTAAAATACTGTTACTATACCGCTACATTAAAATCTCTCAACGCATCATTTAAACTCGTTTTCAAATCAGTACTTGATTTTCTCTTTCCAATAATTAAAGCACAACTCACATTATATTCACCAGCAGGAAATTGCTTAATGTAACTACCGGGAATGACTACACTTCTTTCAGGAATAATTCCTTTCATTTCTATGGGCTCAGCGCCACTAACATCTATAATTTTGGTAGACTGAGTTAATACAACATTTGCTCCGAGTACTGCTTCTTTTTGCACCCTTACTCCTTCTACAACAATACACCTGCTCCCAATAAAACAACCATCTTCAATAATAACAGGACTAGCCTGTAATGGCTCTAATACACCCCCAATTCCAACACCACCGCTTAGATGCACATGCTTGCCTATTTGTGCGCAACTTCCCACCGTAGCCCAAGTGTCCACCATTGTTCCCTCATCTATATAAGAACCAATATTTACATAAGATGGCATAAGCACCACATTCTTAGCAATAAAAGCCCCATATCTGGCAACAGCATGCGGCACCGCCCTAACCCCAAGTTCTTTATAATTAGATTTCAATTTCATCTTATCATAAAATTCAAAGGGAGGCAATGAATGAGTTTCCATTGGTTGAATAGCGAAATACATTAGAATCGATTGCTTTACCCACTCATTTACCTGCCAATCATTTCCAACAGGCTCAGCCGTTCTCAATAATCCTTTGTCTACTTGGTCAATTACTAATCGTATGGCATCGACATACTTTACTTCTTTCAATAATTCACGATTATTCCATACTTCCGATATTAATACTTTCAACTCCATAACTATATATTTTTGCGAACTTAATAATCTTCTATGATAATTTAATAAATGAATTTTAATTTATTGGAATTATATTTGTTTTGACAAATTTATGCAATGAATATAGCTTTTGATGCAAAAAGAATTTATCAAAACAGAACTGGCTTAGGAAATTATAGCCGAACACTGGTAAATTCACTTTCACAGTACTTTCCCGAACATGCCTATTTTTTATGTGCTCCAAAAATCACTTCCCTATTCAACGAAAGTAACTTACATAATACTCATACCATTACACCTAATAATTTTCCTTCAAAATACCTAAAAGGGCTATGGAGAAGCAACCTGATAAAAAAAGATTTAATCAATGCCAATATGGATATTTATCATGGGTTAAGCCATGAAATACCTTTTGGAATCCAGCATACAAAAATAAAATCTGTTGTCACCATTCATGATTTAATATTTGAAAGATACCCTTCTCAATACAATGCAATAGATGTATTTATATACAGACGCAAATTTATAAACGCCTGCAAAAATGCTGATAGAATAATTGCCATCAGTGAACAAACCAAAAAAGATATCGTTGAATTTTATAAAATAGATGAAAATAAAATCACCATTTGTTATCAAAGTTGCCAGCCTTCTTTTTACACAGAAGTTGATAACGATAACAAAAAAAGAATCAAAGAAAAATATAACTTACCTGATAATTTCTTTCTTTTTGTAGGATCTATTATTGAAAGAAAAAATCTTCTGACTATTTGTAAAGCTATTAAATTATTGCCTGCAGAAAATTCATTACCCCTTGTTGTTATTGGAGACGGGAAAGAATATCTTCATTCTATAAAAGAATATCTTACCGCTAATCAATTAAATAACAGCGTTATTTTTCTTAAAGAATATAAATCAACAGACAATACAACTGATTATTTATCGATTAATGACTTCCCTGCTATTTATCAACTGGCTACAGCGTTAATCTACCCTTCCATTTTCGAAGGCTTTGGTATTCCAATCTTAGAAGCTTTGGCAAGTAAAACGCCTGTTATTACTTCTAACATTTCATGTATGCCAGAAGTGGGCGGCAATGCAGCTTATTATGTAAACCCATTAAATCCGGAAGAAATTGCAAATGCAATGACTACATTAATGCAAAATACTACTTTGGCAACACAAATGAAAACAGAAGGAGTAATTCAAGCTAACAAATTCAACACATTAAATTGTGCTAATGCTGTAATGGACGTCTATAAAAGTTTATAAATGAATTTTGAAAACGATATTAAATCCTGTATTTCCATATTAAAATCTGGCGGCATTATATTATACCCTACGGATACTGTATGGGGATTGGGTTGCGATGCTACCAATGAAGAAGCCGTTGCAAAAATATTTTCAATTAAAAAAAGAATCGAATCAAAAAGTATGATAATACTAGTTTCTTCAATTAATGAAATTCCACAATACTGTAATAATACAATAGCAGAATCCGAATCGATAATAAAAGATTACACAAAGCCTACTACCATCATTTATCAAGACGCAAAAAACATAGCGAGTAATTTAATTAACCAAGATGGAACAATTGCTATCAGAATAGTGAAAGATGAATTTTGCCGGCGACTTATCGTTGAATATGGCAAGCCAATTGTATCAACCTCTTCAAATATCTCCGAAGCACCTACCCCTTCCAATTTTATCGAAATTGAAGAAGAAATTAAAAACAGTGTTGACTATATCGTTGAATATCGACAATTCGATACAAAAAAAAATGCTCCATCTTCAATAATAAAAATTAATAAAGATGGAACAAAAGATATTATTCGGGAGTGATTATAATAGACTTATTCCTACTCCTACATGTATTGTTTGATTCTTCCATTTTTCCGTACTCGATACATCACTGATATTACTTAACCCAACCTGATATCTCCCATATACACGCACATTAAGTACTTTAATCTGTATACCAGCCACCATGGACAAATCTCCTGTTTTGAGTGCACTTGTAGTCTGCCCTTTAATAGAAAGATTACTGTTTGTTAATAACCCGTATCGAGGTCCTACTTGAAGTCCTAAAAATTTATTCGCTTTAATATTTAAAAGCAGCGGAATATTGATATATCCAAATTTTAACTTGTTGTTATTTTTAATTTCATACAAGCTAGAAAAATTATTTCCTGAAGAGTCTACAGTAAGATTAATAGCACTATAATACAATTCAGGTTGAATGCTAAAAGTTGAACTCAATTTCAATTCGGCAAATCCTCCTAAATGATACCCATATTCAAATTTATCTTTAAAGCTATAACCAGACATTTTCTGCAAATCAGAACCAGCTTTTATACCCAAACTAATTCCTTGAGCATTCATAGAATAATGACAAACAAAAATGATTACTATTAAAGCGAAAAATCTTTTAGGCATAAAAATATTTTTTATTATTAAAAATGAAGATACATAAAACTAAAGATAATTAATCGATAAAATAAGGCATATACCTCGTGAAATTCAATAGAATGGAGCCATGAATTTTAAAATTTATGGCTAAATACTATGAAATCTAATGAAAATTACTTACCTTTGCGTCGTTAATAAAATACACTGAGAATTACATGACATGCTCAGTTGCTGTTGATAGCAATTTTTAAAGTGACAATCTTCTATTAAGATTATTTCTCTCCAACGGCCCGAAGCATTACATGTGACCATCAAAATCAATTTTGACCACGTGTTTATTGCTTATGCAATAAGGGTCTTTACATTTAAAAAAAAATAATGAACACATTTGAAGCGCTCGGCATCAAGCCGGAAATTTTGCAATCTATTGCCGATTTAGGATTTACAAATCCAACCCCAATTCAGGAACAAGCAATACCTATTCTATTATCCGGAACAACAGATTTCGTAGGATTGGCTCAAACAGGAACAGGAAAAACAGCCGCATTTGGCTTGCCTTTATTACAATTAATTAATGCAGGCGATAAATTTCCTCAGGCATTAATAGTTTGTCCAACAAGAGAATTATGTTTACAAATTACCAATGACCTACTTTCTTATAAAAAGTATTTAAAGGGAGTTAATACAGAAGCCGTATATGGTGGCGCTTCTATTACCATGCAAATTCGCAACCTAAGACAAGGCGTTCAAATTGTGGTAGCTACACCCGGGAGATTAATTGACCTAATCGAAAGAAAAGCCATTGACTTACAAAAAGTCAAATATGTAGTATTAGATGAAGCCGATGAAATGTTAAATATGGGCTTTAGAGATGATATTGATTTCGTATTGAAAAACACAGTCAACAGAGAAAGCATTTGGTTATTTAGTGCCACTATGCCGCCTGAAGTTAGAGCCATTTCTAAAAACTTCATGACATCTCCTAAAGAAATAACTGTTGGAAAGAAAAATAGTGGCAATGTAAATATTGATCATCAATATTATATTACTACTGCTCATCAACGTTATGAAACACTAAAAAGACTTATCGATTTCAATCCAGGCATGTACGGTATCATTTTTACCAGAACTAAAGCAGATGCTCAAGAAATTTCTGAAAGACTTTCAAAGAATGGTTACGATATTGAAGCACTTCATGGTGACCTTACACAACAACAACGTGATAAGGTTATGGGGCGCTTTAGAAGCAAGGCTTTGCAATTATTAATCGCAACCGATGTAGCTGCCCGAGGGATTGATGTTGATGGAATCACCCATGTTATTAATTATGAATTACCAGACGATATGGAAGTGTACACGCATCGGAGTGGTCGTACTGCAAGAGCAGGAAAAAGTGGAATCTGTATTTCCATTTGTCACACAAGAGAGACTTTTAAAATTCGTCAATTAGAAAAAATGGTTAACGCCACTTTTCATAAAGTAGATATCCCTAGTGGTAAAGAAGTTTGTCGTAGACAATTTTTTCACTTCATGGATAAATTAATCCAAACAGATATTTCACATGGTGACTACGAAACCTATCTTCCAGATTTAATGCAAAAATTTGAAAGCGTTTCTAAAGAAGAAGTACTTCAAAGAGTTGCTGCTCTTGAGTTTGATCATTTCTTAAAGTATTATGAAAATGCAGACGATCTGAATTTAAAATTAGACACCCGCAATCGTACATCATCTAATGATAGAGATAGTATGCCTAACAGAAATGACAGATCTGACAGAAATTTCAATAGAAGAGATAATGGATATACAAGACTATTCATTAACCTAGGAATAAAAGATGGTTTTTACAAGGCGAGCTTTTTACAATTTATTTTAGATGAGAGTAATCTTAAAAAAGAAGTGCTTGGCAAAATCGATATGCGTGACATGAATAGCTGGGTAGAAGTAGATAAAGCCAATGCAGGAAAAATGATTAAAGCCATAGATGGCAAACGTTATAATAACAGAACTGTTAGAATGAATGAGGCAGATGGCGGCTTCCGTAAACCAACTGACGAAGGAAGGAAAAGAACTTATGCCCCTAAAGAAAGAAGAAATTTCTAAATAAAAGAAGTACTTTATACATAACGGCCCGCAATAATTTGCGGGCCATCTTTTTATACTTATCTCATCTGGAATGTTTCTAAAAAAATCGTTGCAGAAAATTACACAAGCTCTATCAACGTAATTTC
>Ga0114966_10005221_pt1 | contig 11039 bp, 8 predicted proteins | sample M_130207_XF_Meta_FD_87029 | JGI IMG/M metagenome (GOLD analysis project Ga0114966, IMG submission 87029) | Freshwater microbial communities from Lake Montjoie, Canada to study carbon cycling - M_130207_XF_MetaG | ecosystem: Environmental > Aquatic > Freshwater > Lake | place: Lake Montjoie...
CCCCGATGCGAGCACAAACGGCATGGTGGTGCGGTGCGTGAGCACCCAGGTCACGAGCGCGCCGGCCATGCCCACGGGCAGGAGGGCCCACGTGGAGAAGGCGGTGGTGTCAGCCGGCATGAGTGATGGGGCGTCGGTGCCGGTGCGCTCGGCGAACCAGTAGATCACCGAGCCCACCAGAAAGGCCACGGCGCCCATACGCGCGCCCACACCGGGCAGCACCGCCGGGCCGATGACCGAGAAAAGCACCCCGGCGAGGAGTCCCGCCGCCGTCACCCACGCCCAGGGCAGCGTGGGTCCCGGCTGCAGCAGGCCGGTGAACACCCCGGTGTACCCGGAGGCCGAGGCCATGAAGTCGAGTGGTCCATCGGGGAGCGCCGCGATACCAAGGGCACACCCGATCACCCCGATCGCCACGAGCACGGGCATGTCCAACTCGCGGGTGAGGAACTGCGCCGACACCGCCCCCACCAGTCCGAGCGTCACGTCACGTGCACGGGGCCGGCGCGACGGCCGGGAGGTGATGAGGCTGAGCGCGAAGCCCAACAGGGCCAGCACGCCGATAAGCGCCACGAACACCACGTCCAGGCCGACGGCGCGCGCCCAGAGCCCGTTGACGTAGAGGAAGACGAGCGAGGCGAAAATGGCGGCACCAAGCACCAGTGTGACCACCGATGGTCGGTACCGGCGGTAGCCCTCACGCAGGTCGCGCACCGCGGCCGTCTCCGAGGCCTCGAGGTGGGCCAGGGATTCGCGTGCACCGGTCATTGCGCGAGCCTGCCGGGAACCTGCGTGAGGGCCGTGATCACGTCATCATGAGGGCTCGCTCCAGGCGCGCGGTCGATCAGCAACGCGTGCACGCCTGCCGCCCGTGCGCCGACGACATCCTCGTCGTGCTGGTCGCCCACGTGCAGCGCGTCAGCCGGCAGCACGTCAAGGGCCGAGAGGGCAACGGCAAAGATCGCGGGGTCGGGCTTGCGGTGTCCCACTGCCGCGCTCGCGCAGATCACGCCAAACCGGTCGGCCACGCCCAGCCGCTCCAGATGCCGAGGGAGGGCGCAGTCCCAGTTGCTCACCACCCCGAGGGTGAGCCCCATGTCGGCGAGGGAATCAAGCGTGGGGAGGACGTCGTCAAACAGGCTGAATTGCAGGCATTCCACCAGCAGCTCGGTCGCGAGCGGCACCGGTGGCGCATCGGGCCCGAGTGAGGCAATCAACACACCCGCGCACTCGGCCCTCAGTTGCGCAAGCCCCTCGGCATCGCACCCCGCCTGCATGTGCACGCGGTAATGCGCGATCTCGGCACTGAGCGCTGCTGCCACCCGGGGCTCGTCGTACACGTATCCGGTATCGCCCAGCAGGCCCGTGAGCACAGGCGCCGGAGGCGCCATGCGCAGCAACGTGCCGAAGGCGTCGAGCAGGACCGCGCGCATCGTCACCGAAGGCCCACTGGGCCAATGGACGACGTGAACGTGAACATGGGGATGGAGGGCGCCACAGGCGTAAGGGTACGGCCCAACCGCGCTGCGCGGGCCGGCGCCAACCCGGTCCTATACTCGGCGGCCGTGCCAGGACCCACCTCCACGCTGCCGAAGGGCGGCGCTCACCGCTCCACCCGACGCCTCAACGGCCCCACCCGCATTGCGGTCATTGCCGGCGCAGCAGTGGTTGCACTGTGGATTCCCTCGTTCATCGCCACTGCGTATGCAGAGGTGCCCGCGCGCGATTACCTCGTGAACCCCGCCAAGGGGTGGGGCTTTCTGTGGGAGTCGGTCACGGCATCGCGCAACCCGCGGCTTGGCACCGCCGATGCGGCGCTGCAGGAGGCCACGCAGGTGTGGGCGGGGCAGCCAGCGGTGGCGTCCGACGTATCGCTCAAGGCCATTCCCTCCCCGTGGGACATCCCGGTGCCGGCGGGTGGAGTGGCCCCCGCAGCCGGTCGCGACGTGGTGATGCCGGCTGATGAGTTGCAGTGGGTGGTCACGGGAAGCGTCGAGGGTGGACCCGACCAGGTGATCGGCCTGCTCGATTACCGCACCGGCCACGTGGCCTGGGATATCAGGCCGCTTACATCGGCAGGTGCCCGATGATCCCGGTCAATCGCATGCGGCGGCGGCGCAAGGAGCGCGAACGCCACGGGCGCGTGGGCCTTGGACGCGTGCTCGCACTCACCCTCGCAATCGTCGTCACCCTGCTCGGCGTTGCCGGCGCCGTTGCGTATCAATCGGCCACCGATGGCCTTCCGAGCCTCGATGAGCTGCAGCCTGTGGCGCTTGGCCAGAACTCCAAGATTCTCGACCGCGATGGCAAGTCGCTCGGGGTCATCGCCGGTGTCACCAACCGCACGGAGATCCCGTACGCGCAGATCCCCAAGTCGTTGCGCGATGCCACCGTGGCCATCGAGGACAAGCGCTTCTACGAACACAGCGGCGTTGACTATCTGCGCCTGGTGGGTGCAGCTGTGAATAACGCGAGCGGCGGCGGCCGCCAGGGCGGCAGCACCATCACGATGCAGCTGGCCAAGAACCTCTACGACCCCACCGCACCTCGTGGCTTCTCGCAGAAGATCAAGGAGGCCTACCTGGCCACCGAGATCGAGCAGAAGTACACGAAGAACCAGATCCTCGCGAAGTACCTCAACGGGGTTTTCTACGGCGAGAACTCGGTCGGCGTGCAGGCCGCGGCACTCACCTACTTCAACACGCCGGTGTGGGGCCTCACGCTGCCGCAGGCCGCGCTGATCGCGGGACTGCCGCAGGCACCGTCCGCCTACGACCCGTTCATCAACCCCAAGGACGCCACCGCGCGCCGCAACACGGTGCTCCAGGAGATGGCATCGCAGGGGTACATCACGCAGGCTGCCGCAGACGAGGCCAAGGCCACGCCGCTCGAACTTGAACGCGGGTCGTTCTACCAGCGCAAGAAGGAGGGATACTTCTTCGACTACGTGCGCCAGGAGCTCATCGACCAATTCGGCGAGGAGCGCGTGCAGCAGGGCGGCATGAAGGTGCGCACCACGATCGACCCGGCCCTGCAGCGCGCCGCCGAGCAGGCCATCAAGGGCAACCTCGGCCAGCCCGACGATCCGGCGGCGGCAATCGTGCTGCTGGATGCCCGCACCGGGTATATCCGCGCAATGGCCACCAGCCAGACCTACGGCGCCGACAGTCAGTTCAACTACGCCACACAGGCCAAGCGTCAGCCCGGCTCAACCTTCAAGACGTTCGTGCTCACGCGTGCCATCGCCGACGGCGTCAACCCGTACAACACCGTGTACGCCAGCCGGCCCATCAACATCACCGACCCCAAGTGGGGGCCGATCAACGTGGCCACGTACTCCAACTCGTACGCCGGCCCCATCTCCGTTCACGACGCCACGCTCAAGTCGGACAACTCGGTGTACATCCAGATGACCCTGGACGAGGGCCCCGACCGCGTGGTGAACATGGCCAAGCGCATGGGCGTGAAGTCCGCGCTGCCCGTGGTGCCGTCCATCGGCCTTGGCGCCGGTGAGGTGACCCCGCTCGACATGGCCACCGCGTACGCCCCGCTCGCGAATGGCGGACTGCGCGTCAAGCCCATCGCCATCACCGACCTCGGGGCCAGCGCGCCGGCCAGCGACCTGGCCACGCCAAAGCGCACCAGGGTGTTCAGCGACGGCGTGGCCTACGAGGTCACCCGCATCCTGCGCGACAACGTGTCGTCGGGTACCGGTGGCAATGCGAACCTGGGTATCGCACAGGCAGGCAAGACCGGCACCACAGACGACTACACCGACGCCTGGTTTGTGGGCTATACGCCCAAGTACGTGTGCGCCGTGTGGGTGGGCTACCCCAACGCGGATGGCGTACGTCGCTCGATGACCAGCGTGCATGGCATCACCGTGGCGGGCGGCACGTTCCCCGCCATGATCTGGCACGACTTCATGAGCGTCGTCACGGCCAAGGGCACCAACCCCGACTGGGGCATGCCGAAGAATCCTGTGCTGTGGTCACCGTTCTCGTCTGACTTCACCGACACGGCATCGCAGTACGCGGTGAGCACGGCGAGCAGCACCAAGGCCAAGACCACCACGAAGCCCAAGACCACGTCCACCAAGGACACCACCACGGCCACGCCGCCGCCGCCGGACACGATCGTCACCCCCACGCCTGCGCCTGCTCCGACGCCTGCGCCGGCACCCGCTCCCGCCCCCGCTCCTGCCCCGGCACCGGCACCCACCCCGGCACCCACCCCAACGCCGACCACTCCCTAGCGGAGTTCGTCGGCCCCGATCATGTCGTCGGGCCGCGCGGTGAGCAGCAGAATTCCCACCATACCCGCCAGTGCAGCAGTGGCAATTGCGATCCACGCAGCGGGAAGTACCGTCACCGGCCAATCACCATCCAGCTGGGCGGCCGCCTTCCCTGCGCGCTCAGCAACAACCTCGATACCAGGCGCGAGTGCCGCGCGGGCGGCCCAGACGACGCCCACCACGGCCGCCACCATCATCAGGCCGCCCAGGATCCGCGCCACACGGGTCCCGGTCGGCGGCCGCCACCACGCGCACAGGACCCCGGTGGCCATCATGAGCCCCCCTGCAACCGGCAGCACCCAGGTGGTGGCACTGGCGCCGTAGCCGGTGAGCGAATCACTGCCCGTGGGCAGGTCGGCGGAGTACCAGGCGAGCGCCGGGAGGATGCACAACAGCAGGCCGCAGGCAACGGAGGCCACCCCCAGGCCGTGCGCGCGGGGGCTCACCGGCCCACCCTCGTCCCAACGCGCCTGAACACCACCACGCCACCCGTATTCCACACCAGCTCGAAGTCGGGTCGCGTGGCCAGGTCGTCAAGCGCCATCTGGAAACCCCTGGCGTCGAGGCGGTCGTACAGGTCGGGGCGGGTGCGATCGACGATGACCCAGTCGGCATCACCGATGGCCGGGAACACCAGGATGCGGGCACGCGATGACAAGTGACCGCCGGGGTTGTTGCCGGCCGAGACGATCGCCCCGTCGGGAATGAGCGTGGCAGCGCGGTCAAGCGCCGATGCCACCGGGGCAGCCGTGTACTGCGCGAGCCGCTGTGGCGAGGCGGCGGACAGCCCGCTGAACCAGGGCAGCGGACCCTTCACCACCGTGGCGATGACCCCGGCCGTCACCAGCACCACCGCCATACCGGCCGATGCACGGGTCCAGTCGGTGAGCCACGCGGGACGCCTGCGCTCGCGCAGATTCGCAAGCCCGAGCAGCGCCGCGGCAATGAGGTACGGGCTGGGCACCGCCGCGTAGTGGAACTCCACCGAGTAGTTGGGCCACCACTCGGCCAGCATGTTCATGAAGACGTCGGGCAATGCACACAGTGCAAGCCACGGCGCGGCCAGGGGCAGGAACAACAGCGGCAGCAGGAGGATGACCAGGTAGGCGATGCGCCCGCCGGTGCCGAGCGTGGTCACCAGATCAACCGGGTGGGTGATGGCACCGATGACGGCCTTGGCCGGCGTGCTGCCGAACTGTCCGTAGCGCTGCTCGAATGGCGCGGGCAACCCGTTGCCCGCTGCCGGGATGATGACGAGCACGGCGATAGCGGTCCAGGCGAGTGCCACCACAGCAACCACGGCGCCGGCAATACGCCGACGATGGCGGATGACCATCCACAGGCCGAGCAGCGCGATGCTGAGGCCCACCTGCTCCTTCGACAGCAGCGCCAGCCCGACCATGATGCCGAGAACCCAGTTGTGGCGGGTCTCGGCAGCCCAGATGGCGTACATGATGAGTGGGGCGGCCAGCGTGACCGCGTGCAGGTCGGTGAGCACGGCCCACTGCAGCGGCACGTACAGCAGGTACATGGCCGCGCCGGCCACCGCCAGGCGGTCGTCGCCCAGCCAGAGGCGGGCAAGCCAGAACGCGGGGAGTGCCCCGGCGGCCACGATCACCGCCTGCGCCACCAGAATGGGCACCGGCGACGTGGTGATCCACTGCAGCGGCACGAACACCAACAGCAGCGGGTCGACGTGTGATGCCAGGCGGCTCACCTGATCGCCCGCCTGGTTGGTGGCCAGCAGGAAGTCGCCGTGACCGGTATTCCAGATGGCCTGGATCATGTTGCCGAGGTCGAAGCGGGCGGTCCACCAGGACTCGTGGCGGGCCACGGCGTACCACGAGAAAACACCGGCCCATGTGGCGGCCATCACCCACACCACCAGGCGTGGGATGTCACGCACGGTCGGGTGTTCGCGCACGCGGGTGGTGAGCGGGTCGGTGCTCACACCCGACCGGCCCCACGACCCCATGCTGCCGCCAGTGACACGAACACCAGCTCAACCACGATGAGCAGCAGCCGCGAGATGACCGACAGCGCGATGGCCACCTCACCCGGAACCTGTCGCGAGAGCACGAGCGCAAAGATGGCGTCACGCACGCCGAGGCCCGACGGCACCACGAACACCAGCATCGAGATGACGAAGGCGAGCAGGAACCCGCTGGCCACACCCACCGGGTCACCGATGGCCGGTCCGCCGACGCCCCGCAGCATCGCCCAGACTCCAAAGGCCAGGAGTGCAGAGGTGACGAGGTACCAGCCCATCATCAGCATGACGCGGCGAAACGGCATGAGCGCGCCCAGCGGCGCCCGCTTCACCCTGGCCAGCAGCCAGGTGGATGCCGGACCGAATACACGGGGATGCAGGAGCAGCGTCACGAGGGGGATGCCGAGCACCAGCCAGGCCGCCGGCCCCACCGAACTGCTGCTCCCCACATCGAGCAACGACACGACCGCCAGGATGGCGGCGGCCGCAACGGCGATGACCTGCTCGTACGTGGTGGCCGCAACCGTGACCATGCGGGGCACACCGTGCGCCTGTGCCATGACCGCGCGTCCCACCACCATCAACAGGTTGCCCGGCACGTACCGCCCGAGCAACGACTTCGCCCAGGCACCGACGGTGGCACGCACGGGTGGCGCCGGCTGATGCAGCCCCCCGAGAATCGCCTCGTATGCCAGCGACGAAAGGAACAGCGACACCAGCACGAGCAGGCCACCCAGGGCGAGCCAGCCGAACGACGGCTGCCAGTCGAATGCGGTGATGACGTCCCACTCGTGGAACACGGTCCACGCGAGGATGGCGATGATCAGCAGCCCCGCGACCAGGCCGAGCCCGCGCATGAGATTGCGACGATCGGTCATCGGCGCCGCGCCCCAATGGCATCTGCGAGCGGCCGTGCTGCTGCCTCAGGTGTCCCGATCTCCTCGTAGCGCTCGCGCGCACCCGCTCCGAGACGGGCCCGCAGGGCGGGGTCGGCGGCCAGAGTGCAGAGGGCCTCGGCGAGGGCCTCGGGATCACCGGCAGGAACCAGCCAGCCGCTCTCGCCATGCACGAGCGCCTCACGTATTCCCGGGGTGTCGGCGGTCACCACCGGGCGGGCGGCGGCCATGGCCTGGAAGACCTTGTTGGGGATGACCCGTGAGGCCTTGTCGCTCCGCCCGAACACGCCGAGCACCACGGCGCTCGTGGCGACCTCCCCGGACAATTGCGCGTAGGGAACCCACGGCACATGCGTGAGGTGTGGTGGTGAATCGCGGCGGATCTCGTCGGCCAGCCACTCGTCCAGCTGCCCGGTTCCCACGAGGCGAATGGGCGGGACACCGGGCCTTCGGGCGGCGTCGAGGATGACGTCGAGACCGTGCATGGGCGAGAGCTTTCCGTACCAGAGCACCTGCGCGGGGCCATCTGGTTGCGGCGTCGGCGGGAATGCGTCCGGCTCGGCGCCCACCGGGGCAACCACCAGCCGCGACGGCGACACGCCGAAGCGCGAGGTCATGAACTCGGCATTGGCCCGGGTATCGCACAGCACGATGTCGGCCACACGCAAGGTGGTGCGGTCAATGCCCGCCAGCACCGCGCCACCCGTGCGGCCCACGCGACCGCGGTCACCGGCGAGGGTGTCGGTGAGCGAGATCATCATGTCGACCACCAGCAGCGCGCGATGGCGCTTTGCCACCACCCACGCGGGTACTGCATCAGGCTGCGCGGGGTACCCGGCGATGACGGCGTCGGGGTGCCCGTCGGGATGGCGCTCCACAGCGAGACCCGCCCACGCACCCGCGTAGGACGCCCCGGCTTTCGCGAGGCTCACGGGCGACAGGAACCCACCGGCCTTATGGGTGGTGCGCTCCCACACCGCACGGTGTCGCTCGCTCACCTGCACCCCCAGGGCGCAAAGCCCCTCCACCAGCACGCGGGTACGCGGATAGTCACGCTCATACGTGCCCACCCACTCCACTCGCAGCGGGCGCGTCACCCCTCGATGATGCGCTCGATGCGCGATGCCGCTTCGTCTTCCTCGCTGCGCAGGCGCCCGCGTTGGATGAGTTCGCTCACCAATCCGATGGTGAACAACTGGATGCCCACCACAATCAGCAGCACCGCGAGAATGAGCAGCGGTCGGCCGCCGATGGCCTCGCCCAGAATCTTGATGATGGTGAGATAGATGCCGATGATCACGCCGATGGCGAACAGCAGCAGCCCTGCGCCGCCGAAGAGGTGCATGGGGCGGTGCCGGTACCGGCCGACGATGGAGATGGTGACCAGGTCGAGCAGGCCGCGCAGGTAGCGCTCAAAGCCGTACTTGCTCGTCCCGTGCTTGCGCGCCCGGTGGTTCACCGGGATCTCCACCACCGTGAACCCCTCCGACGCTGCGATGGCGGGAATGAAGCGGTACATCTCGCCGGGGATGGCAAGCGAGTGCACAACGTTTGCCCGGTACGCCTTGAACCCGCAGTTCAGGTCGTGCAGCTCAAGGCCAGATGCCTTGCGGGCCATGGCGTTGAAGAACTTCGAGGGAATGCGCTTGTTGAATGGGTCGTGGCGCTCCTGCTTCCACCCCGACACCAGGTCGGCGCCCTCATCGAGCGCGGCGAGCATGCGCGGAATCTCTGCCGGGTCGTCCTGCAGGTCGGCGTCGAGGGTGATGACGATGTCGCCGCGGGCCTCGGTGAAGCCTGCGGTGAGTGCCGGGCCCTTGCCGAAGTTGCTGCGCATCTTGATGACGCGGATCTCGTCGTGCAGGGCGGCAAGGCCGGCCAGTACGACGTCGCCACCGTCACGTGACCCGTCATCGACGAAGATCACCTCGAACGGCGCGGGCAGCGCGCGCATGACCGGCAGCAGTTCGGCGGCCAGCTGCTCCAGCGAATCGCGCTCGTCATAGACGGGAATGACGACCGAGATCAGGCGTGGCTGGGTCAACGGGTGCGGCCTCCGGTGGTTTCGCGGCGGCGGCCGCGGCGTGTCAGGCGTTCATCCTCGCTTGGCACGGGCTTGTAAGGACCCGCGGCCATGAGGCCGCGGCGGGTACGACGGACGACGAGCGACGCCATGCTCCAGGTGATGACGAGTACTGCGGCGGCCAGGAGCGGCACCAGCAGCCCGCGGCCACCGGCCAGCGAGGTTTCGAGCAGATACCAGGCCGCCTGTGGAATGCCTCGGTCAATACGACCTGACATCCAGGCCGACAGCAGCACCAATGGCGAAATCGCAATGATGCCGAGCACCGCCACCTGCCACGTGCGCTTGGCGCGGGTGGCCACGAGCGCCGCATGCGCGGGTGGCAGCGCCACCACAAGCGCAAAGGGATTCACCAGCCAGAGCAGCACACACACGCCACCCAGCGCGATGATGCCGGTTGCGGCACGTGATGCCACCTCGTGATCGCGACGGGTTGCCCGATCGCGCACCGCCAGCCAGGCCAGGGTGCCGGCAACGCCCGACAACACCAGTGCCACCACGGCCGGCAGATCAAGCGGCACATCGCCCGCGAGCGGGGGCCACCCACCAGATGCCGAGGCCATCATCCCCGCCGTGGCCAGCAGGTGGGCCACGAGCATGGCCACCACCACCGGCAGCAGACGCCACGCCAGCGCCACGAGGAACGCCAGCACGCGTACACCTGCACGGCGCAGCCGCACCGCCAGGTCGGCGGCCGCGACGAGGATGGGCAACGCCAGCAGAAGAATGACCACGCGGCTCATCACGCTGCCGAGCTCACGGCCACCGATCATGAGCCCCGGCGACGGGCGTGGCACGCGGTCCACCAGGTCGAGCGCACCCAGCAGGGTCTCCGATGTGCGCCCGGCGGTTCCGAGCGCGGCCTCGGTGGCCAGCTTGCCGCCCACCAACGGGGTCTCGGCGCGCGCGGCGAGCGAGATGGATGGGATGCCCGCCGTGATGTAGGCGGCCTGGTCGCCACTGGTCTGCGGCACGCCCATCATCGCGATCTGCGGAAACGCACCGGGGCCCTCGGCCACCCCCGCACCTGCGCGCCCGGCCGCCTGAAGTGCGGCGGCACCGAGCGCGAGGGCACGGCGGCCATCCTGACCGTCATCCCAGATGTGCAGCGCCGTGGGGTCACCCGCGGGGTCGTCAAGCGACAGCGCGGCCTCCACCGGCACCTTGTCGAAGCGCTCGGTGAACCAGCGCGCGCCGGCGTTGCCAAGCGTGGACGCGCCGGTACTCACCACAATCACCGGCCGTTCGCGCGCGACGGTGCCGAGCGCGCGGGCCAGCTGAATGAGCACGGCCGACCCGCTCTCGGCGCCACGCACGCCGGGCGGTGTGTCACGCGGGGCCGAGATGACGAGCGCGTGACGCGACGAGGTGCCGCCGCGCGCCGGCAGCGACACGTACACGTTCTGCGTGGTGATGCGGCCGCGTGGCGTGGTCACTGCGAACACCTGGCGCCGTACCGCGGTGGCACCGGGAACCTGTGCAAACTGATCAGCCATCCAATCGGCCGCCCGCTGGTCGCCGGCCGTTCCCGGCACCCGCTCGGGGGCCACGTCGTCAAGCTGCGCCGCCAGCCCGCGGGCAGCGATGGCGTCAAACGCAGGCGGCAGCGGGGGATCGGGCGCACCGCCCGGCGATTCGAGGGTGAGCAGGGCAACGAGCAGGGCGACGAGCGCCACCAGCCACGAGAGCCGATAGAGGCGGCCATTCAGCACCGGTGGAGTATCGCACCGTGCGGCCCGGGTGCTCACTGAGGCATGATGCAGGCATGGAGATGCC
>Ga0114966_10005222_pt1 | contig 11037 bp, 13 predicted proteins | sample M_130207_XF_Meta_FD_87029 | JGI IMG/M metagenome (GOLD analysis project Ga0114966, IMG submission 87029) | Freshwater microbial communities from Lake Montjoie, Canada to study carbon cycling - M_130207_XF_MetaG | ecosystem: Environmental > Aquatic > Freshwater > Lake | place: Lake Montjoie...
ATCCTTGGGAAACGCATTGTAGCCGATGTTGGTGAGGCTGTTGGGGAGGGACACGCTCGTCAGACCAGTGCACCCAGAGAACGCAAAGCGGCCGATGGAGGTGATGCTGCTGGGGAGGGTCACGCTCGTCAGACCAGTGCACCCTTGGAACGCATAGTCGGCGATGGAGGTGATGCTACGGGGGATCGTCACACTCGTCAATCCACTACACCCGTCGAACGCATGGATATTGATGGATGTAACCTTGTCGGGGAGGGTTATGCTCGTCAAACCAGTACAACGGTAGAACGCATAGGAGCCGATGGAGGTGACGGGGAGTCCATCAATCTTGTCGGGTATGATTAAATCGCCAGTAGGTTTAGGATCACAGTTCGTGATTCTAATACCACTGCCATCTTTTTCGTATTTTAAGTTATCCGATGCCTCCACATCTTCATTGATTTCGCCATCCTTGTCGATTAGATCAATAATTTCAGCCGCTGCCGTTAAAGCTTTATTTTGTAGATCTGGACGTTTGATAAAATCACAGATAACGTTTAATGTTTTAGCAGCGGATTGTGCATTTTTAGATTTCCCCGTTGGTAAACCTTCGTTTAAGAATTGGGTTTCAGATAAAACCTCGTTGATTAATTTTTTAAGTTGTGTTTTTGTCATATGTTATATAAATATCCCAAAAAATAAATTAAACTAACTTTTTTAATTATATTAAACTATAATCGTTTGATCAACCATCCATTGTCCAAATTATTATCTAATCCATAATAATCACCATCATATAAATCAAGTTCAATGGTATCTTTCCGACTCATAGGTTTGTCAACATCTAATATTTTGACGTTCACAGATGATTCACCGTTGATGATTGACTGTAATAATCTGTGATGACCATCCGCAACAATATATTTGTCTTCGCTCGGATATACTTCTATTGGACTATTACTAGGTGACCGCATACCTTTTCGCAAACTATCCACGGCAACCTCCATATTATCTTTATCCGGTAATAAATTTTCAATGTCCACCTGTTTAACAATGGATTCATTCAAATAATTGTAGTAATCTTTATATTTTATCATTTTGTTTTTGAATTTATACTACGTTACGCCATTGGGTCATATCCAAACTCATGTATACTATTAGCGTCTGTAAAAAGTGTTCTGGCTGCAACAATTTTGCTTACTATTTTGTATTTGCCGTATAAAGTGGATCTACCGTGTTGTATAGCATAGTTTTTGTTTAATGTTACCCAATCACCAGCGTTAATGCTAATCTCTTTTTTGTCAATAGGTACGGCTCTATATATTTTTACAGTGGCATCGGGTTTGTTTCGATACGCCTGCATCAAACGCACACTATCTTTGTCATTAACATCACCACCCATATCTCCATAATATCTACTCGCTTTGTCACTGTAAATATCATCTGGATATATTTGTGTTAGATCGTGTAGAGGTGCGCCACGTGTTTTATCAGGAGCCTTATGTGACCCCATATAATCTTCGGCATCTTCATTAACTAAATTACCAATATTCTCACTTTTCACATCTTTATCACAACCGTCCTGAGTACTATATTTTTGAGTACCTTTTAATCCACAGCTAATACGATCACTTAAATATTTATAATGACTATGGCTGTCTCCAAGATATTGTTTAATTATATCCAGTGCTTTTTGTTGAAACGACCTATCATGATCACAATGTTGAGCCATCATCCAATAGTCGTCCCAATCTTGATCAGCGAATTTATCAAAATTAAATGTCATTTTCATAAACTTTTGTTGTCTTGCAAGATCACCGAATACATCATTGGCAGGTCTTTTTTTCTTTGCTGCCCATAACTTTGCACCGAGTGTATAATCCCCATGTGCTTTGGTGCTTACAAAATTTTTGTATTCATTACGCTCTGCTTGATCTGCGGATACAAATGCTCGCAGTTTAATTATCATATCTTCACCGTCACCACCTTCATTAACTAAATTACTAATCTTCTCACTCTTCAATATCTTAACCTGATTTGGATTAAATACAAAACAATCAAATCCATCAAGCCCATCTAATTTTGCTCCGTCATATCCCATAGAGGATAATTGAGCCAGATAATATTTTTCATATTCATCCCATCCAGCTGGATTGTTTATTGTCACCTCACATGTCAATATATAACCACTGCTTTCAGCTCCAACCTCACCTTTTAAAATTTTGTCTTTATCTGATGTAAACCAAATAATACCCTGAGTCGTCTTTTTTAAATTAAAGCGATTGAAACTCTTACCAGTGCCATGATATACAATTAGCTTCTTTGACTCAATCTCAAATAGTAGATCTTTTAACTTGATCATATAATTTGTATTTGTCCACCTTTTATTGTGAACGTATGTGGTTGTTGATCCTTCAACTTCGCAAGCGTGGTGGGATCTTTAAACGCTGATCCAATGGATCCCATAAACTCTCCAAGTTTGGATTGTAACGAAGTCAAGAACTTTTGTGCAGCACCTTTAACGCTGGCAACAACCTTCTTTACAACATCAACACCAGGTTGTATAATTCCAACTTCACTTATTCCTGCCAACTCCATCAAACGTGGATGACTGTACTCAACACTTTCTTTTCTCCACTCTAGACCAGCTTTGTTCCACGAACTAAACTTTTGCATACCACTAAATATCTTATTAAGCGTATCGTCAGAGACCCCTTGTGTAAGTTGACGAACACGTGTTGATATATCCGCATCCAATCCACTCAATTTAGTATTTGTAATATTAAAACTGTCACCTGCATTTTCAACACGATATTGTATTTGTTCAAGTTTACTAATTACTACTCCATTATATTTCATTTCTACTCGTGACACAAACAACTGATTACTACTATCCAATTTAACAGTGCCAGTAACAGATCCATCTTCGCCCAAAACATTTTTTATATCTTCAAACGAATGATTTTTTGATGTGTCATCAGTACTCACATCCATACCTTTAAATCTTTGTTCTTCCAACAATCTATCTAATTTGGTTAAATTTACAATACGACGAACTGTGTCACCTCCTTTAGCTTTTTCAACTTCTTCCATCGCACTTTGAAAATCGCTATAAGCTGGATCATTCATCAAATCGGTTGAAGCAATGTCATTTGACATCCCACCGGCACTGTCTTTATCCAAAAATTCCGGATTATCTACATCAATTCCCATATCAGATACCGCTTGACTAATACGATCTTTTAACTGTCCATCATTCAGTTTATTCAAATCTTCCAAAGCATCCAATTGATCACGCAACGCATTTGCGTCACCAACATTGCTTGCATCCATATCAATACCCAACTTTTCAAATATATCATTGAACGCATCCGGATTTTGTGAACTCTCAAATCCCGCAATAACACTTCCAATCAAAGTCAAGATCATCATCGCCAAACGAATCTTGATAAATGCCAACTTGGGATTCTTAATAAAGAAATTGATAATCTTTCCGAGAATACTCAACATCAATCCTTGTTTTTTATCTTTAGACTTGTTCTTCAATGCCTCAATACTCGCCGACAACTTATTTACAGCCGATACATATATCTTCAACGAAGCATCATTTAATGCACTTCCAGTTTTCTTCACCGCAAATGAAATCAAATCACTGGCCTTTTTGCCGGCATCTTTAATATTAAATTCGTTGAGTTGCCGACCTTCTTTCAATAAAAAAGAATAGTCATAAAACTCATTTATCGCAATCTGTACATCATCGCAATTACTCTCAATAAGAATCTGTTTTAATTTTATCATTTAATTCCTTTATCACTTACTAATTTTAATTTAACATTATTTAAATTCCACACACACCCACTCGCAACGTCCCATCCATAATACCACATATATTGATATCTAGCCTCAGATTGATATGGATTTATTTCTATACCATCATACTTATTCACAACCTTTTTCCAATCAATCGCCTCACCATCTTTGAGTGCAGGATAAAACGACGAGTCATTGGGTTGATATTCACGATTAAATTGCATCAACTCCATATGCGTCTTTATTCGTAATATATTGGTATTTCCAATATCAACACTATAAATGTATTTGCCCGTCCACTTCGACGACATCTCACTTCTACACCAATCAATCCATTCACCACCAAATCCATACCAAAATCCAAACGGCTTCACGGTAACTTTCTGTGCAAATGTTCTTTGCTCCAATTCAAATGGAGTCTTTGACATATGAATACGGATATCATCTGTCAATTTCAATTCATTTACTAGTTCAGAAAGTTTAATCATCCAATATTATAAATAGAAAAATATATAATGTTGTCACGTTATTTTTAAATTAATGTAAGTGTTTTTTCCATTACTGTCACTATACATAAACCTTGTTATTGGCAATTCAATGTTCAAATCGCTCTTGGTATTAGGAAATGTACCAGACTTAACATACGCCATCGTCATATGTGGGTTGTATTCCGGATATTGATCCTCGTTCGGAAACTCGTCACATATATCTCTGAGTTTAGACAAAATCTCATCTTTTTCAACTTCAAACTTTACCACATCATAATTCTCAGAATTGAATTGATTCAACGACTTGAGTCTCACTTTGAATGGTTTGACTTGATGCAATACCTGCGCCAAATCACGTTTGCTCAAATCAGGATAAAATCCATATTTTATGGTGCAATGAACATCTTGGTCTGTGTATCCATAACTTGAATCATTTGAGTCTGTATACAAGATATTAACAGGAATAATTTTTTTTGCGAAATCAACTATTTTATGACAATGTTCAATCGGAGGTAACGCCATCAAACATCCATATTTATTGGTTATATTCATAATAATTTCTTCAACGCAACCATGTCATATCCCTCCAACACAGTCAACTTCGCATTCTCAACACGATATCGATTCACATCATTCAACACCTTTTCGTTATTCTTATGAAAATCTCCGATGTGACCCAAGTGCAAATGATGATTGTCATTTGTATTATCGCCGTCATTCACAAACATCTCACACAATGTAATAAGATTGCTAGGATCCAACTCCAACTCAGGAAACAAATGAAACGGTCGTATATGATGAACCTGCAACCTCTCCGTCCTACCACACGCAACACACGCAGGATTATTGTTTAAATGCTGATTTCTAACAGTATCCCAACGTGGACTACGTTTGACCGCAGGCTTGCCAACTCTCACATCCTCATTCAAACTCTTAACCAACTTCTTTTCACTAGTCGGCTTGATAACTTTATCAGTAGTTTTTAATTTTTTCATATTATCTACAATAAGTATGTTAAATTATCAACAAAATTCAATTACTATAATATTTATAAGATATGATTAAGTTAAAAAATCTTTTGTTGGAAAATACAATTAATTTTCAATCGATGATAGATGCTACGGCAATACAACAGTCTATCAAAACGTTTGGCATTGAAAAAACAGAAGATTATTTTAATCAAATAGTTAAGCTGGTATTGGAAACATTATTTGTATACAGACTAATTTCACTACGAAAAAATGTTAGTCCATTGGAAATACAAAAGTTGGGAATATTTTGGACTGATAGTTATGAAACAGCAATGGACTGGAGTGATAATTGGGAACACCATCCTGACAAACCAATAAGGTGTATTTTTGGAGCCAGTTTATCAGATAAATCAATAATAGATTGGCCGAAGACAATTAACCACAGATTTAATTATATCAATAATGATGGACCTGATGTAACTGGTGGTGATGAAAGAGAAATTGTTTTGAAAGAAAATTCTAGAATTCGTTTGTTAAAGTTGTATAGTTATGATATAAATACACCAAAGGAAAGTTTTAAAACTTTGACGGTGAATTCTTTTAGATCTACCGGAGAGTGGGACGCGTCAAATGATCCAAATTTATTTAACCAGTAGATAGAAAAATTCACATATACACCAACGTTTTTAGATGTATTATTTTTACGATTGTCACGTCGAAACTGTTGAATCACGACGAGAGACTCCGTCGCAAAAACGAGTTTTTTGACCTAAAATAGTTAACATTGATAATTCCTATATTGTATTATTTAGCTATTTGGTTTCTAAGAATCTCAGTGCAACAAGCCCGATACCGTAACACAAAAATAATGTAAATGCAATAGCCGCAAAAGTTAAAAAGATTTCCATAAATTGTAAACCACCTTGATTGTTATTTTCTAAAAATAGATTGTCACGAAATTCTTCTTCTTTAATCTGTTTTTTACGTTTTTTTGTTAATTTAATTTTCATAATCTTAGAGGAAGAAAAACCTTCGGCTTTAGCTAATTGGTTGTTGACTTGTTATTTACCATCCAGATATTTGACAACAATCAACATCATACAATAACACATAAGTCCCAAAATTGCCATTGCCGTAAAAGTTAAAAATATTTCCATAAATTTTAAGTGATATTATATTTTCCGGTTGAATCTCCAAAGCTGGACATCTCAACGCCATGCTTATCTAATAGACCTAGATACATATTACACATTGGTGTCTTTGGCGCAATAATATGTTTTCCGCTATCAAATGTTTTACCACCTCTACCAGCCAATAGAATTGGTAAGTCATTATGGTTATGCTTATTCCCATCACTTATACCCGCACCATAAACAATAGAACAATTATCTAATAACGTATTTTCTCCTTCTTTTGCAGATTCTAATTTGTTTAAGAACTTACTGAAGAATTGCATGTGGTAATTATTTATCCTGGATAGCTTATCCTTTTTTGCCTTATCATTCTGGTGATGGGACATGTCATGGTGGCCATCATTAACTCCAACCTGACTATAAGGTCTATTGCTACCATCATGTGATACGATAAAACTGATCACTCTGGTCGTATCATTCTGAAAGGCCAGAAACATTAAATCATACATCATTTCTAAATGCGTCTGAAAATCTCTAGCTTCTGTAAATTTATTTTCTATATTCTGAGTCACGAATCTTTCTTCGTTCTCTAGTTTTCTTTCGGTCTCTCTCACTGCATACAGATACTGGTCTAATTTAGATTGATCAACTTTTCCTAATTTCTTCCTGAATGATTCAGCCTCATCTTTTACAAAATCTAATACAGATAGTTTTCTATCTTTTCTGTATTTTGCAATTACTTTATCTTCATCCGAAGCATTCGCACTAACACCAAACATTCTTTCAAAGGCAAGCCGAGGGTTCACCTCCGGTGAGAGTGGAGTATTATCATTTTTCCACGCTAAATTGAATTGATATGCGCAGCTATATCCGCTATCACAATCCCCGGAACTACGAACAGTATCACAACTTAATTCCAAACTATTTAATCTAGTCTGATTAGCCCATTTATCTGCAAATATTTGATCAATACTTTTACCAATTCGGATATCGGAACCGGATGTTTTCTTAGCTTGCATTCCCGTTAAGAATGTCGCTGATGCTCTAGCGTGATCTCCGGCTCCATCTCCATTTGGATTTGCTAATTTGTGTTCAAGATTTGTAATTATGTTTACTTTGCTGCGGATGTCGTTCAAAGGAGATAGGATAAAAGGAAGGCTCAAGCTCTGCGGAGTCCAATCTATCATATTTATCCCATTCGGAACGTAGATAAATGCGACTCTTTGAATCGCATTTGTTTTCTTAGCGGTGGATGGGTTTGCTAGTGATTCAAATTGGGGAAGAGATATTAAAGCACCTAATCCTACCAAAAAATTTCTACGATTCACAATTACAGTTACACTCGTTATGACACTTGCTGAAGTGTTTAAAGTTATAATTATCTACATATTCGTAAATATTTTCAGCACCGACTGAGTCCATCGAATGAACTGCGTATGGCGGATGCTTAATTTTAAGAGTTGAACAATAATCAGTTAGCCATTTCGCGCAATCATACCCAGTCTTTTCACCAATTTTATGCTGATCCGTTTGTATTATTCCGAATTTATCAATACGAGGTCTCGTTACGTAGGTATAATCTGATAAATCGTGATCATAAGAAACAAAAGATGGAACGTGACTCTTTTCTGTGATTAAATCTACAAATTCCTTGTATGTTCGTACAATTGTCCACGTTACATTGGGAAGTTGAACCCAAGTAACGTCGGTAGTTTCTCGGATGTCGTCAAGAAAAATTGAATAGTTATACATATCATCTCTTATAAAGCTATAAATATATATCAAATATACATCAAGTTGATATCTTTGACAATTTATCTTTTTTAAATTGATCAACTTTTGGACTTGACCAAGGCACATTTCTGGATTTCAAGGCTGAAGCGGGTAAATTCAATGTGGATGTTTTACTATTCAATACAAATTTAATATTACCAGATCCTCTCACAGCAGTAACATTTTGACTATCACTACCAACTGATTGTTTTAATACTACAATGTTTCTGCTTTTCGCAACTTTAGGTAATAATAAATAATATTGTATCCATTTGATGAAAATATCCGAATTCTTAGCTATTTGACTGCTCAAATATCTAAACTCAATAGTTCCTTTGCTTCGCATTGCGGATATGTTGGTTCCATAATTCCGACCAAGACCATTCAATATTGAAAATAATTTGTTGTTGTCAATAATAAATGACTTTTCCTTGGTTTCTTGATTTTCCGTAGATCTTATAAGATAATCCACAATTTTATTATGCAAAGCTGATCTCAATTGAGCCCATGACGATAACTCTCGGTCAGGTCCAACCTGATTCTGTATCTCCCTTTCATCCACCAATGTTGTTATTGCTAATAAATCAAAAGAATCAAAATCAGCAGGCAATCCTATATGAACATGTGCGCTGGTTCCACCACTCACATTTTGCTTCGCAACATAATTACATATTTTCTTGACCAAATCAAATTCATTCTGATTCAAATGCTTGCTACGAATCTCTACGTTTTTACCATCAGGACCAACTCCCCATCTATTAACCGTGCTATCACCTGGCTGAACATTTTCACCCATCTCTTTTCTTATATATTCCGTTACGTCAAGTATGTCATCCTCAATTGATGACATGTCAGATATATTATCACGATTTACATAATTCTCCCAATCATCAAACCTTATCAATTTAGTGATATACTCGTCCATAGTGTTCGACCTATCACCACCCTCCCACCGCTTATATTCATCAACAATATTCTTCCGTTGATCTTCCCAGTTTTTATATTCTTCTTTATAAACATCTTCATCGTCATAATCACCCATCTCAGGTTCAATCACCAAATCATCATAGGTATCAACATCCATAGGACCATAACTATTATCCCAATCATCTACTTTACGCAATCTATCATTGCTTTCATGCCGTTGAACTTCCAACCATTCCTCAAAATCATCATGAACACGACTATTATTTTCCAATTCCATACGCAACTTATCTTCGTCAACTTCATCGGTAGACGATGGAAGAAATTCAAATTCTATACCAAATGTATATGCACCCAACTCACCCACACCATATCGCTTTTCCAATCCAACTTTGACGATATCACTTTTATCAAATGGTATAACTTCGTTGACTCTAGATTTTAACTTTATCATACCCCACCCTCTTTCATAAATTCATCATCATTTGAATCAAATGTAGTATTTTCTGTCGATTTAATTTGATTGGGTTTTAATGGAACATATACATTTCCTTCGTCTTTTGTATTAAGAATAAAAACTCCATCATACTTACCACTTCTAATAGCATTCCTAAATGGTATGCCAGTGTCTCCAAACTGTGCAAGCCCAGAAAATCCCTGCTTCATATCAATTATATACGGTCTTTCTATCTTTAAATAAAACGACTTTAAAACACTATTTTTTGAAAACATAAACTTCTTTGTCACTGATATATCATCACTGAAAAATCCAGCCAAAAAAACTCCTTTTTCTTCCTTATGAAAAGACGGAAATTCACTCTGACGCTGAATTTTTGTAATTTCTTTTCCTCCGTCATCATATGGCCAATATCCTTTATATACCACCAACGGATTATTATCTTTATCCACAACTTTACTGTTTCCAAACCAATTTAAAAATTCTTTGGTTCCTAAATGTATCAGATTTCTTAACTTTATCATAAATTATAAATATCAACTTAACATACAAAACTAAATACTTTTCACATTATAATCTTCCAGTTGCTCCAATAACCTAACTTTTGCAACATGATAGTCAACCTCATACCATTCATTCTTAATAGATTTCGCAAACGGCTTCATCGTATCTTTGATTCGCTTCTCCGCAATCAAATAATCCGGATGATATAAACTATACCGCAATACATAATCCCTGTGCGGACTACCTGTTTGATACGTCTTTAACCTGTTCTTCAAATCTTTGGTAACTCCAACCTTGATATACCCAGGCCATGCTCTGTTCGTTATTATATACAAATATCCACTGTCCATATATTCATATATATAACAACAACACACCTCCACTTTATTTTATCTACATAATCCCCTCCCCATATAGAGAGGCTTTTAAAGACACCCCCCCCTCACAATTTATCACGTCCGTCAGGTGGTCGCAATTTGCGACTACCCTACCGCTAATTTTGCAGCGGTCACTAGTGAAAAGAAAAATTCACAAAGTTGTTAAACACCTACTATTTTTTTAAATTTATCAACATTACTTTGACTCGTTCCTGAATCCAATCTATTATCAAGACCATCATAACCATCTATTTTGCCGTCGGGTAATACCGCAAGTGCTACAACCCTCATATTTTTACCTGTAAGTGGAAATGCTGATTCTAATTTTATCATCAATACATCAGATTTGATTAAAAAATAATAAAATGTAGCGTTGCTTTTAAGATAATAATTATTCCAATGATCCGATGTTTTATATGTCGTACACCAACTACTATCTTTGTTTCCGTCGCCACAATCCCTATATTTAAATGTAGTCAATCCTAATTTTCTGGATGCTTCATGTGTATGCGGACATATAACTAATATATCATTATTATCCACTATAGTTTCATAATCATTTTCTTTATCCGCATCAGAAAGACCTTCACCCGTATCATTCAAGCCTTTTACCTCAGACGC
>Ga0114966_10005228_pt1 | contig 11031 bp, 10 predicted proteins | sample M_130207_XF_Meta_FD_87029 | JGI IMG/M metagenome (GOLD analysis project Ga0114966, IMG submission 87029) | Freshwater microbial communities from Lake Montjoie, Canada to study carbon cycling - M_130207_XF_MetaG | ecosystem: Environmental > Aquatic > Freshwater > Lake | place: Lake Montjoie...
TCCGCTCAATGCCTTCCTCATGGATGAAGCGCGCATGGCCGACTACGCGCGAAAGATCAATCGCTCATCGCGAATGCACCTCATGGCCTACGTGGATGCCGCGGAGCAGCTCGCGCGCTTCATTGAAAAAAGCGGGATGAAAATGCGTCCGCTGAAATCCGTGATGGCCTGCGCCGGCACCGTGACAGAGGAAAGCCGCAGTATTATCGGCCGCGTTTTTGGAGCGCGCGTCCACAACAAGTACGGCAGCCGCGAGTGCGCGGACATGGCGTGCGAATGCGCTGCGGGCGGCTTCCACATTTACCACACCGGTGTGCATCTCGAGATCGTGGATGACCGCGATCAGCCCGTGCCCGCAGGCACCACGGGCCGCATTCTCGTGACGCTGCTGCACAACCGCCGCCTCCCGATCATCCGCTACGAAATCGGCGACGTGGGTGCGCTCAAGGACGGCGCGTGCCCGTGCGGCTCGCCGCTGCCGCTGCTCGAACGCGTCGAGGGCCGCATTTCCGAATTCATCAATTCCACCGACGGTGCCTACGTGAGCCCCGTTTACATCCGGCACTTGATCGGCGTCGTTCATAACTCGGGCGCGATCCAGAAGTTCCAGTTCGTGCAGCACGGCTCTGCGGAATATTCGCTCGCGGTGCAGATGGATGCCTCGTGTGACGACGATGCCTTCCGCGAAACGGCGACGCGCATCCGGTGCGATCTCGGAAAAGTGCTCGGCCCCGAGGCCCAACTCACCGTCAGCCGCGTGGCGGACATCCCGGTTTCCGACAGCGGAAAATTCCTCTGCGTGCGCAATCTGCATCGATCCAAGTAAGCAGCCATGCCGGCCCGCATCCTCCACGTTCACAACAGCTCCGACATCTACGGGGCGAGCCGCTCGCTCGTGCGTCTGCTGCGCACGCTGGACCGCCAGCGCTACGAGCCGATCGTGCTGCTGCCGGCGGAGGGGCCGCTCGCGGAGCAATTGCGCGCGATCAGCGTGCGGGTGCTCATCTATCCGCGGCTCAGCGTCATTGACCGCGCAGTCCTCAAGTCATGGCGCCTGCCCTTTTTTTTGCTGAACATTCCGCGCTCGGTGCTTGGTATCCGAGCGGTCCTGAAACGCGAACGCATCGCCATCGTCCACTCGAACACCGGCGTGATCCTCTCGTCCGGCCCCGCGGCATGGCTTGCGGGCATGCCGCATGTCTGGCACATTCGCGACTGGTTTCAGGAGTTTCGGAGCTTCTGGCGCTTCCACGAAAAATGGATGAGATTTTTTTCGCATCGCATCATCGCGGTGTCGGAGGCCATCGCCGGGCAGTTCACGGATCGGGCGAAAGTGACGGTCATCAACAACGGCTTCGATATCGCGGAATTCGAGCTTGGCGACCACCAGAGCGGTGTGGGTTTTCGCGAGCAACATGCGCTCGGAAACGGGCTGGTGGTCGGCTGCGTGGGGCGGATCAAACTCCTGCGGAAAGGCCAGGAGGTTTTGTTGCGTGCCGCGGGTTTGCTGCGCCAGCGGGGTGTGCGGGCGAAGTTTCTCATCGTTGGCGCACCGTTCCCCGGCAACGAATCGCATCTCGAAACCCTCCATGCGATCGTGCGCGAGTTCGATCTCGAAGGCGACGTGATCTTCACGGGCGAACTTCCCGATCCGCGTCCCGCATACGCGGCGATGGACATCCTGGTGCTGCCGTCCGCGCAGCCGGAGCCTTTCGGCGGCGTGGTCATGGAAGCGATGTGTATGAGCCTGCCGGTGATCGCGACGAACATCGGCGGCTCAGTGGAGCAAGTCGCCGACGGAGAGAGCGGCTATCTTGTGCCGCCAAACGACCCCGTCGCACTTGCGGACAAACTCGCGATCTTGCTGCGCGACGAACCGCTGCGAAATCGTTTCGGTGCAGCCGGTCGCGCCCGGATCGCAGAGCGTTTTACTTTGAATGGCATGGTCGAACGGATCATGGGCGTCTATGAGCAATGCCTGAAGCGCAAATGACCAAACACCCCGTCGTATTCATCAAGAGCCTCGAAGCCGGCGGCTATGCGCCGGTGATCGAGGAGACGCTCGCGCAGATCGGATTTTTCCAGAGCGTCGCGCCCGGTGCGCGCGTCTTCCTCAAGCCGAACCTGACTTTTCCTGAATTCCGCCCGGGCGTGATGACCTCGCTGGATTGCCTCAAGGCAGTCACGGAATGCCTCATCAGCCACGGCTACAAAGTGATCATCGGCGAGGCGGACAGCGGCGGCTATAACCGCTTCTCGATGGACGAGGTTTTCAAAGGCATGGGCATCTACGACATGGCGAAGGAAGCCGGAGCGGAGGTGATCAATCTCAGCTTCACGGAGCCGGAGTGGATCGAGGTGCGCGCCGGGTGGCGGCGGCTGCGCGTGCCGGTGCCGCGGCTGCTCCTGCACGAGATTGATGCCTTCATCACGCTGCCCGTGCCGAAGATTCACATGAACACGCTGGTCTCGATGTCGATCAAGAACCAGTGGGGCTGCATCCAGGAGCCAAACGTGCGGCTGAAACTGCACCCGTATTTTGCGGAGGTCATGTACCAATTGAACAGCCGCCTGCCAAATGCCTACTCGATCATTGACGGCCGCTACGGTCTGAATCGCACGGGGCCGATGCTCGGGGATGTTGTGGATTTCAACATCGTGCTCGGGTCGAACGATCTCGTCGCGGCGGACCGCGCCTGCTGCCGGCTGATGCAGATCGATGAGGCGCGGGTGAGCCACCTGCAGCACTTCAAATCGCGCGGGTGGTGGTGCCCCTTCGAGGAGATTCGGATCAACGACGACATCGCCAAATTTCAACGGGAGCGCTTTTTCCTCACTCGCAAGTGGACCGATTATCCCGGGCTCGCGTGCTTCAATAACGCATTCCTCGCGTGGCTCGGATACCACTCGCCGCTCGCAGGATTCGCTCACTGGCTGCTCTATCTTTTCCGCGAGCCTTTTTACAAATACAGTCAGGAGAAGGCGAAAGTGCGCGACCAGCGAAAACCGTAGGGATTCGCCGGGCGCTGGATCGTGTCGCTTTTCGACCCGTTCGGGAGAGCGCTGCGTTTGTTCGCTGGACAACGGAGAAAGCTCCCGCTGACACTCTGCGGACAGATGCAGAAAGTTTTCATCACAGGTGTTGCGGGTTTCATCGGCAGCACCGTCGCGGATCGGCTGTTCGCACTCGGCAGAAGCGTAGTCGGTTGGGATAATTTTTCCGCAGGGCAGGAGGAATTCCTCGTCTCTGCGCGGCAGCAACCTAGCTTTACATTTCACCGCGGCGACAACCTCGATTCCGATGCGCTCACGAAGGCTATGGCCGGGTGCGACTTTGTGATCCACCTCGCGGCAAATGCGGATGTGCGCTTCGGCACGGAGCATCCGTCGAAGGATCTCCATCAAAACACGATCGCGACTTTCAACGTGCTCGAAGCCATGCGTGCGAATGGCATCAAGCGCATCGCATTTTCCTCGACCGGCTCCGTGTATGGCGAGGCGGTGGTGATCCCGACGCCGGAGGATGCGCCGTTCCCGATCCAGACTTCGCTCTACGGCGCGTCAAAGGTCGCGGGTGAAAATCTCATCGAGGCGTATTGCGAGGGCTTCGGGTTCGAGGGCTACATCTTCCGCTTCGTCTCGATCCTCGGCGAACGCTACACGCACGGGCACGTCTTCGATTTTTACCGGCAGCTTCTCGAGCACCCCGATCACCTGTGCGTGCTCGGCGACGGCCAGCAGCGCAAATCGTATCTGCACGTGCAGGATTGCGTGGATGCGATCCTGCACGTCGTCACGCAGCGCACGGCGGAGAAGGCGAAGCATCGCGTGCAGATATACAACCTCGGCACGGCGGAATATTGCCGCGTGACGGATTCGATCGGCTGGATCTGCGCGCACCTCGGGCTGAAGCCGGAGCTGCAATTTACCGGCGGTGAGCGCGGCTGGATCGGCGACAACCCGTTCATCTTCCTCGACACCACAAAAATCCGCGCGACCGGCTGGCAGCCGAAGCTCAACATCGAGCAGGGCATCGTGCGCACGCTGGAGTGGCTGCAACAAAACCAGTGGGTGCTCGCGCGCCGATGAAAGTCGCCGTCGCCGGGCTCTGGCATCTCGGGTGCGTGACTGCTGCGTCGTGTGCGAAGCATTTCGATGTGAGCGCGCTCGACGCCGACGCGGTGCCGATCGCCGCGCTACGCGAGGGCACGCCGCCCATCTTCGAGCCCGGCCTCGCGGAACTGATGCAGGACGGGCTACGCAGCGGGAGACTGAATTTCACGACGGATGCGAAGACTGCGTGCGCAAATGCGGAGGTGATCTGGATCACGCACGACACGCCGGTGAACGATGACGACGTGCCGGACGCGGAGTCCGTGTTCGTGCACATCCGCACGCTTGTGCCGCTGGCAAAACACGACGCGATTTTTCTCATCTCGTCGCAGATGCCCGCCGGGACGTGCCGTAAATTGGAGGCGGAATTTCCCGGCAGGCGCTTCGCATATTCGCCGGAAAATCTGCGGCTCGGCGGTGCGCTGAAAGTTTTCAACGAGCCGGAGCGCATCGTCGCGGGCTGTCGCACGGACGCGGATCGCGCGCTGCTTGCGGAGCTGTTCCGTCCGTTCTGCGCGAACGTGATCTGGATGAGTCCCGAGTCCGCGGAGATGACCAAACACGCGCTGAATTCCTTCCTCGCGCTGTCGGTGACTTTCGCAAACGAGATCGCGCGGCTGTGCGAACTGACGGACGCGGATGCGAAGGAAGTCGAGGCCGGGCTGAAGAGCGACGCGCGCATCGGCTCGCGCGCATATCTCGGACCGGGCGCGGCATTCGCGGGCGGGACGCTCGCACGCGATGTGGTCGCACTCACACAACTCGCCGCGAATCGCAACGAGCCGCTTGCATTGATCCCCTCGATCAAAGTGAGTAACGACCGGCACAAGGGCTGGGCGCTCAGCCGGCTGAAGGATGAACTTGGCTCGTTGCGCGGCGTCACCGTCGCGGTGCTCGGACTGACTTATAAAGCCGGCACGGACACGCTGCGCCGCAGCCAGGCGGTCGAGCTTTGCGAGCGGCTGCTTGCGGAAGGCTGCACGGTGCGCGCATTCGATCCCGCTGCGAAACAACTGCCCGCATTGCTCGCAGGCGCGACGATGTCGCCCGACCCACGCAGCGCGCTTGCAGGCGCGGATGCGGTGGTCATCTGCACCGAGTGGCCGGAGTTCAAGGCGCTGCCTTGGGCGGAATTGCTCGCTGCGATGCGCCGCCCGCTCGTCTTCGATGCGAACCGTTTTGTAAAATCTTCGCTGCCGGTGACGCTGGGGCTCCGCTATTTTTCCGTGGGAAAAACGACATGAAGCTCGCGGGGCTCAATGCACTCATCACCGGCGGCAGCCAGGGCCTTGGCCGCGTGATCGCGGAGACGTTCGTGCGCGAAGGCGCGAGCGTGATGCTGTGCGCGCGCGACGCTGCGCTGCTGGAAAATGCGCGCGCGGAACTCGCGGCGCTCGCTCAGTCAGGGCAGAAGGTGTTCGCGCGTGCGTGCGATGTTTCCTCCGAGCAGCAGGTGAACGATCTCGCCGCGCATGCGATTGCGGAATTTGGCGCGGTGCATGTGCTCGTGAACAACGCGGGTATCTACGGCCCGCTTGGGCCGACGGAGTCCGTGCCGCTCGACGAGTGGAGGCGCGCGATCGAGATCAATCTTCTCGGCGTGCTGCTGCCGTGCCGCGCGTTCATCCCGCATTTCAAGGCTGCGGGCCGGGGGAAGATCATCATCATCTCCGGCGGCGGCGCGACGAATCCGCTGCCAAACATCAGCTCCTACGCCGCGTCGAAGGCCGCGGTCGTGCGGCTCATGGAGACGCTCTCGGAGGAACTGAAGGCGCACCGCATTGACGTGAACGCCGTCGCGCCCGGAGCGCTGAAGACGCGCATGATGCAGGAGGTGCTCGACGCGGGGCCGGAGAAAGTCGGCGCGGCATTTTACGCCAAGAACGTGAAGTGGACCGAAGACGGCGCAACGCCGCCCGCGCTCGCGGCAAATCTCTGCGCCTACCTCGCAAGCAGCGAGAGCGACGGCGTGACGGGCCGGCTCATCTCCGCGCAGTGGGACCCGTGGAAGACGCTGCACACGCACAAGGATGAGTTTGGCGACATCTACACTCTGCGGCGGATCGTGCCCGAGGATCGGGGCAAGAAATGGGAATGAGCACTGTGAAATTTGCGATCATCGGCTGCGGCCTCATCGGGAAAAAACGTGCGGCGTGTCTGCCGCCCGGCTCGCTCGCAGTGGTGTGCGATCTCGATCGCGCGCGTGCGGAGTTGCTGGCCGCGACGGTGCCGGGTTGCCGCGCGGTGACCAATCCGGCGGAGGTTTTCCAATCGGCCGATGTGGATGCCGTGATCATTTCCGCAGTGAACTCCGCGCTTTCCTCTCTCTCGGGCGACGCGATCCGCGCGGGCAAGCATGTGCTCGTCGAGAAGCCCGTGGCGTTCCTGGCGGCTGAGGCGGAGGCGCTGCTCGCGCTCGCGCAGGAGAAGCGCGTGTGCGTGCGCGCGGGCTACAACCACCGCTTTCATCCCGCATTTCAAAAGGCGCGGGAGATCGTGGACTCCGGCGCGCTCGGGCCGCTCATGTTTCTGCGCGGGCGCTACGGGCATGGCGGGCGGGTCGGCTACGACCGCGAATGGCGCGCGGATCCGAAACTCTCGGGCGGCGGCGAATTGATCGATCAGGGCGTGCATCTGATCGATCTCGCGCGGTGGTTCCTCGGCGACTTTCCGTTCGTGGATGGTTTCGCGAAGACGTATTTTTGGGACATGCCGGTGGACGACAATGCATTCCTGAATCTCCGCACCGCGACGGATCAGACCGCGTGGCTGCATGTGAGCTGCACGGAGTGGAAGAACATGTTTTCATTCGAGATCTACGGGCGCGACGCGAAGCTGCACATTGAGGGACTCGGCGGGAGCTACGGCATGGAGCGGCTGCACCATTACAAGATGCTGCCGCAGATGGGGCCGCCGGAGACGACGCTCTTTGAGTATCCGCAAGGCGACCAGTCGTGGCGGCTCGAGATGGAGGCATTCATCGAGGACATCCGCACCGGGCGCACTCCGAGTCCGGGGCTTGCGGATGCGGCGGCGGCGCTGCGTGTTGTCGAAACGATTTACCAAAAAAGCGGCTACGCATGATCATCACACGTTCACCCCTGCGCATTTCACTCGGCGGCGGCGGCACCGATCTGCCTTCGTATTACGAGGATCACACCGGATTTCTCATCGCCGCGGCGATCGACAAATACGTGTACATCACGATCCACAAGACCTTCGTGCCGGAGATGATTCTCAAGTATTCGAAGGTCGAGCGCGTCGAGCACGCGGAGCAGATCGAGCATCCGATCGTGCGCGAGGCGTGCGCGCTGCTGCAGATGGACGGGCGCTCGCTGGAGATCACGGCGATGGCGGATATTCCCGCGGGCACTGGGCTCGGATCATCGGGCAGCTTCACCACGGCGCTGCTGAAGGCGCTGCACACGTACAAGAAAAATATCGTGCGCCCCGAGGAGATCGCGGCGCAGGCGTGCCAGATCGAGCTGGAGAAATTGCACGAGCCGATCGGCAAGCAGGACCAGTACATCGCGGCGGTCGGCGGGCTCACTTCGTTCCATTTTTTGCCGAATGGCAGAGTGGAGATCCTGCCGGTCGAGGCGGATGAGGAGACGCTGTATAATTTGCAGGACAACCTGCTGATGTTCTTCACCGGCTACACGCGCTCGGCGTCGAAAATCCTGAAGGAGCAGAACGACAAGACGCGCGGAATGAACACCGCGATGATCGAGAACCTGCACTTCGTGAAAGAGCTCGGCGTGGAGAGCAAGGAGGCCATCGAGTCCGGAAATCTGCGTGAATTTGCGCGGCTGATGGATGTCCACTGGCAGCGGAAAAAGGAGCGCTCCGGCGAGATGAGCAACCCGAAGATCAACGAGTGGTACGAACACGCGATGGCGAACGGCGCGCTCGGCGGAAAGCTGATCGGCGCAGGCGGCGGAGGCTTCCTGCTTTTCTACGCGGAGGAAAAGACGCGGCTGCGACACGCCATGCGCCAGGCGGGGCTCACCGAGGTGCGCTTCCGCTTCGACTTCGAGGGCACCAAGCAGGTGATCTGAGCAGGCATTCCGGAATTCTGGCTTTGCCTGAGTGCCAGGGGCGCAACCCATGCGAGCCGGGGCACCGCGAAGAAATTTTTGCAGACGAGGGGATCCGGTATCACGCCGCGCGTGCAATGGGCATCCTCCCTGCTATGAATGCCACGCGCACGCAGTGGCGCATTTTTTCCCATCAGCCCACAGCCCACATGACATCGCTCCCCGATCTCCACGTCAAAATCTTCGCCGACGGCGCCGACAAAGCCGGAATGCTCCAGCTCTACACAAATCCGCTCATCAAGGGCATGACCACGAATCCGACGCTGATGAACAAGAGCGGGATCAAGGACTACGAGGGGTTCGCGAAGGACATCCTCCAGACCGTGAAGGACAAGCCGATCTCCTTCGAGGTCTTCTCGGATGATTTCACCGAGATGCGGCGGCAGGCGCTGCAAATTGCCGCATGGCAGGGCAACGTGTACGTCAAAATCCCTGTGATGAATCCCGCGGGTGCGCCGGCGTATGAGTTGATTTGCGACCTTGCGAGGGAAGGAGTGCAGCTCAATGTCACCGCCATCCTCACTCTCAATCAGGTGCGCGCAGTCGCTGCGGCGCTGAATCCCGAGGTTCCGTCGGTCGTCTCGGTCTTTGCCGGCCGCATCGCCGACACGGGCCGCGATCCCGCGCCGTTCATGCGCGAGTCGCTGGCGATTCTGAAGCCGCTGCCGAAGGCCGAACTGCTCTGGGCCAGCGTGCGCGAGGTGCTGAATATTTTCCAGGCCGACGACTGCGGTGCGCACATCGTGACCGTGCAGCACGACATCCTCGCGAAGGCGATCAAGATGGCCGGCATGGATCTCGCCGCGCTGTCGCTCGACACGGTGCGGATGTTCGACAAGGACGCAAAATCCGCCGGCTTCGCGCTCTGAGCGGCACGCCAGAAGTGCATTGAAGGAGGGCGGCGGCGCGGTAGATTCGCGGCGATGGCGGACATCTCGCAGCCCATCCTCCCGCTCGACGCACCGCTCCGTGAACCGGAGCGTGCGGCGTTTGATTTTGCCGATGTGCCGCGGCTGATCGCGTCGTTTTTCCGCTGGTGCCGGGGCAATCCCGTGCATGCGCTGCTGCTCGCGGTGCTGGCCGGTGTGATCGGATGCGCGTACTTTGGGATTCCTGCGTTTATTGGCGGGAGGGCCAGCGCTGCGAAGTGGATCACGGATGGATGGAGTGCGGAAAATGATCAGCAGCACTGCTGGGGAATCATCCCGGTGGCTGTGGCGCTCGTGCTGTTCCGGTGGCGCGAGATCGCCGCGCTGCCGAAGCAGGGCGCGAATTCCGGCCTGTGGGTTGCGGGCGCGGGCGTTCTGCTCTTCATCGCCGGCGTGCGGTGTACGGAGGCGCGCTACACGATCTTTGCGCTGCCGTTGCTGTGCTTCGGCGCGGTGCGTTTTCTCTTCGGCGTGCAGCTCAGTCGCGTCGTTCTTTTTCCGTGCGTGTTCCTCCTTTTCATGACGCCGCTCGGCGGTGTCGTGCAGGGCACGGTTCCGTTGCAGGTGCTCACGGGGAAGGCCATCGGTGCGCTGTCCTCCATGTGCGGCATCCCGATCCTCGTGGATGGCAGCAACCTTTCGTCGCCGGACGGGCGTTTCCCACCGATGGAAATTGCGGGTGGCTGCTCGGGCATCCGCTCGCTCATGGCGATGAGCGCGCTCGCGGCGCTCTACGCGTATTTCACGATGCGCGGGCCGGTGCGCGGCGTGGTGCTCTTCTGCGGCTCGCTGCTCTTTGCGGTGCTGGGAAATTTCGCGCGCGTTTTTTCCGTCGTGCTCTTCGCCCGCTTCCTCGATGCGAAGACCGCCACGGGGCTCTACCACGACTACTCGGGCCTCGTGTTTTTCCCGGTCGCGGTCCTCGCGATGGTGGGATTTGGAAACGTGCTCAACCGCGACTGGTCGGAGACCTTCGCGCGGTGGTTCGCAGTGAAGCCTGCATCCGCCACCGCAGGCGGCGATGCTCCCGCTGCGCCGCCGAAAAAAGCCAAGCCGAAGAAACCGCTGCGCTATGACTACTAGCCGGCTCGCGACCCTCGTCGCATTCATCACGCTCGGAATTGCGACGGTCTTCCTGCTCCCGAAAGGCGGCGAGCAGCCCGCGGGCATCATGATGGACCTGCCGGATTTCGTCGGCAACTGGAAGGGAACCGATGCGGAAATGTCGCAAGCCGAACGCGAGACGCTCGGCGAAGCTTCAGGCACGCGCTTTGCCCGCAAGACCTACCGCAATCTTGCCGGCTACGAGATCATGGTCTCCATCGTGCTTTCCGGGCGCGACATGAGTACGGCCATTCACCGCCCGGAGCGTTGCCTTCAGGCGCAGGGATGGACGCTGCAGGATGCCGACCACTTCGCGATATCGCTGCCGCAGCGCGGAGCTTTCCCCGTCGCGCAACTGCGCAGCACGCGCACGAATAAGGCCGATAGCAGCGCCCCGCCGATCGAGCTTCAGGCGTTCTACTGGTTCGTCGGGGAAAAGGACATCAGCGCGGGACACTGGTCGCGCTGGGCGATCGATAATCGTGACCGGCTTTTCCGCGGCGTGAGCCAGCGCTGGGCCTACATTCTCATCAGCGCGACCGTGCCGGCGGCGAAGGATCCGAAAGACAGCGACGCGATCCGCAAGTGGTCAGGCAACGCCGTCCGTGAGTTCATCCGGATGCTCGCGCCGAAGATCCACCTGGACACGGTGCGATACGACTGAGCGCGCGGCGGTGCAGCCGACTACTTCAGCTTCGCGGCCACGAGCGCCTCGAGCTTCACGATGTCCACGGCGAATTTGCGGATGCCGTCCGCCGTCTTCTCCGTCGCCATCGCGTCGTCGTTCA
>Ga0114966_10005230_pt1 | contig 11027 bp, 7 predicted proteins | sample M_130207_XF_Meta_FD_87029 | JGI IMG/M metagenome (GOLD analysis project Ga0114966, IMG submission 87029) | Freshwater microbial communities from Lake Montjoie, Canada to study carbon cycling - M_130207_XF_MetaG | ecosystem: Environmental > Aquatic > Freshwater > Lake | place: Lake Montjoie...
CGGCCTCATCCTGACCAACCGCCATGTGGTCACGCCCGGTCCGGTCACCGCCCAGGCGGTCTTCCTCAATCGCGAGGAAGTGACGCTGTATCCGGTCTACCGCGATCCCATCCATGACTTCGGCTTCTATCGTTACGACCCGTCGAAGCTGCGCTTCATCAAGCCTGCGGAACTGCAGCTGCATCCGGAAGGCGCGCAGGTGGGCCGCGAAATCCGCGTGGTCGGTAACGATGCCGGTGAACAGCTGTCCATCCTGGCCGGCACGCTGGCCCGCCTGGATCGCGAGGCGCCGGCGTACGGCGTCGGCAAGTACAATGATTTCAACACCTTCTACTACCAGGCGGCCTCGGGCACCTCCGGCGGTTCGTCGGGTTCTCCCGTCCTCGATATCGACGGACGTGTGCTGGCCCTGAACGCCGGTGGCAGCAGCAATGCGGCCTCCAGCTTCTACCTGCCTCTCGATCGCGTGGCTCGCGCGCTCCGCCTGATCCAGCAGGGCAAGCCCGTGCAGCGGGGCACCTTGCAGACCGTCTTCAAGTACACGCCTTTCGACGAGCTGGCGCGTCTGGGCTTGAAGCCCGAAACCGAAGCTGAAGTCCGCAAGACCGAGCCTGGCCGGACCGGCATGCTCGTGGTCCGCGAAGTGCAGCCGGGATCGACCGCAGAAGGCGTCCTCGAGCCGGGCGATATCCTGGTCCGCCTCGACGGCAAGCTGGCCGATACCTTCGACCCGCTGTCGCAGGTACTCGATGACAAGGTGGGCCAGGTGGTGAAGGTCGAAGTGCAGCGCGGCGGCACGACCCAGACGCACGAGTTGCCCGTCCAGAACCTCGACCAGATTACGCCCGATGAATACCTGGAGCTCGGCGACGGCATCGTGCACACGCTGTCGTGGCAGCAGGCGCGCCACCTTAACTCGCCAGTAAGCGGCGTCTATGTCGCCAATCCGGGCTATGTACTCGGTTCCGCCGGCATTCCGCGCGGCGCCGTGATTACCGACTTCAATGGCAAGCCCACCAAGTCGCTGGCTGACTTCGAGGCCATCCTGCGCACTGTCCAGGACGGTGAGCAGGTCTCGGCCCGCTTCGTTTCCATCGAGGATCCGCGTGCGTCGAAGCTCAAAGTGGTGCGCATGGACCGCCGCTGGTTCCCGATCCGCCACTGCAAGCGGGATGACGCGCTCGGCGTCTGGCCGTGCACGGAGTGGATCAGCGACGGTACGTCCAAGCCGACCGTGCCGGCGGGCACCCGCTTCGCGAAGTCGGGCGATCCGCTGATCGACAAGCTTACGCCGTCACTCGTGCTGGTCGATTTCGACATGCCGTACTCGGTCACCGGCATTACCGATCGCAACTACCACGGCACGGGCCTCGTCATAGACGCGGCTCGGGGCCTGATCCTGATCGATCGCAATACCGTACCCGTGACGCTTGGCGACGTGCGTCTGACGTTCGCCGGCACGCTCGAAGTGCCGGGACGCGTGCTGTATGTGCATCCCGTGCACAACCTGGCCATCGTCGCCTACGACCCGAAGCTGATTGGCGACACGCCGGTGAAGTCGGCAGTGCTGAAGTCGCGTGAATTGAAGGCCGGTGAGCAGGTCTGGGCCGTCGGCCTCAACGCCGATTCCATGGTGCAGTCGCAGGCCGCCACCGTTGCCGCCGTCGACGCCGTGGACTTCCCGCTGTCGCGGACCTTGAGGTTCCGGGATTCCAACCTCGAGACGGTCCGGCTGATCAACGGCCCGGCCGAGTACGACGGCGTGCTCACGAACAAGCAGGGTGAAGTGCTGTCCACGTGGTCGAGCTTCTCCTACGAGGCCGGCCGCGATCTCCGCCAGGACAATAGTGGCATCCCGATCGATCTCGCGCTCGAAATGCTCCCGTTGGTGCAGCAGGGTCTGCCGCTCTATTCGCTGGAGGCCGAGTTCAGCGCGGTGTCGCTGGCAGCCGCGCGTTCGCTCGGGCTGTCGGATGAGTGGGTCAACCGGATCCAGCAGCACAACCCGGCGCGTCGCCAGATCCTCGGGATCACGCGGACCGTGGCGGGATCGCCTGCCGCCAAGCTGCTGCGCCCCGGCGATCTCGTGCTCGCGGTCGACGACGTCGTCGTCAATCGCTTCCGCGAGGTCGAGCGCGCCACGCAGAAGCAGAAGGTGCAGCTCGCGATTCTCCGCGACGGCAAGGAGATGAAGCTCGACATCGATACGATGCCGCTGGTCGGCGAGGACCTGAACCGCATCGTCGTGTGGGCGGGCGCCGTGTTGCACATGCCGCACCGGCCGATGGCCGCGCAGCGGGGCATTCCGCCGCTCGGCGTCTTCGTCGCCTACTTCTCCTACGGTTCCCCGTCAACCCGCAACCAGCTGTGGGCAGGGCGACGCATTGTCGAAGTGGATGGCCAACCGACACCGGATCTCGACGCGTTCCTGAAGACCGTGTCCGGCCGCGAGGAGCGCGCGTCTGTCCGGTTGCGCACCGTTTCCTGGAACGGCGCAGTCGAGGTCATCACGCTCAAGCTCGACAAGCGATACTGGCCTGCCTACGAGCTGCGCCGGACCGCCGGCGGCTGGCAGCGCACGGCGCTCGAATAAGGAAGGGGTGGCGCTGGCGAGCGACACGCGACTCGTCACGACGGAATCGGCTAGCGTTACGCCGGTCAGCCCATTGGGTGCGATCAATCCGCAGCACTGCGCCGCGGACCACACTTCGCCCCGTTCCTGCTTGGTATGATTTGATTATGGCAATTGCACGCGTTACCCAGAAGCAAATCGAAGCGGCTGTTGAGGCGCTCCGTGCGGGGGAGCTCGTGGCGTTTCCCACGGAGACGGTCTACGGCCTGGGTGCCAACGCGAACAATCCCGAAGCGGTTCGCAAGATCTTCGCCCTGAAGGGGCGTCCGTCCAGCCACCCCGTGATCGTGCACGTCGACGACGCCAAGTACCTGCAGCGCTGGGTGCAGGAAATGCCGCCGGCCGCGCAGGCGCTGGCTGACGCGTTCTGGCCGGGCCCCCTCACGCTGGTCCTGAAGCGCGGACCCGCCGTCCACGACGTCATCACCGGCGGCCAGGACACGATTGCCGTGCGCATCCCGAACCATCCGATTGCCCGCCAGCTCCTGACGGCGTTCGGAGGCGGCATTGCAGCCCCCTCTGCCAATCGCTACGGCCATGTCAGCCCCACCCGGACCGAGCATGTCCGGGAGGAATTCGGCGACGACGTGCCGGTCGTGCTGGAGGGGGGTGATTCCAAGATCGGCCTCGAGTCCACGATTGTCTCGTGCTTAGGAGCCGAAACGCGGTTGCTCCGGCCCGGCTTCATCACCGCCAGCCAGCTGCGCGCTGTCGTTCCCGGCCTGATCGTAGGCGCTGATCCCTCGGGGCCTCGCGTCCCCGGCAGTGCGGTTCGCCACTACTCTCCGTCCACGCCTCTCAATATCGTTCCCGGCCGCGAGTTGGCGAAGGTCATCCAGGAATTCGCCTCCACTGAGGCCAAGGTGGCCGTGCTTGGCATGAAGCCGCCGTCGATCGCCAGCCCGTTCATGACCTGGATCAATGCCGGCAACCGGCCGGACCTCTATGCGCGCAACCTGTATTCGAATTTGCGCACGCTCGACAAGTCGGGAGCGCGGATGATCCTCGTCGAGGACGTCCCCGAGGGCGAGCGGTGGGATGCGGTGCGCGACCGGCTCAAGCGGGCCGCCACTGCCGAGAACGTCGTTACTTACGACCATGACGTCGCTGCGCTCCGCGCAGACATGGACGAAGACTTCACCTGACGCACCGCTGACGCCGGAAATTTCCGGCATTTGGCCGCTCTCCCCCCGGGGCGATTGCGTTCCCTGCTTCATCAAAGGTGCGCGCAGCAATCGCTGCAAACCGGTCGCTCGGGTCCAGGCGCCCGTCGCTCGCTCCGTCGCCGAGGGACCTCCTCGCGCCGAGTCCGAAAAAAGTGTGACTCAGTCCTTGCATCGCTGGCCATTTTTGCTACATTGCGCCCGCGCGAGATCAAAGGGGACAGATCTATTTTCCGATCTGGTCCCTGGCGGGACGGAAAACAGATCTGTCCCCTTTTGATCTCACGGCTGTGTAAGAGAGCACTCAGAGGTATTGCGCAAGCTGCAGGTGCCGCTCGACCAGACTCATCACTGGGTTGGTTTAGTGTCAGCAGCTTTTTTCGCAAGAGGTACCTACAGGTGTTACCCCGAGCCGCTATTCAGGCATCGAGTGTCTCTCCTTCCGATTCCTTCGACTCCACTTCGCTCGCCGCGACCGAGATCCGTGCGCTCACCGCCCGATTCGGCTCGCCGCTGCTCGTCGTCGACTGCGAGCAGGTGCGCCGCCAGTATCACGCGCTGAAGGCCGCCCTGCCGGGCGTCGACCTGCATTACGCGCTGAAGCCGCTGCCGCATGCCGCCGTGGTCCAGTGCCTGCACCGCGAAGGCGCGTTCTTCGACCTCGCCACCACCGGCGAAGTCGAGCTGGTGAAGGCGCAGGGTATTGCTCCAGAGCGCTGCATCCACACCCACCCGATCAAGCGCGAGAGCGACATTCGCGACGCGCTGCGCTTCGGCGTGACGACGTTCGTGGCCGACAATCCGGAAGAAGTCCGCAAGTTTGCCAAGTTCAAGAAGCGCGCCGAGCTCCTGATCCGCGTGTCGTTCCGCAGCCCGTCGGCTGTCGTCGACCTGTCGCGCAAGTTCGGCTGTGAGCCGGGCGCGGTCCTCGATCTCATTCGCCTAGCCCGCAGCCTCGGTGTGCGCGTTCGCGGCCTGTCGTTCCATGTCGGCTCGCAGGCCGGCGACTCGTCCAAGTACGTCGAGGCCATCGGTGCCTGCACGAACGTGATTGGCGAGGCGCTGCTGGCCGGCCTGCCGGGACTCGACATCCTCGACATCGGCGGCGGTTTCCCGGTCACCTACCAGGAACAGATGACGCCCATCGATGCTTTCTGCGCGCCGATCCGGGCCGCGCTGGCCCATGTGCCGGCCCACGTGCGCATCATCGCCGAGCCGGGTCGGTTCATTTCGGCTCCTGCCGGCACGGCGGTGGCGACGGTCATGGGCAAGGCCAAGCGGGACGGCCGCTGGTGGTACTACCTCGACGACGGTGTCTACGGTTCGTACAGCGGCCAGATGTTCGACCACGCCAAGTACCCGGTCGACTCGTTGCGCACGGAAGGCGAGCGCTTCCCGAGCGTGCTCGCCGGACCGACGTGCGATTCCATCGACGTCATCGACGACAACATCATGCTGCCCGAGCTCGAGGTCGGTGACCTGGTCGTCGGTCGGGTGATGGGCGCCTACACCTGGGCGAGCGCCACGGACTTCAACTTCTTCCGCCGCGCGAAGGTGGTCGTGATGAACGAAGGACCGGCTGTCGAAGGGCGCGTCGTGCGTCTCGATCGCAAGTCGGGCAAGCGCACCTGAGTCTGAATGGCAGGGCCGCCTTTCCCGGCGGTCCCGCGAGCGTTAGCATCAAGGCCTGCGACTGACCCGGTCGCGGGCCTTTTTCTTTTTCAGGAGCCCCCGATGAAAGCCATTACGGTCGCAAGTCTGGTGCTGGGAGCCCTGCTGTCGGCGGGTACCGCAATGGCTGCCGACGACGCCGTCGTCGACCAGCTGCGCACCGACGTCCGGACGCTGGAGCGCGAAGTACGCGAGCTGTCCCGGCGCCTCGACCAGCTGCAGCAGCCACCGCGCGCGGCAGCGCCGGGATCGGGCGTGACGCGTCGTTCAACCGCCCCCGATCCTTTTCCCGGCGCCTGGCTCAATCCAGACAAGTGGGACAAGGTGAGCACCGGCATGACAGCCCAGGAAGTCATCATCGTCCTCGGCACCCCGGTCTCCCTGCGTCCGGGTGACTCGCCCGGCACCCAGACCCTCTTATATACGCTGCCCATCGGCGACACCGGGTTCCTGACCGGCACGATCAAGCTGCAGGGCGACAGGGTGTCTGAAGTCAGGAAGCCGGAGTTGAGGCAGGTCGCGAAGTAGGAGCGGCCGGACGGCGCTCCGCCCTGACACGCCGCAGCAAACCTGCGCGGCGCTCCGTATTTGCCCTGAAAACGAAAGTAGTTATACTCAATAACAATCGACCGGTTTGAGCATCGCTCGTCGCCGCGCCGGCATTGATACAAGACAGGGGGTCTGAAGAATCATGAGCCGCATCCACGGAACGCTGGTCGCTGTCCTGCTCGGGCTTGCCTTGCCCGCTCTGCCTCTCGTTGCTTCTGCGGCTGCGCCTGCCACCGCGTTGAAGCCGGTGGCGCCGCAGCCTCTCAAGACCGAGTTTGTGTTCACTGCCTACGTCAAAGTCGCTGCGCCGATCGTCATCGGGAAGGGCGCGGACGGATTGCGTCGCTATGTCCCCATCACGGGCGGCGAAGTGCAGGGTCCGATGCTGAAGGGCACCGTGCTTGCTGCAGGCGGTGACCTGCAGGTATTCCGCACCAGCGACGATGTCCTCGCTCTCGAGGCAACGTACATCCTCGAGAGCGACGACGGCGTGAAGATCTCGGTCGTGAACAGTGGCTATCGCCACGGCCCTGCTGAAGTCATCGCCCGGATGGGCCGGGGTGAGGCGGTAGCGCCTGCCGAATACTACTTCCGCACCTCCGCGCGGCTCGATGCGCCGCGCGGTTCGAAGTATGAGTGGGTCAACAGGACCCTGTTCATATCAACGGCCGAACGCCAGGCAGATCTCGTGATCGTGCACTTCTATCGGGTGCTGTAAGGATCGAGGCAGCCCCGGGCAAGTGGGGCAGGTCGCATCGACAGAACAACAAGCGGCACCCCGACGGGGCCACAGGGGAGCGCTATGAAGGGTCGTCACAACGTCTTTTTCTGCTTTCTGGCGATGCTCTGCGAGGGCATCGACCTGCAGTCTGCGGGCGTGGCTGCGGCCGGCATCGCGGGAGAGCTGCATCCCTCGCCACAGGTCTTCGGTTATTTCTTTGCGGCAAGCACAGTGGGCCTGTTCTTCGGTGCCCCGTTCGGTGGCTGGGTCGGCGATCGCAAGGGGCGCAAGTTCGCGCTGATCCTGTCGCTCGCGCTGTTCGGCCTGTTCTCGCTGCTGACGGCTTTCTGCACGACGATCGACACACTGACACTGACCCGTTTCCTCACCGGCTTGGGTCTCGGCGGTGCCATGCCGAACATGATTGCCCTCACCGCTGAGAGCAGCGCCCCCGAGAAGCGCAGCCGCAATGTCACGCTGATGTACTCGGGCGTATCGCTCGGCGGGGCGCTTGCGAGCGTCGTTGCGGTGCTCAGTACGCCCGCGAGCTGGCGCGTCATATTCGTTACCGGTGGCGTAGCGCCGCTCATCATCGCACTGGCCTTCATCTACTTCGTCAAGGAACCCGAGTGGCAGAGCCAGTCGGCCGGCGGGTCGACCGCGCGGCCCGGCTTCGCAGTGGCACTCATGGGTGATGGTCGCGGCCTGAAGACCGCGCTGCTGTGGGGCAGCTTCTTTTTCTCGCTGCTGCTCTTGTACCTCCTGCTGAACTGGCTGCCGTTGCTGCTGGTGGGCATCGGTCTGACGCGCGCCGACGCGGCCTTCACGCAGATCATCTTCAACATCGGGGGCACGGTGGGGGCTGCGTCAATCGGCTTCATGCTCGACCGCGGCAACCGGATGCTGACGACCGGACTCGTCTTCGCGCTACTCGGTGTGATGTTGTTGCTGCTGGCCAAGGCCGGTATCGGCGCGATCACGGTGCTGGCTTTCGTGCTCGGTGCTGCCGTGCTGGCGGCGCAGGCGATCGTTTATGCCTTCGCGCCAAAGTGCTATCCGCGCGCCGTTCGCGGCGTGGCGGTCGGGGCCGCAGTGGGCGTCGGCCGCCTGGGCTCGATCGCCGGTCCCTTGTTCGCCGCTTCGCTGCTGGGCGCGGGACAGTCGAGCGCCCAGGTGCTGATGGGCATGCTGCCCATCGTCGTGGTCGCAGGCGTTGCATCCGTCTTCCTTGCCAGCAGGTTGCCGATCAATGCCCAAGCCGCTGACTGACCTGCCAATGACGGCTGATCCGCCCTACGACTGCACGGTCACGCTGCAGGCGGATGGTGCGTGGCTGATGGAGCCCAAGGGAAAGATGCGCGACTGCCCGGCGCGCGTGACGGATCGGCTCGTACATTGGGCAAGCGCGGCGCCCGATCGCACCTTCATTGCGCAGCGCGGACCACAAGGCGAGTGGGTGCGGGTCAGTTATGCCGAGGCGCTCGCGACGGTCCGGAGGATGGGCGCCGGTCTGCTGGCCAGACGGCTTTCGCCGGATCGGCCCATCGCCATTCTTTCCGGCAGCAGTATCGAGCACCAGCTGCTCGCGCTTGCCGCAATGTATGTCGGCATTCCATACGTCCCCGTCTCGCCTGCCTATTCGCTGACCGAAGGCGCCCTCGGGCGGCTGCAGTACGTGCTGTCGCTGTTGACCCCCGGTCTGATTGCCGTGTTCGGCGGCCCCGAGTACCAGCGTGCGGTAGAAGCCGTGCACGCCGGCGACGCGGGCAGCGACAGGGAGTGGGTCACCCTCACCGGGCGGGAGTTCGGTCGAACCAGTACTGCGCTGGCAGACCTGTCGTCGGACGACGTCGCGGCCGCGGATGCCGCTCACGCGCGTGTGGGTCCGGACTCGATCGTCAAGTTCCTGCTGACGTCGGGATCCACGGGCAATCCCAAGGCGGTGGTCACCACGCATCGCATGCTGATGAGCAATCAGGCGACGCTGCTGCAGGCGATGCCGTTCCTGGAGAAGGAGCCGCCTGTGCTCGTGGACTGGCTGCCCTGGAACCACGTGTTCGGCGGCAGTCACAACATCGGCATCGTCCTGATGAACGGCGGCACGTACTACATCGACTACGGCAAGCCGACCCCGGCCGGCATCAAGGAGACGGTCCGCAACCTCTGCGAAGTCTCTCCCACTGTCTATCTCAACGTGCCGCGCGGCTACGAAGCCCTGCTGCCCTTCCTGCAGCAGGACTCCGCGCTCCGCGAAAGCTTCTTCAAGCGGCTGAGGACGACCTTCGTCGCAGCGGCCGGGCTGTCGCAGGAAGTGTGGAATGGGTACCTCGAGGTGTCTCGCCGGGAGCGGGGCGAAACTGTCCCGATGATCAACGGCATCGGGGCGACGGAGACGGCGCCCAGCGTCACGTTCGCCACGAACACGAGTCGCGCGGGTTTCATCGGGCTGCCGGCCGCCGGTTGCCTGGTCAAGCTCGTTCCAGTGAACGGCAAGCTCGAGCTCCGCGTGCGTGGACCGATGGTCACGCCGGGCTACTGGCGCGATGCCGAGCGAACAGCAGCCGCGTATGACGGGGAAGGCTGGTACCGCATGGGCGATGCCGTGCGCTTTGCCAACACGGACGATCCTGCGGCCGGCCTGATGTTCGATGGACGCATCGCCGAGGACTTCAAACTGTCGTCGGGAACGTGGGTCAGCGTCGGGCCGTTGCGTGCCGCACTGCTGACAGCCTTGTCTCCGCTATGCCTTGACGTCGTGATTGCGGGCCTGAATCGCGATGGGCTCGGCGCGCTCCTGATTCCCGACGCACGCGGCTGTGCGGCGTACTTTCCGCATCTCCCTGCCGATCTCAGTGCGGCGCAGCTGGCGCAATTGCCGGAACTGCGCGCAGAACTGCAGCGTCGCCTCGATCGCTTCGCGGCGGACCATCCGGGAGGCTCGACCAGCATTGCGCGTGCGCTCGTGCTCGATAGCCCGCCCGCACTCGGCAACGGCGAACTGACCGACAAGGGCACGATCAACCAGCGTGCCGTGCTCGACAATCGCGCGAACCTCGTCGAAGCGCTGTATGCGCGCGAACCGGGGCCCGCCGTGATCTGTGTCGCGACGCCCTGAATCCAGGGGATCGTTGCGGCGTACTGATTCTTGAGGAGAGGGATTGATGGCGATTCGCCGGGACGGGGCTGCAGTGCGGAAGCGGTCCTCGGAGGCTGAAGCTGAACTGTTCGACATGGGACTGCTCGAGCAGTCGGTGGGTTATCGGCTGCGCCGGGCCCAGCTCGCCATCTTCGCGAAGGTAACCCATGAACTCAGTGCTCTTGAATTGCGGCCGGGACAGGTGGGCGTATTGACGCTCATCGAACGCAATCCCGGGATCACGCAGGGTGAGGTCTGCACCGCGCTCGGTATCCAGCGCGCCAACCTGGTCACGCTGATCAACGTGCTCGAAGAGCGGGGTATCGTCGAGCGTCAGGCAGTCGCTGCGGATCGCCGATCGAATGCCCTGGTGCTGACGGTGGACGGTCGCCGCCTGTTGCGCAAGGCAGCGGATGCGCTGCGCAGTGCCGAGACTGCCATTACGAGACGCTTGGGCGCCGCCGGACGCGACCAGTTGCTGCACTTGCTTGACCTGCTGACTGAATGAAGAGGGAATTGGCATGAATCAGGAAATCGTTACCGTCAGCACCGCGGGTTCAGCGGGTGAGTTTGCCGTCATCACGGTAAACAACCCGCCGGTGAACACCATCGATGCCGGCGTGCGTGCGGGTCTCGCTGCAGCGCTCGATGCGGTGGAGCGTCGCTCCGCCCTCAAGGGCGTCCTGCTGCGTTGTGAAGGCAGCACGTTTTTTTCGGGCGCGGACATCGGCGAGTTCGCTGGCCCCCCGAAGGAAGTTGAATATCGCCTGCTGTTCGGACGCTTCGAGGCGCTGACCGTTCCCGTCGTCGTTGCCATGCACGGCACTGTCATGGGAGGGGGGCTCGAAATCGCGCTCGCCTGCCACTACCGCGTGGCTGCACCCGGCACCCGCTTTGGTCTGCCAGAAGTGACGTTAGGCATCATCCCCGGTGCAGGCGGCACGCAGCGCATGCCTCGCCTGATTGGCGTCGAAAAGACCCTTGACCTCGTGCTGGGGGCGAAGCCGGTCGATACGGCGGCCGCGATGCAGGCCGGGTTCCTCGATGCCGTGTTGGAGGGCGATCTCGCTGCCGCCGCGCTCGACCACCTGAAGGCGCTGGTCGCGGCGGGCAGTGGACCGCGACGGACCTCCGAGCGGCCGGTCGATCCGTCCA
>Ga0114966_10005232_pt1 | contig 11026 bp, 8 predicted proteins | sample M_130207_XF_Meta_FD_87029 | JGI IMG/M metagenome (GOLD analysis project Ga0114966, IMG submission 87029) | Freshwater microbial communities from Lake Montjoie, Canada to study carbon cycling - M_130207_XF_MetaG | ecosystem: Environmental > Aquatic > Freshwater > Lake | place: Lake Montjoie...
CGTAGCAGCCCCTGCCGTCACTGCAGCAGCCCCTGCACCGGCCGAAGCAGCCCCTGCGGTCACGGAAGCAGCCCCTACACCGACCGAAGCAGCTCCTGCCGTCACGGAAGCAGCACCTGCCGAAACGCCCGCTGCCGTGTCGCCAAGCTTTGACGTTATGCGCCTTGATCCTGATGGGGCTGCGGTCGTGGCAGGGCAGGTTGCTTCTGGCGCAAAAGTGTCGATCCTAGTCGACGGGGCTGAAGTGGCAACTGCCGCCGCCGATGACACGGGCAAGTTCGTGGCGATGTTCGATCTGCCCGCCGCCGATGCGGGCCGCTTGATGACGATGGTTGCAACTTTGTCGGATGGCACCAAGGTGGAGTCGGATGCCTCTGTCGCTTTGGCCGCAACGACCGCACCTGCCGCTGAGGCCACCGCACAGGCTGCGACCACCGAAGCGCAAGCTGGCACGACGGCCGTTGCCGTGACTGAGGAAGGCGCCAAGGTCTTGCAGACCGACACCAATGTTGCCGCCGAAGTGGCCACAAACGTCACGATCGACACCATCGCCTATCCCACGCCTGAGACGGTGCAATTTGGGGGCCGCGGCACGGTGGGCAACTTCATCCGCCTGTATCTGGATAATGCGCCCTTGGGTGACCCTGCCACAGTTGGGGCAGATGGCACTTGGAACCTGACCCAAACGGGCATCGCGCCCAAAATTTACACCCTGCGCGCCGATGAGGTGGACGGGGCGGGCACGGTGATTTCGCGCTATGAAACTCCCTTCAAGCGCGAAACACCCGAGGCTTTGGCCGCGGCCAATGGCACGGCGCCTGCCGCTGCCGAAACCGCAGCGCCCGCTGCCGAAACCGCAGCGACAGCGCCTGCTGCTGATGGCACAGCCACAACAGAGACGGCAACCGCCGCTGCCGCCTCTACCGACACCACGGCGCAAGCCACGACCGAAGCAGCCCCTGCGGCCAAGGTGGCAACCGCGACGGAAACAGCCTCTGAACCAGCGACCCCCGCAGCTTTGGTGACAGTGACTGTGCAGCCGGGCTTTACCCTCTGGGGCATTGCCAAGCGGCAACTGGGCCAAGGCATCATGTATGTGCAGGTTTACGAGGCGAATAAGGACAAGATCAAAGACCCCGACCTGATCTATCCGGGCCAAGTTTTTACCCTGCCGCAAAACTAAGGCGCTACACGCTTTTATGACGGCCCCGAGGCAGCAAAGGCTGTGTCGGGGCCTTTACTTATCTCCCGTCCTGTCCCAAGTCTGCCAAAGCCAGCGGAACGCTCCGCCATGACTTCCCAAGGGACATTTGATGCGCAGACTGACCAGAACCGCCACCTCTGCCGATATCGCCAAAGCACCTGCAAATGGTTGGCAAACGATAAAGCGGATCGCTCCCTATCTGTGGCCCAAGGGCGAGCTTTGGGTGAAACAAAGGGTGGTTTTTGCGCTGCGTTTGCTGCTTGTGTCTAAGCTTGTCTCGGTCTGCACACCCTATCTGTATAAAAAAGCCGTCGATGCGCTGACCAGCCATTCTGGCACCGATATCGGGTCTGCGCTGCTGCTGGGCGCTGTCGGGCTGACGGTGGCTTATGGGTTGGCGCGCATGGGCACGGTGTTTTTTGGCGAAATGCGCGATTGGGTCTTTGTGCGGGTGGGCCAACGGGCTTTGCGCAAATTGGCCTTTGAAACTTTCACCCACATTCACCGCTTATCGCTGCGCTATCACATCACGCGCAAGACGGGGGGCCTAAGCCGTGTGATTGAACGCGGGGTGAAGGGCGTTGATTTTCTTTTGCGCTTTATGCTGTTTTCGATCATTCCGCTGATCTTGGAACTCATCATGGTTTCGGTGATCTTTGCCGCCTATTTTGGCTGGCTGTATATGGTCGTCGTGTTGGTCACGATCACGCTCTATGTGACCTATACGTTCAAAGTCACCGAATGGCGCGTACAGATCCGCCGCGCAATGAATGACCAAGACACCGATGCCAACCAAAAGGCCATCGATTCGCTTTTGAACTATGAAACCGTCAAATATTTCAACGCCGAAGCGCGCGAAGCCGCCCGCTACGACCGCGCCATGCAGGCCTATGAAGGTTTTGCCGTGCGTACGGGGCAATCGCTGTCGATCCTGAACATCGGGCAGAACGTGATCATCACGATTGGCCTGATCATTGTCATGGTCATGTCGGCCATCGGCGTGCAGCAGGGCCAGTTCACGGTGGGCGATTTTGTCATGGTCAACGCCTATATGATGCAAATCACCCTGCCTTTGGGCTTTTTGGGCACGGTTTACCGCGAAATTCGCCAAGCTTTGGTGGATATGGGCGAGATGTTTGGCCTGTTGTCGCAACCCGCCGAAATCACCGATGCGCCCAATGCGCCCGATCTAAAGGTGCCCAAGGGCGAGGTGGTGTTTGACAATGTCACTTTCGCTTACGATGCCAACCGCCCAATTCTAAAGGGTATTTCCCTGCGCGTTGGGCCGGGGCAGAAGATTGCGCTGGTCGGTCCGTCTGGTTCGGGCAAATCGACCATCGGGCGGTTGTTGTTTAGGTTTTACGAGGTGACAGGCGGGGCTATCACCATCGACGGGCAAGATATTCGCAGCGTGACCCAAACCAGCCTGCACCAATCCATCGGGGTCGTGCCGCAAGATACGGTGCTGTTCAACGACACGGTCTATTACAACATCGCCTACGGCAACCCCGATGCGCCGCGCGAAGCGGTGGAGGCTGCGGCGAAGGCCGCAAAGATCCATGATTTCATTATGTCCCTTCCAGACGGCTACGAGGCCAAAGTGGGCGAGCGTGGTCTGAAACTGTCCGGCGGCGAAAAGCAGCGCGTGGGCATTGCGCGCACCTTGCTAAAGAACCCGCCGATCTTGGTGCTAGACGAGGCCACCTCGGCCTTAGACACGCAAACCGAACGCGACATTCAAGACAGTTTGCAACTCATGGGGCAGGGCCGTTCTGTGATCACCATTGCCCACCGCCTGTCAACCATCGCCGACTCTGACCGGATTTTGGTGCTGGAAGACGGCCTCGTGCGCGAAGAGGGCACGCATGAGCAGTTGCTGGCCCTAGGCGGGCGCTATGCGGCTATGTGGGAACGCCAATCGGCCGAAGAGATGCAAGCCCAAGCCGAAGCCAAGGCCGCAAGGGCAGCAGCACTTTAGGGCAGGGCTTGTCCCCCTTGGCCCTAAGCGTGTAAGACTTGAGCAAAGCAGGAGGCCGCATGAGCACCCCAGACAGTTTCGTCGACGAAGTCACCGATGCCGTTCGCAGCGACAGGCTTTATGCCGCCTTTCGCAGATATGGCTGGATCGGCATTGTGGTCGTGCTGCTGATTGTCGGCGGTGCGGGCTATAATGAATGGCAAAAAGCCCAAACGGCGGCGCGGGCGGAACGGTTCGGCGATGCGCTGATGGCTGCGGCTGAGAATACTGATCCCGCTGCGCGCAGCGCTGCGCTGGCCGCCGTGCCTGCGGACGGCGATCAGCAAGCCCTTTTGGCCCTGCTGAAAGCGTCTGACCCTACGACTGACAAGGCCGCTGCCTTGGCAGCCTTGGACGCTTTGGTGGCAGACACGGCACGCCCGCAGATTTACCGCGACTTAGGCCTGATCAAGCGCGTGGCGATTGCGGGCTCAGATCAACCCTTGGCCGAGCGTCGCGCGGCTTTGGCGACAATTGATGTTGCTGGTCGCCCAATGCGGGTTTTGGCCGAAGAGCACTTGGCTTATCTTCTTTTGGAAGAAGATAAAAAGGACGAGGCATTGGCCGCTTTGATCACGCTGGTGCAAGATCAAGAAGCGCCTGCAGGCCAGCGCCAACGTCTGGGCATGGCGATTACCGCCTTGGGCGGTACGGTGCCCGAAACGAAACCAGCGGCTGCTGATGCCGCTCCCTCTCAGGGGTGAGGCAAACGCGATGACCACCAAGCAGGCTGCAAAGCAAAGCACGGGCGCAATGGGCAAAGCCGCGCTGATGGCGCTGGTGGCCGCTGTGGCGCTGGCAGCGTGCAATAAGGACGTGATTTTGGAAGGCACGCGCTTTCCGATCCGCGCACCTTTGGCAGATTCGATCCCAGTCGATGGCCAGCCGGCCCCGGTGCCGCCGCAAGACCGCGCAGCCAACAAAACAGCATCCATTTCCTTGCCGGCAGCCGTGGCCAATGCGGATTGGCCGCAGCGCGGTGGGTCGGTGCGCCACAGCGGGCCGCATGGCGCGCTAAGTGCAACGCCGCAATTGGTGTGGAGCGTTGCGATTGGGGCGGGCAACTCGAAGAAAAACCGTATTGAAGCAGCCCCTGTTGTGTCAGGCGGGGCTGTGTTTGTGATGGACGCGCTGTCAGGTGTCACGGCGGTTTCGGTCCAAGGGGCCAAGCTGTGGCAGGCCGATTTGACGGCAAGTTTTGACAATGGTGGAGGCGTGTCGGGCGGCGGCTTGGCTGCTGACGGCGGGCGGCTTTATGCTACGACGGGCTATGGCGAGACGATTGCTTTGAACATCGCAGATGGCACAATTCTTTGGCGGCAACGCTTGGGCGCTATGCCCACGGGCGCGCCAGCTGTTGCGGGCAATGTCGTGTATGTCGTGGGGGCCGATGGCACGGGCTGGGCGCTGAATGCCGCCACGGGGCGCATTCTTTGGCAAGCCACGGGGGCCAGCAATGTGGAGCCGTTCCGCTTTCAAGCCGGCGCTTCGCCTGCGGTCGACGGCAATCGGGTGATCTTCCCCTTCTCTTCGGGGGTTTTGCTTGCGGTGGAGACGGGCACAGGCATGGCTATATGGTCTTCGGCTGTGTCGGGCAAACGCTTGGGCCGCTCTTACGCCACGTCGGGCGATGTGACGGGTGATCCTGTCATGGTTGGCGGCGTGGTTTATGCCGGAACCGAGGCGGGTCAAACCGGCGCCTTTGCGCAAGACACGGGCGAGGTTATCTGGACCGCAGGCGAAGGCGCTTTGAACCCGCCTTTGGTTGTGGGCGGGTCGGTCTTTGTGGCCAATGACGAAGGCCGCCTTGTGCGCCTAAATGCGCGTGATGGTCAAACCATCTGGGCGGTTGATCTGCCCAATTTCACCAAGACCAAACCCAAAAAGCTGATGGAAATCACTGCCAGCTTTGGGCCTGTTCTGGCGGGGGGGCATATCGTTGTCGGCTCCTCTGATGGGCAGCTGCGCCTTTTTAACCCCACCGATGGCAGCCTAGCGGGCCAAGTGGATTTGCCAGGGGGGGCGGCAACGCCGCCCGCTTTGGCGCAGGGGCTGCTTTTCATCGTCAACACCAAGGGCCAACTTCTGGCTTTCCGCTGACAGGCGTTGGGTGTAAGCGAACCGCTTGCGAACGCAAGGAGCGTCAATGAGCTTTACCCTCGCCATCGTGGGCCGCCCCAATGTGGGCAAGTCGACCCTGTTCAACCGGCTTGTGGGCCGCAAACTGGCGTTGGTTGATGACCAACCCGGTGTGACGCGCGATTTGCGCGAAGGCGACGCCAAACTGTTCGATCTGCGCTTTACCGTGATCGACACGGCGGGCTTGGAAGAAATCACCGACGACAGCCTGCAAGGCCGGATGCGCCGCCTGACAGAACGTGCCGTGGATATGGCCGACGTCAGCCTGTTTCTGATCGACGGGCGTGTGGGTGTGACCCCTTCAGACGAAACCTTTGCCGATATTTTGCGCAAAAAGGGTGCCAAGGTGATCTTGGGTGTCAATAAGGCCGAAGGCAAAGCGGGCGATGCCGGCGCGCTGGAAGGGTGGAGCCTTGGGCTTGGCGAACCGATCCGCCTTTCGGCCGAGCATGGCGAAGGGATCGACGATCTTTACAACGCCTTAAAGCCCTTTGAAGAGCTGTTCGCCGCCCGCGCCGAGGCTGATGCCCCTGTGGTCGATGTGGATATTTCCGAAGAAGAGGCAGAGCTTGAGGCGGATGATGTATCGTGGCGGCCTTCGGTCGACAAACCGCTGCAAATCGCCGTGATTGGCCGCCCCAATGCGGGCAAATCGACGCTGATCAACACGATATTAGGCTATGACCGGTTGCTTACGGGACCAGAGGCGGGGATCACCCGCGACGCGATTTCGGTGAAAACCGAATGGCGCGGCACGCCGACCCGTATTTTTGATACGGCGGGGATGCGCAAAAAGGGCAAGGTGGTCGAAAAGCTTGAAAAGCTGTCTGTCGCCGATGGCCTGCGCGCGGTGCGCTTTGCCGAAGTGGTGGTTGTGCTGCTGGACGTTGAAATTCCTTTCGAAACCCAAGATTTGCGGATCTGTGACTTTGCCGAAACCGAAGGCCGCGCCGTTGTGGTGGCGATCAACAAATGGGATTTGGAAGACGAAAAGCAAGAAAAGCTGGCCGAACTGAAAGAGATGTTCGAACGTCTGCTGCCCCAGTTGCGCGGCGCGCCTTTGGTGACCATCTCGGGCAAAACGGGCCGCGGAATGGACCGTTTGCACGAAGCCATCCTCAAAGCGCATGAGGTGTGGAACCGCCGTGTACCCACCGCCCGCCTGAACACATGGCTGGGCGCTATGACCGAAGCGCACCCGCCACCCGCCCCCGGCGGCAAGCGCATTCGGATGCGCTATATGACGCAGGTCAAAACCCGCCCGCCGGGCTTTATCGTGATGTGTTCGCACCCCGAGGATATGCCCGACAGCTACCGCCGCTATCTGGTGAACGGGTTGCGTGAGCATTTTGATATGCCCGGCACGCCCATTCGCGTGACGTTGCGCTCGCAAGGCGACAAGAACCCGTTCAAGAACCCCAAGTTCAACACGCCCTCGCGCTTGCGCAAGCATTTGGATGGGCCGAAGAAGCCTTAAAGGCCGATCATTCGTTTGATGTCGGCGGGCGTTGCGCCTTCTGCCAGATATTTGGCCAAAGCGCGCGCATCATCGCGCTTGGCCAAGCGCTTGCCCTGATCGTCGCGGATCAGGGCGTGGTGGTGATAGGTGGGGGTGGCTAGGCCCAGTAGGCGTTGCAGGGCAACTTGTAACGGGGTTGCCGCGAAAAGGTCTTGGCCGCGCGTCACCTCCGTAACACCCTGCGCAGCGTCATCCACCACCACGGCCAGATGATAAGCCACACCAATATCGCGGCGTGACAAGATCACATCGCCGCTGGTGCTGATCAGTTGGGCGGGGTTGATCTTGTAGGTGGCGGGATTTGTGCCGGTTTCGGTAAAGCTTAGGTCGGGCAGCACGTGCACCGCTTTGACCATGTTCAACCGGACAGCGCCGCTTTGGTGATTGGCATCCCTGCAAGTGCCCGGATAGATCGGCCCATCGACGCCTTCTTGCGGGGCAGACAAGGCAGCGCGGATATCGGCGCGGGTGCAGGTGCATTGATAGGTTAGGCCCTGAGCGGTAAGCTGGTTTAGGGCTGCGTCATAGGCCCCTTGGCGGGCAGATTGGCGCATCACAGGCTGCTCCCAATTCAGGCCCAGCCAATGCAGATCGTCGAATATCTGCGCCTCATACTCTGGCTTGCAACGGGTGCGGTCGATGTCTTCGATCCGCACCAAAAACTTATCGCCTCGTGCTGCGGCAATCAGCGCCGCATAGGCATGGCCCAAATGCAAAGGGCCGGTGGGCGAGGGTGCAAAGCGCGTTACCCTAGCCATTGGGTGAAAGACTCTTTGGCCCGATCTGTATAGGCCTTGTAGCGATCTTTGCGCCCCTTGCGCCCACCGCGCGCGTCAATCGGGGGGAAGAGGCCAAAGTTCACATTCATCGGCTGGAAGGTCTTCGCCTCGGCTCCGCCGGTGATATGGGTGATAAGCGCGCCCATAGCGGTGTCGGGCGGGGGGGCGGTGATCAGCTTGCTCTGCATTTCCGCAGACGCCATTCGCCCTGCAACCAGCCCCATAGCCGCACTTTCCACATAGCCTTCAACGCCCGTAATCTGCCCTGCAAAGCGAATGTTGGGGCGCGATTTCAGGCGCATTTGGTCATCAAGCAAGGTGGGCGAGTTGATGAAGGTGTTGCGGTGAATGCCACCCAAGCGGGCAAAAGAGGCATTCTCAAGCCCCGGAATCATTTTAAAAACAGACAGTTGCGCGCCATATTTCATCTTGGTCTGAAAGCCCACGATGTTATACAGCGTGCCCAGTTTATTATCGCGGCGCAGTTGCACCACGGCATAGGGCTTTTGCGGATTGTGCGGGTTGGTCAGCCCCACCGGCTTCATCGGGCCAAAACGCAGGGTCTGGGGGCCGCGCTCGGCCATCACTTCGATGGGCAGGCAACCGTCAAAATAGCTAGCAGCCTCTTCAGGGCGGAATTCTGTCTTTTCCGCCGCAAGAAGGGCTGCGATAAAGGCGTCATACTGCGCCTTATCCATCGGGCAGTTCATATAGGCGGTTTGCTCTTCCAGCGTTTCGCCCTTGTCATAGCGCGACTGCATCCATGCGACCGACATATCCACGCTTTCGGCATAAACGATGGGGGCTATGGCATCAAAAAATGCCAAGGCTTCGGCATTGGTATGGGCGCGGATGCTGTGGGCCAGCGCGGTCGAGGTCAGCGGGCCGGTGGCGATGATCCATTGGCCGTCTGTGGGCAGTTCGGTGACTTCCTCGTATGACACCGACACCAGCGGATGGCTTTTCAGCTTGGTGGTGACAAAGGCGGCGAAGGGGTCGCGGTCAACGGCCAAAGCGCCCCCTGCGGGCAAGCGGTGCGCTTCGGCGGCTTGCAGGATCAAGCCATTGGCCGCGCGCATTTCCCAATGCAGCAAGCCCACGGCGTTTTGTTCGCTGTCGTCCGAGCGGAAAGAGTTCGAGCAGACCATTTCCGCAAAATCGCCTGACCGATGGGCAAAGGTGCCCTTGGCAGGGCGCATTTCGTGGATAACAACCGGCACGCCCGCTTCAGCCGCTTGCCAAGCAGCCTCTGACCCAGCCATGCCGCCGCCGATGATGTGTAAAGGTTCCATCAGGGGGATTTAGGGGGTTTTGGGACGTAGGGAAAGGGTGGATTGGGCGGTTGGGCAGGGCTATGGCCGCTGGCCATTGTCAACCCGGCAGAATCGAGTTGAAGTTCCGCTCTTGGAAAACTGCGGGTTTGTGGAACTTATAGGTCAAGCCCAGCGTTAAGATGGTTGGCTGATAAGTGCCGTCATTCCTCAGTCCGTATCTGACGTTCAAAGCGAGCTTTGGGGTCATGGCATAATCCGCACCGATGTATGCGTAACGGTCAGTGTGGGCAGCGGGAGACTGCTTCATAAAATGAAGGCCACCTGTCAGACTTATGTGATCATTAAGCCCATATACGGCGTCAATAACCAAGGAAGTGGCGGAATAATCGGAAACATCACCAATACCCTTAGTGGATAAAACTGCCACTTGAACTGTAAGTGCGTTTTTTGTTTGGGCTGCTTCTAACCCAAAGGTTACATAAACTTCTTCGCCGGAGGTGTCGGTGTATTCGTAGGATTCTCGACCAAGGAAAGCACCAAGCGTAACTTCAGGTGCAACCGCATAGGTCAGGTGCGCGTCGCCGTTTACATAGCCGGTTTGGTCCGCATAGTGACCAGCTGATAAACCGATTTGCGCGCCCAAAACGGGGCTGATGCTATAAGCAAGCGTGCCCTGAACATCCGTTTGGTCTGGGTAGTCAACGGGATTTTCACCATAAAAGGTATTCTGCGTCAAAACTAAACTGCCGCCCGTGATTTCAAACGCCATAGCGGCCGAGGACATGAGGCTGGCGGTTAGAGCCATGGATAAAACACGTTTCATGATTTTTCTCTCAGGTGACAAAACTTGCCGCGACGGCACTGCGCTTATATTGTCCTCGCGTAGGGGTGATGTGTGGCAGAAAACCTTGAAGAAATATCCAAAGATGGCGGAAAAACAAAAAACGCCATTGTGACGTTGCATATTTGCAACCATTTTGTGTCAAGCAGCAGGGCGTCAGCGGCTTGTTGGGCTCGCAGCCGTCGCCAAAGCAGCACGCTCAGCTGCGACATACTCTGCAGCATCTTGTCCCTGATAGCGGCTCAACTCTGCGGCTTTGTCGAAAAACCCCTGTGCGGGCAGGTCTTTGGCCAAGCGGCCTGATAATACGACGGCGCGGAACGGGTGGTTTTGGGCGGCGTCTTCTTCCATCGTCGTTTCCAGCGTTGCGGTCAGGCGGGCGATGGTAGAAGGGCCGGTCATTTCCAACTCGCGGGCGAGTTGGCCGTAGGTGATGGTTTGGCCCCCTGCGGCCAGTTGTGCCAGCCGCAGGGTCAGGGATTGCATCATTCTTCGGCTTGTTCGGCCACGCGGGCGACAGAGACGACCTCTTCCGCGCCGCCGGTGTTCAGCACCTTAACCCCGCCCGCACTGCGCGAGCGGAAGCTGATCTGGTCAACCGGCACGCGGATCGATTGGCCGGTGGAGGTGGCGAGCATAATCTGATCGGACAGATCCACCTTGAACGAGGCGACCAAGGGCCCGCCGCGCATGGCGGAATCCATGGCCTTAACACCCATGCCGCCACGCCCGCGCACGGGGTAATCGTGGGAAGACGACAGCTTGCCCGTGCCAGAGGTGGTGATCGTCAAGATCAAATCCTCGGCCGCCGACATCTGCGCATAGCGTTCGGGCGACAGTTGCCCTGCTTCGACCGCTTCGCCGTCTTCATCGGCTTCGGCTTCCTCCACAACGCCAGCCATCAGGCGGCGTTGTTTCAGATAGGCCTCGCGTTCAGCAGGGTCGGCTTCAAAGTGGCGGATCACCGACATGGACACAACCTTATCGCCGTCGCCCAAGCGAATGCCGCGCACACCGGTTGAGCCGCGCGATTTGAACACGCGAATCTCGGTTGTGGCAAAGCGAATGGCGCGGCCAAGCGCTGTCACCAACATCACATCGTCTTGATCGTCGCAGATGGCGGCGTTGACCAGCGTCACCCCGTCGGGCAGCTTCATGGCGATTTTGCCGTTGCGCTGCACATTGGTGAAATCGGACAGGTCGTTCTGGCGCACATCGCCGTCAGAGGTGGAAAAGACGATCTGCAGATTGTC
>Ga0114966_10005234_pt1 | contig 11023 bp, 11 predicted proteins | sample M_130207_XF_Meta_FD_87029 | JGI IMG/M metagenome (GOLD analysis project Ga0114966, IMG submission 87029) | Freshwater microbial communities from Lake Montjoie, Canada to study carbon cycling - M_130207_XF_MetaG | ecosystem: Environmental > Aquatic > Freshwater > Lake | place: Lake Montjoie...
TCGTCGAGGTACTTAGCCTCGAAGTCGTAAAAGTCGTGGCCGCCGCGCACCACGATCTCGGCGCACACGCTGGCCTGCGGCACACCGTCGACGACCAGCACCGCGCACTCGACCTCGCGGGCATTCTCAATGCCGGCTTCGACGACCACCTTGGGGTCGTGGACTCGCGCGGCCTCGATAGCGGCCGCGAGCCCGGCGAGATCGGTGAGCCGCGTGATGCCGAGGCTGCTGCCGGCGCGCGCGGGCTTGACGAACAGCGGACGCCCGGGCAAATCGGCCAGCGCGGCACAGCGGGCCAGCGAGAACTCACGGTCGGTGCGCCACTGGCGGTCAGTGACCACCTCGTAGGGGCCGGTGGGGAGTCCGGCCGCGACCACCAGCGACTTCATATGCCCCTTGTCCATGCCCGCGGCCGAGGCGAAGACTCCTGAACCCACGTAGGGCACCCCGGCCAACTCGAGCAGCCCCTGCACGGTGCCATCCTCGCCCCACGGCCCGTGCAGCACTGGAAACACCACATCAACCCCAGACTCACCCCAGCCCCCGCCCAGCTCGGCCAGGGTCACCGATCCGGCCCGCTGCCGCAGCGTGACGTCGGAGCCCGACGACTCGACCTCCGGGAGCACGCCGTCGGCGATCATGAGCCGATCGGGGTCATCGGACACCTCGACCCAGCGGCCGTCAGGCGCGATGCCGATGGGCACCACGTCGTAGCGGTTACGGTCGATGGCACGGAGCAGGCTGCCGGCGGACACGCATGAGATGGCATGCTCACTTGAGCGGCCTCCGAAGAGCACCACCACGCGGACCTTCGGCTGCTCCACCACGCTGGCGAGCCTACCGGCAGCCCACGCAGTAGCGTGACGACATGACAGCTGAGTGGGCACCAGACTCGCGCGTAGTGTCGGCCGGACGACCCCCGCGTACCCCGGACGCGCCTCTGAACACACCTATTGTTCCGGCCTCCTCCTTCCACGCCGAGGGACCGCTCGAATACGCGCGCGAGGGATCGCCCACCGTCGCCTCGCTCGAGGACCTGCTGGCCGACCTCGAGGGTGGCACCGCCGTGGCCTTCGCCTCGGGCATGGCGGCAGTCAACGCTGCGCTCGAGGTGGTCCCTGCCGGTGGAGTCGTCGCCGCGCCCACCCACAGCTACACCGGAACCGCGTGGCGGCTGCGCGAGCTGCACGAACTCGGGCGAGTGTCACTGCGCCACTATCAGGCCGACGACACCGAGGCACTGATCCAGGCTGTCGAGGGGGCGGCGCTGCTCTGGATTGAGTCGCCGACCAACCCCATGATGGAGGTCACCGACATCCGCGCGGGTGTTGCAGCAGCTCGCTCGACGGGAGCCCTGGTGCTGGTCGACAACACCTTTGCCACGCCCCTGCGCCAGCGCCCCCTCGACCTCGGCGCCGACATCGCCCTGCACAGCGTGACGAAGTTCATCGGCGGCCATTCCGACCTGCTCATGGGCGCCCTGGTGGCGCGCGACACCGAGCTCGCCGAGTACCTGCGAACCCGGCGCGTTCTGCTCGGGGCTGCTCCCGGGGCTCTCGAGGCCTACCTCGCGGTGCGCGGCGCACGCACGCTCGCGCTGCGACTCGACCGCTCCGAGGCCACTGCCGGCGCCCTTGCCGAGCGGCTGGCCGCACATCCGTCGGTCGAGCGGGTGCACTATCCCGGACTCGCCACTGACCCCGGCCACGCGCTGGCCGCGAGCCAGTGCTCGGGGTTCGGCTCGATGATGTCGATCGTGGTGCGCGGTGGCGCGCAGGCCGCCGAGGCAGCCGAGGCCGCAGACCGAGTGTGCCGCTCAGTCGAGCTATGGACCTACGCCACCAGTCTGGGCGGGGTTGAGTCGCTGATCGAGCGCCGCCGCCGTTGGCCAGGCGAGGCCGGTGACGTGCCAGAGGGGCTGCTGCGGCTCAGCGTGGGCATCGAGAACGCCGACGACCTGTGGCTCGACCTCAACCGCGCCCTGCTCGCCTGAGTGGCCCTGCCGGGACCTCGAGCTGACACCGTGGGCCACGCACTCCGCGAGGTAAGCGACGACGCTAGACGATGCCCTCGGCCTTGGTCTCGCGGCTCATGAAGGCGCGCAGCATGTCGGCTGGCGGCATCCCGCGATGCACCACGTTGACCACCTGCTCGGTGATGGGCACATCGACCCCGTGGTGGCGCGCGAGGTCGAGAATCGCCTGACAGCTCTTCACGCCCTCGCAGGTCTGTTTGGTGGACGCGATGGTCTCGTCGACCGAGAGCCCGCGGCCCAGGTTCTCGCCAAAGGTGCGGTTGCGTGACAGTGGCGACGAGCAGGTGGCAATCAGGTCACCGATGCCGGCAAGCCCGAGGAAGGTCTCAGATTCTGCGCCCAGCGCGACCCCGAGGCGGGTCATTTCGACGAGGCCGCGCGTGATGAGTGACGCCTGCGCGTTTTCTCCGAAGCCCATGCCCACCGCCATGCCGTTGGCGAGCGCGATGACGTTCTTCACCGCGCCCCCGATCTCGACCCCAATCACGTCGGTGGTCCAGTAGGGGCGGAAGTAGGCGTTCGAACACGAGTCCTGCAGCCGAACCGCCGCTTCCTCGTCGGCGCAGGCCACGGTGGTGGCGGCCGGCTGCCGCTGCGCGATCTCGCGCGCGAGGTTGGGACCTGATACCACCGCGATCCGCTCGGAGCCCACTCCTGCAACCTCACAGATCACCTCGCTCATGCGTAGTGTGGTGCCCACTTCGATGCCCTTGATGAGCGACACAAGGGTCGAGCCCGGAGGCAGCAGCGGGCGCCACGCCGAGAGGTTCTCGCGCAGCGTCTGCGACGGAACAGCCAGCACCACGATCGCGGCGCCGTCGAGCGCCCGCGCCACGTCGGAGGTAGCGCGCAGCGAGGCCGGCAGGGCGATGTCCGGGTGGTAGGCGGGGTTGACGTGGTCGCGGTCGATCGACTCGGCTAGGTGCGTCTCACGGGCCCACAGCGTGACGTCGGAGCCCGCGTCGGCCAGCACCATGCTGAACGCCGTGCCCCACGAACCACTGCCCATCACGGCCACGCGCGTCATGGGGTCATCCTGCCCTGCCCTGACCCGGCAGGTGGCGAAAGCGGCCACACGAAGCGTGGTGTCGGGGCGACCTCACCCCGAATCTGCTCAAGCAGCCCGGTGATCGCCAACATCAATCGCTCGGTCGCCTCGACGACCTCAGCCTCCGAGGCTGGGTGGCCCCGCAGGTCGTCAAGGTCAAGGGGTGGGCCCGCCCACACCCGCATGGTCTTGCGCGGGAAGAATCGGAGCTCCTTCACGTAGGGGCGCATCACCTCGTGGGCACCCCACTGCGCCACCGGCACCAGCGGTGCACCGCTCTCGAGCGCGATGCGCACCGCCCCCGACTTACCCGTCATTGGCCACAGACCGGGCGCTCGCGTGAGGGTGCCCTCGGGGTACACCAGCACGCACTCCCCCGCACGCGCGGCCGCAACGGCAGCGGTGAGTGCGTCTGCTGCTTCGGCGGTGCCACGGTGCACGGGAATTTGGCCTGCTCCTCGCACGATTCGCCCCACGACCGGCACCCTGAACATCACATCCTTGGCCAGGAATCGTGGCAACCGACCGTTGTCGACCAGGAAGTGCGAGACCACGAGGGGGTCGAACCAGGAGAGGTGATTGACAGCCACCACGATGCCGTGATCGAGGGAGCCGCCCACGCGTAGATGCTCGGCACCGCGCCAGTCGCGACGGGTGAGCGACATCAGCAGTGGGCGCAGCGCCACCACCACCAGCCGGTACGAGGCCGACATGGTCACCCTGCTGCTGTGCCTTACCCGGCCCATGAGGTCTCCCGCCCTTTCTCCCCGACCGCCCATGGTGGCACGCGGCACCGCCCGACTCGGTGCACTCGCAGGGACGTGTGAGTGCAAGGATCAACCCATGGGAGCCCCCGGAGTGCCGAATTGGGCCGTGATCATTCCGCTCAAGCCGCTTGACCGCAGCAAGACGCGGCTCGAGGTGGAAGACGACAGGCGCGCGCACCTAGCCTTGGCGTTCGCGCGCGACGTGGTCGCCGCGGCACTCGCGTGCCCGATCGTGTCGGAGGTCGTGGTCGTTACCGACGACCCGCGTGCCACCGCGGTGCTGCGCGCCCAGGGGGCACGGGTCATCTCTGACGTCCGCGGCGGGCTCAACGTCGCCTTCGAGCACGGCGCCACCACAGCACGTGCCCGCAACGCCGAGGTCGGGGTGGCTGCCCTCGCCGGCGACCTTCCTGCACTGCGCGCCGACGAACTCGAGCGCGCCCTGCGGGCGGCCTGGCCCCGCAGACGCTGCTACGTGCCCGACGCCGACGGTGTCGGCACGGTGCTGCTCACGGCCCGTCCCGGAGTGGGGCTCGGCGCCGCCTTCGGTATCGCGTCGTCCGACGAGCACCTCGCGTCAGGCGCCTATCCGCTCGATCTCGACGACTGCCCGGGCCTGCGGCGCGACGTCGACATCGCAGCTCACCTCGCGGCCGTGATCGAAATCGGGGTTGGCCCTGCCACCGCCGACGTCCTCGAAACGGTGAGCCCGGCCTGAGCGCACCCGGACACAACTGTGGCCCGACCCCTCAGGGGCCGGGCCACAGAAGGGTGCAGAGACTACTTCTTCTTCGCGGGAGCAGCCTTCTTGGCGACAGACTTAGTGCTGGCGACGATCTTCTTGAAGTCGGCTCCGGGACGGAACTTGGGCAGTGACGTCGCGGCAATCTTGACCTCTTCGCCGGTGCGCGGGTTACGACCGATGCGCGCAGCGCGGTCGGTCTTCTCGAACACGCCGAAGCCGGTGAGCGCGACCTTCTCGCCCTGGGCAACGGCCGTCGAAATCTCGTTGATTACGGCGTCGACGATCTCGCCGGCTTCCTTCTTACTGGTGCTCAGGCGCGCGGCAAGTCGGTCGATCAGCTCAGCCTTGTTCACACTCACGAATGTCCTCCGAAACGATGGGAAACCGAGCAGGTTCTCGGTCTGCGACCAACCTACCTGATGGAGACCTCAGTACGGTGCACCGACGCTGTGTGTTGCGCCACAAGGGTTTTGCGCGCAGGGCCGAGAACTTAGCCCTGCACCCCGACGCGCGGCAGATAGGTCGGCCTCGTCGCCTCAAAGGCGGTGATCGCGTCGACGTGTCGCAGGGTCAGCCCGATGTCGTCAAGGCCCTCAAGCAGGCGGCCGCGCACGTGCGCATCGACCTCAAACTCGGAGGACAGATCGCCGGCCACGACGGTCTGCGCCACGAGGTCAACGGTCACCGGCAGGGTTGGGTCGGCCTCGACCGCGTTCCAGAGTTGCTCGACGAACGTCTCGGGCACCACGGCTGTGAGCAGGCCCACCTTGCCTGAGTTGCCGCGGAAGATGTCGGCGAACCTGCTCGAGAGCACCACCTTGAACCCGTAGTCCTGGAGCGCCCAACACGCGTGCTCGCGCGACGACCCGGTGCCGAAGTCATGGCCCGCCACCAAAATGGTGGCTCCCTGGAACTGGGGCTGGTTCATCTCGAAGTCGGGGTTCTTGCGCCACGCGGAGAACAGGGCGTTCTCGAACCCGTGGCGGCTGATGCGCTTGAGGTTCTCCGCGGGGATGATCTGGTCGGTGTCGACGTTGCTGTGGCGCAGCGGAAGCACCGTGCCGGTGTGAACAGTGAACGATTCCATGGGAGCTCCTGGTTAGAGGGCGACGAGGTCGGAGGGGGCGGCGAGGTGGCCGGTGACCGCGGTGGCGGCGGCCACCTGCGGCGATACAAGGTGCGTGCGACCGCCGGGGCCTTGGCGACCCTCGAAGTTGCGGTTGGAGGTTGACGCGCTGCGCTCGCCGGGGGTGAGCTTGTCGGGGTTCATGGCAAGACACATCGAGCAGCCGGCGTGCCTCCACTCGGCTCCAGCAGCGATAAACACCTCGTCGAGACCCTCGGCCTCGGCCTCGAGTCGAACCCGCGCTGAGCCCGGAACAATCAGCATGCGCACGGTGCTAGCAACCGTGCGTCCGCGCAGGACATCGGCCACGACCCGGAGGTCTTCAATGCGGCCGTTGGTGCACGACCCCACGAAAACGGTGTCAACAGTGACGTCGCGCATGGGCATTCCGGCGGTGAGTCCCATGTAGGCGATGGCCTTCTCGGCCGCCGCTCGCGCACGGGGGTCGTCAATGTCTGCGGGAACGGGCACGGAGCCGCCCAGCGGGACTCCCTGGCCTGGGTTGGTTCCCCAGGTCACGAAGGGAGTGAGTACCGACGCATCGATCGACACCTCGGCGTCGAACACGGCATCGTCGTCGGTGGCCAGAGTGCGCCAGTGCTTGACGGCCTCGAACCAGTGCTCGTCCTTGGGCGCGTAGGTGCGGCCCTCGAGGTAGTCGAAGGTCACGTCGTCGGGGCCGATCATGCCCGCACGGGCACCCGCCTCGATCGACATGTTGCAGATGGTCATGCGACCTTCCATCGACAGATCTCGGATGGCCTGCCCGCGATACTCGATGACGTAGCCCTGGCCACCGCCGGTACCGATCTTGGTGGTGATAGCGAGGATGAGGTCCTTGGCGGTGACTCCCTCGGGAAGGTGTCCTTCGACGTTGACCGCGAGGGTTTTGAAGGGCTTGAGCGGCAGGGTCTGGGTGGCGAGCACGTGCTCGACCTCGCTGGTGCCGATTCCGAACGCAAGGGCGCCGAAGGCTCCGTGGGTCGAGGTGTGCGAGTCACCGCACACCACGGTCATGCCGGGCTGGGTGAGACCGAGCTGCGGGCCCACCACGTGCACGATGCCCTGCTCGATATCGCCGAGGGGGTGCAGGGTGATGCCGAACTCGGCGGTGTTGGCCGTGAGGGCCTCGATCTGGGCCCTCGACACCGGGTCGGCGATCGGCTTATCGATGTCGACGGTGGGAATGTTGTGGTCTTCGGTAGCGACGGTGAGGTCGGGTCGGCGCACTGTGCGGCCGTTGTCGCGGAGGCCGCCAAAGGCCTGCGGGCTGGTGACCTCATGCACGAGGTGCAGGTCGATGTACAGGAGATCGGGCGCGCCCTCTTCGCGTACGACGACGTGCTGGTTCCAGACCTTCTCAGACAGTGTGAGACCCATGACCCCTCCGGTGGCTCGTCAGACTTGACGTCTCGGATAGTGAGACATCAGTATCACTTCATGGACAAGAGTAGCGGAGTCGGGGTGCTCGACAAAGCCGCCCTTGTGCTCTCTGCGCTCGAAGGCGCGCCACTCTCGCTTGCCGGGCTAGTCGACGCCACCGGACTTCCGCGCCCCACCGCGCACCGCCTCGCCTGTGCACTCGAACATCACCGACTGGTGGCCCGCGACGTGTCCGGACGCTTCACCCTGGGTCCCCGGCTCGGCGAGCTCGCGGCGGCAGCGGGCGAAGACCGGCTGCTGTCGTCTGCCTCAACCGTGCTGGTCGCCCTGCGCGACGCCACGGGCGAGAGCGCGCAACTGTACCGCCGCCAGGGCCAGCAGCGCATCTGCGTCGCCGCCGCCGAGCGCATGACTGGACTGCGCGACAGCGTGCCCGTGGGTAGCGCCCTGACCATGCATGCTGGCTCTGCCGCTCAGGTGCTGCTCGCGTGGGAAGACGCCGACCGACTCCATCGTGGGCTTCGCGGCGCCGCCTTCACGGCCGTCACGCTGGCAGCGGTGCGCCGGCGAGGCTGGGCGCAGAGCCTGGGAGAGCGCGAGCCGGGGGTGGCCAGCGTGTCGGCGCCCGTGCGCGCGCCGGGTGGGCGGGTGATCGCGGCGGTGTCGGTGTCAGGCCCGGTCGAGCGGGTATCACGGGCCGCTGGGCCGCGCTATGCCGAGGCCGTGGTTGCCGCGGCCGCGTCGCTCGGCGCTGCCATCGCCGCAGGCGACTGACCCGCGCCCCCCTCAGCGGCACGTGCTCGTGCTGCCCGACTGTCGGCAATGACAACGCCCACTAACTCCGGAAGAAGGTCGACACTGCGTCGCAGCAGCCACGGGATTCCGTTCGCAACGAGCCACACCGCCACGAGAACGGGACCGGGGCATTGCTCCGGAATCGGAGGGATAGGAGCCACCGTGTCGAAGCCGTGCGGCGCGAGCCAGTGGGCCGCCATGGAGGCCAGCGCACGGTGACCCTCGGCTGACGGGTGCATCCTGTCGATGTGCCAGGTGCTCCGCTGGTGAGCCATGTCGAAGTGCTGCGGGTTGAGCACGGCCACCCCCGGCAATCCGGCGAGATCAGCCAGCAGCGCCGAGTTCACCGCTGCTGCACGAGCCGCCAGCACTCGACCCACGGCCACACCGCCGCGAGGCAACACCATGGACGGATCGTGGAGGAGAACCACCAGAACAACGCTGCCCGCAGCCGTGAGCTCGAGGCACACGTCACGGGCTTCCCGCGCCACGCGCACAGGGTTGAAGTCGGAGCGAAGAACATCGTTGCCACCGATGAGCAGAGTCACAAGATCGGGCTTGAACGCCACAGCGTCTGCCAACTGCTCGGTCACGACGTCGCGCATGCGTGCCCCGGTGCGCGCCAGGCACAGGTAGTAGCTGGCGCCCAGCGCCAGAGCCAGATGTGCGGCCCAGCCAGGGGTGTGACCGGCGGGCACGACGTCTCCGACTCCTGCGGTGACACTGTCACCGAGCCCCACAACGCGTAGTGCCTTCACGCTGGCTTCCCTTCATCCATGGTCGAGGGCTGGAAGGTCTCGCAGTCCGTGCAGCGTCAGCATTGATTCGACCGTGCGGCTCCACGGAAACTCACATGCCCGGTCACGAGCAGCCTGCGATCGCCCCTCGATAGGCATCGCCAGCACCTCGCGAAGTGCCTGCGCGAAGGATTCGGCCGTTCCAGCGGCCAGCCGCCCGCACTGGGCGGTGACAATCTCGCTCAGGGCACCGGCAGCGGAGGCAATCACGGCGGTACCCGAGGCAAGCCCCTCCAGCGCAGCCAGGCCAAATGTCTCGATCGGTCCCGGCGCAATGAGTGCATCGGCACTGGCGAGGAGGTCGGCCATGCGCTCGCGTTCGGAGATGTGTCCGAGAAATGTCACCGGGAGTCCTACCGAGAGGGAGCGCAGACGCTCCTCCAGCGGACCGGTTCCCAGCACCACGAGTCTGGGACGAAGGCCGTCGGCAGCATCGACAGTGAGTGCCTGAACCGCTCGAATGGCCAGTTCCGGCCGCTTCTCGCGCGAGAGTCGACTACACATCACGATGAGTGACTGCGCGTCATCGCCCAGCAGCGACTGACGCAGCCGCTCATCGCGACGTTCGGGACGAAACAGGTCGAGGTCAACCCCCAGGGGTACCCGTGTCACCGTTGAACAGTTGATCCGTTCGAATTCCTCGGACGCGAATCGGGTCGAGCACACCACGCGGTCGAAGCGCCGCGCCGTGCTTCGATTCCACGAATCAGCCATCCAACGGGTGGGCCATCGGCCAGGCAGCCAGGTGTCGAGCACACCATCAACGCGCTCGTGCGCCCACATCAGCGAGGGAATGCCATGGGCTCGTGCCCACCACCCCAGTGATCGCAAGGTCAGGCGATCGGACACCTCAATGCGGTCAGGCCTGATCTCGTCGAGCACCGTGCACACTCGATCAACGTCCAGGATTGCGCGGTACCCGCCGCTTCCTGGAATGAGCGACGACGGCAGCGTGATGACACACCCGTAGGGGGTGTCGAGTCGTTCGTACCGGTCGCCGGGCACCACGAGGAATGATTCGTGCCCGGCGGCGAGGTATCCCGCCCCCAGGTGATGCATGAGTGTTCGAATTCCACCGCTCGACGGACCATAAAAGTTGGCTATCTGAGCGATGCGCATCAGGCTGAGCCCCTCACTGTTGACGCCGTTGACCGCGCGGCCACTACCTCGGCGTAGTGCTCCTCAAGCTGAGTCATCACGACGAACCACGAGCGACCGGCCACTGACTGTCGTGCGGCCACTCCCATGGCGTGACGCTTGAACTGATCACCGGCGAGATCGCGCACATACTCCTTCAACGCGAGCGCATCCCCTGGCGGATAGAGCCACCCATTGCGACTGGGGGTCACCAGGTCAAGCGGGCCACCCGAGGCGGGCGCCACCACCGGCACTCCGCTGGCCAGTGCTTCCTGAACCGATTGGCAGAAGGTTTCGAACCGGCCGGTGTGCACCATCACATCAAGGCTTGCCACGGCGCGAGACAACTCATCCGCGTGGAGGAATCCGGTGAACACTCCTGTTGGCATGAGTTGTTCAAGGTTGCTGCGAGCTGGCCCATCGCCTACCACCACCACCGTCACACCCGGAAGGTCCGAGAGCACGGCCAGTTGTTCCACTTCCTTCTCAGCCGCCACCCTGCCCACGTAACCGACCACCACATCGTCGCGGCCCTCAGTCCAGGCAGAGCGAATCACCTCGTCGCGATGCACGGGGCTGAAGCGATCGGCATCAACGCCTCGAGGCCAGAGTTCGATCCTCGGCACATCGTGGGCTTCCAGTGCACGAATCGTGGGAGACGACGGAGCGAGCGTGAGATCGGACGCATCATGAATTCGTCGTAGCCGCCGCCACACCATGGCGTCAGCCACCTTCAATCCGTAGCGGGAGGCAAAGCCTGCAACGTCAGTTTGGAAGGCAGCCACCACAGGGATGCCTAAATCACGCGCGGCTCGAACGGCCGGAACACCAACAACGAAGGGACTAGCGAGGTGCACCACGTCAGGCCCGATTTCGCGGAGAATTGCAGAAAGACGACGATGTCCAACCATGCTGATCGCGACGTCCGAGTAGCCCGGCATGGGCAGTGACGGCAGCCGGGTTACCGGCACATCTCCGTGCCACGTGTCACCCGCGATGGGTGTGATGACGTGCACGTCGTAGCCGCGCGGGACGAGGTGCTCGAGCATTCGAAGCACGGAGTTTGTCACTCCGTTGATGTGGGGAAGAAACGATTCGGTAATGATCGCAACTCTCACGTACCCCACTCAAACGATCGCTCAGGGCGGTGAACTGACGCTGCGGTGTCGTGTCGCCACACGAAGAGTTAA
>Ga0114966_10005235_pt1 | contig 11023 bp, 14 predicted proteins | sample M_130207_XF_Meta_FD_87029 | JGI IMG/M metagenome (GOLD analysis project Ga0114966, IMG submission 87029) | Freshwater microbial communities from Lake Montjoie, Canada to study carbon cycling - M_130207_XF_MetaG | ecosystem: Environmental > Aquatic > Freshwater > Lake | place: Lake Montjoie...
TCAAATCCAGATTTAGTTGCCACTAAATATCCTTTAGCCTCAGCTGCTTTCTTCTTCAATAGCAATGGTCTTTGGAGTATTTGTGACAAAGGTGCAGATGATGCTACTGTTACCGCTGTTACTAAAAGAGTAAACGGGGGAACTATAGGGCTAGCAGATAGAATTAAGCACTTTAAAGAATATTGGGCTCTTCTAAAATAATATTAAACCCTTGAAATATACACTAAGAACCAAAATCGCTTTTTCCATTTCTCTTATTTTAATGTTTACTTTTCTGGCCGTTAAATTGATGGTCCTTACTGAATTTATACACTCTACCCGTATTACAAGAGTGGCTGAATTTTTGTGCTTTTTAGGATTTTTACCTTGTTTTTATGTTCTATTTAGAGGTCATGCTTCATCTATTAAAGACTCTTTGTCTACTGAGCAAACTAAGAACCTAAGAGATTTAGAAGATTTTATTGAAAATTCAGCCATAATATCAAAAGCTGACCCTAAAGGTAAGATTACTTACATCAATCAAAAGTTTACCGATATTTCTGGTTACACTATAGAAGAAGCTATAGGCAAAGATCATAATATAGTTAATTCAGGGAATCATCCAAAAGATTTTTGGGCCGATATGTATAAAACAGTAATAAAAGATAAAGGAATATGGAATAGAGTTTGCACTAATAGAGCTAAAGATGGAAATCTCTACTATGTTGATACTTTTATTAAAGGACAATTTGATATTGATGGAGTGTTCTTAGGGTTTATGTCAATTAGACAAGATGTTACAGAATTAAAGAAAAAAGAAGCTGAGATTCGTAATAGAATGGATGCAATAAATCAATCAAATGCTGTAATTGAATTTGATCTCGAAGGGAATATAATTTTTGCTAATCACCTATTTATAAAAACAATGGGGTATTCTTCAGGTTCAGAAATTATTGGCAAACACCATAAGATATTTGTCGAGGGCGAATATGAAAAATCAGAAGAATATAGTACTTTTTGGAAAAATCTTAGATCTGGATTATTTTTTTCAGGAGAAATAGTGAGAGTTCGTAAGAACGGCTCCTTGATATACTTACAAGCCACTTATAATCCTATCATAGATACTGAAGGTAAGATCTACCGTATTATGAAAATTGCTACAGATATTACTAATACTATCGAACAGCAAAAAGAGATCGAGAAGAAAAATACATACCTGGAACATGCAGCCAAGATTCTTAGACATGATATGCATAGCGGGATTAATACATACATGCCTCGGGGTTTATCTTCCTTAGATAGAAGGCTAACCGATGACCAGACAAAAGAATTAAAAATTGATGCTCCGCTTCGAATGATTAAAGAAGGGTTAAGACACACACAAAAAGTGTATAAAGGTGTTTATGAATTCACAAATCTAGTTAAGAAAGATACCGTTCTCGATAAGACAAATTGCAAATTAAGCGCTGTTCTCGAGGATTACTTATCAGCCACTGCTTATCGTCCGCAAGTTATTCTAGAAGATCTTGGGGAATATGAAGTTAATGAAGCTCTTTTCTGCACCTCTATAGATAATCTTATTAGAAATGGATTAAAATATAACGATAGCCCATCAAAATTTGTTAAAATTTATAGGGTTGACCAGATTATTTTTATAGAGGACAATGGGCGAGGGTTAAGCGCTGAAGAATTTAAGCATTTGTCTCAGCCATACACTCGTAAAGAAGGACAAAAAGAATCAGGGACTGGTCTGGGGTTAAACATCTGTATTGCTATTTTAGAAGAACATCGGTTTTCTATAACATGCGATAAACTTCCGCAGGGTGGAACACAAATGAAAATAAACTTAAAGCAAAAATAAATAACACACAATGATTGATTCAATTTTATTAGTAGATGATGAAAGCCTTTTTCATTTAGTATTTGAAGATGCATGTAGTCTTCTTGATATTTCGCTATCGCTTGAAGGACTGGATAGCTCAGATGAAGCTGCAAAATTATTCGAAGGTTGGCAAGAAAATCCAACAGGAAAACCAGAATGTGTTTTTGTAGATCTTAATATTATCGGTTCATCTTATGATGGCATCGAGCTTATCAGAAAAGTAAACACAGAATATGGCAACGGGACTGTGATAGGCATTATATCATCATCAAATGATGCAGAGGAGCAGAAAAAAGCAAAGGATGCTGGAGCTCAATTCTGGATTATCAAATCAGATGATATTGAACCTAGACTTGAGGAATTCAAAAAAGATTTTGAAGGATATAAAACAAAAGTTAAACCTTTTAAAGTCTATAAATAATGAAGGTAAACAAAGAAACGCGGGACCTACTTCTGGAAATTCAAAAAACTAAAAGAATTTTTCTAGAGGGCAACATCCTTAAAGTTATTGAGGCTGAAGAGGGGGATTCCGAATTTAGTGATTATTTAAAAGAATCCACAGAGAAAGATAAAAATTCAAGGAGGAGGAGATTAGATGTTACGAAACAGGTTCAAGAACAAAATTCAGATCTTTTAAGTTGGCAAAGAGAAAATCAGAACTTAACCGATAATTTAAAAGATGCATTATCCAATGCAGAAGACGCAAAAACAGATGCTTTAAAAGCAAAGGAAGAAGCTGAGAGGGAAAGACAAGTATCGGAAGAGCTAAGAATAGAAGCAGAAAAGGCTAAAGAATTAGCTCTCAACGATCTTGACATTATTCAAAAAAAATCTCAGACTGAATTAATCAGTACCATTGTTAAAGTTGCTTTACTTGTCATCTTAAGTGTTGGAGTTATTACAACTATTATGTATGGAATAGCAATGGCTACTGGGAAAGACACGCAAATTATAGGATCTACTTGGAGTAACATGTTTGGTATTTTACTTACTAATGCTTTCTCCATCGTAGGAACCATTATGGGCGTTAAGTATGCCAGCGAAAATAAAGAATGATAAAATAAAAATACCATAAAATGACTACATACAAAAGAGAGAAAATAATTACAGAATCAAAAAAATTCATTCTGGCCAATTACAAAACAGCTATTAAAATAGTTTTTGCACTTTTCCTACTTTATTGGATCCTCTATATTTTAACACCAAATATTAAAATGTCTGCAGATTCGAAAGAAAAAATTGATGCTTTAAATACTCAGATAGACAGTCTGGAGGCGGGACAAAAAAGATTAGACGAAAACATAAAAGTATTTAACCAAGAAATTATTAAGGTTGATAAAAAAATATCAAACATAAAGCAAGAAAAAACAATAATAAAAGAGATATACCATGAAAAAATTACTGATGTTGACAACTACACTGATGATGAGCTCGATAGCTTTTTCGCAAAAAGATACGGCTATACCCGTTAAGTGGTTTCCTATAACTATTGTTAAAGAGATTGCTAAAGATCTTTTAATCGGGGATTCAGCCAAAGCTCTTCTTAAATTAACGGAGGAGCAATTAATCCAAACTGAGAATAAAGTTGCTTTAAAGGATAGCGTGATTTTCCAAATGGAATCAAAAGAGAAGAATTATATGATAATAATAGATGCAGAAAGATCTAAATATGTGATATTAGAGGATCACACTAAAAAAGTAGAAAAAAAATTAAAGTTGGAAAAGGTTAAAAACAAATTCACCAAGGTAGTATCGATAGGTGTAATATCAGTTTTAACTTTCTTTCTAATAACAAAATAAAAAAACCAATACAAAAATGAGTACTAACCAACCGGAAACAGGATTTAAAGAGTTATTAAATTTGATGATGAAAAGAAGATGGCTAATATCTGCCATCGTTCTTGGAGGATTTATGCTTATCATAGCAGGAATATTTGCGGCTATTATGAACAATACGTCGATGGCAAATGAATGGAAGGAACTCCTACTTCTATTGCTAGGTGCTTTTATCGGGTCCTATGGAAAAATAATAGATTATTGGTTTAGTGATACCGACAAGGATAAAATGCTTGTTCAAAAAATGGACGAGGAGGATGGTCTTTCCCTCTCCAACACAAATGATATGAAGGAAAGCCCAAAAAACACAACCCCTATTATTCCAGATGCTTTTATAAACGCTGCCTCAAAACCCTCTACTGATACTGTGACTGATCCTCAGATAAAAACAGAGGAATCACCAATCCATCAAGAATCCACATCCTCTGGATTAAAAATAGAGGTAGATGCTGACGGAGATGGAGTAGCTGATGGATATGATACTGATGGAGATGGTGATATCGATGAATTCTTTCCTCACAGATACTGCCAACATATATGGGGTGACTCAAATCAAGACGGACATGAAGAATGTCAAGAATGCGGTCTACTGAGAGACGATGTAATAGAATAAATTAATTCTTTCAGTTTAATCCGTTTTTTATCCTAGAGTCCCTGGATTAATTTTACCTCATAAATTTATTTTATGAAAAAATTAATCCTTCTTATTGTTATTTTCATTTCTTTTAATTCAGCTTTCTCCCAGGATCTCGATGGCATGTGGAGAGGATTCTATAATACAAATGGTGATGTAACAACAGCCAAAACCGGAACAGTCGAGTTTATTCTGGATATAAAAATGGATGGCGTAAAAGTAACCGGACACTCCTACACATTTTTTAATAAAAGAAGGGAATACATTATCTGTAAAGTAGAAGGTACGTATAATAACCAAAGTAAAACGATAGAAGTGATTGAAACTAAGGTTGTTAAAAAGAAAGCTCTTACCTTCAACGAAGTTGTTTACCAAAAGAATCTACTAAAATACTCACGGTCTGGAGATATTGAAAATCTACGTGGTAGTTGGATAAATGCTAAAAATAAAAATGGCGATGGTGGGAAAACTAATCTGCAAAGATATTTGCCAGTCAAAAAAGATGATCCATCTGTAATCATATCTAAGAATATAAAAAAACAAGATGCTTCGGAAGTTGGAAAAGACATTTTGCGTCAAAGACCAATGAACGATAGCATCGTTTCTCTTGTTCCGGTAAGGATGAAAGATACTGTTCAGCCTGTACCTGTAAATTATAAAAAAAATCTAGCAATAAAGAAAGAAACACCAATAGAGGTCAAATCTGATTCTATCACTGTTTCTATTTATGATAACGGTGAGATAGATGGGGATACCGTTAGTTTTATTTTTAATGGAAAGATGATTTGTGAAAGAAAAATGATCTCAGCTAAGCCAATCGTATTTAATCTTAAGCTTGATCCGTTGCATGATAATGAACTGATATTCATACCTAACAATGAAGGAGCAGTCTCCCCAAATACTGGCTTAGCTGTAATCTATGATTCAGGTAGACGCAAAGAGATTTTCTTAGCAGGAAAACGAGGGGAGGCAACTGTTTACAAGATAGTAAACAATAATAGAAATCTATCAATTAATTATTGATGAAATATTTATTATATTTGGAACTAATTCGTTTAACTTCTAAAATTAAATTTTATGAAATTTGTGAGAATTTTCATCCCGCTAATTATGATACTTGGGGTGAATGGCGGATTAACATTGAATCAAAAAATACATATCGATAAAAACGGAAGAGCAACGGTAAATGGTGAGGAAAATAAAATTAACAAAGAAGAAGATTCAGAAATTAGCTATAACAATTTGTACCAAAAAATAGTTAGCATGGATATTGATTATCCGGAAATAGTTTGGGCACAAGCGGTTCTGGAAAGCGGTCACTTTAGGAGTCCAATTTTTAAAAGGAATAATAATCTTTTTGGAATGAGATTTCCTCGGAAAAGGGAAACCGTAGCTATTGAAGATAAAAAAGGATTTTCTTCATATGCAGATTGGAATAAATCGGTAGAGGATTATAAGATGTACCAAGATTATATTCTAAAAGGAAAAAGAATTTCCAAAGAAAGATATTACGATATATTGGATAGAAGTTATAGCGAAGCTGGGAAATCCTATTCAAATAAGCTTAAATGTATAATAAAAAAGTATAATAAATATCTTACAGATGAAAACAGTTAAAACAAAAAAAAGAGATAAGAAGAGAAAGAAGGGTGAGATGCCTGGTAAGACCGCAGATATGATGGCTCAGATTTCTTTAAGCTTAAGTGAGAGAATATTTGAGGTAAAATATAATGGAGACATATCTGATCTTGGTAACGAGATAGGATTTGTTTTAGGAAATGTTATACCTGATCTTAGAAAAGGAGAGATTGATGATTTTATGCATGGACTCCAACATGGAATATCATTAACAAATGGAACACATTAATCTATAATAAAATGAAAATAATCGCTATTTTATTTTTTTCTTTAGCTCTACTATCGTCTTGCAAAAAAGACAGCATATGTTATGATTGTACTTTCGGTACAGTAAACGGTGTCCAAAGACCACCTGAAGTTTGGTGTGGAGATCCAAGTCATATATTTACTGACGATCAAGGAAATGCAATCAACTCTTTTTGTAGACCGAGATAAAAAATAAATGGGCACGTTTAAAAACATGCCCATTTTAGTAAGAATTCTAATTTTATTAGTAGTTGTCGTAGTGCTTTCTATTAGAAGGATATCCTTCTTGCATATGCATCTTCTCGTAGATCTCTTGTCTTTTTGATTCTTTAAGATATGGAGATAATTCTCTGGCTAGGTCATAATTTCCAGTGTCTAATGCCTGATTAATCTTTCTTTCTATCTCTCTCTGAGAAAGAGTTGAATAATCCTCATTTCCTTCAGGTTCTTCTGTACCTACGTAAGCCTTTATTTTTTTAATCTCCTCTGGCTCCTCTTCTGGTTCTACCCCTGAAAGGCTCATTTCATAATCTCTAAGCATTTGCTGATATTCCTCCTCTTCTTCCACCACTTCATCTACGAAAGGTTGAATTTTCTTTTTAGCCATAGAATCCTGATCCAATATCAAATACATTAATTCTAGGAATCCTTTAGCATTGTCCCTTGCGAACACCATCATTTTTCCAAACACTTTTTCCCTAAAATTCACGATATCCTCGCTCTCCTTAAATTGGTTTAAGAAATCTCTAAGATCTGCTGCTATTTCTGGTCCATATCTAAGATCCTCAATTTCATCAGCAAGAGAGTCTGTGCTCATAATGATCGTTTCTGCCTCCTCTTCCTCACCTTCTCCTGGAAGTGATTGAGCTACGATCAATTCATAAATACCCTTGATTGTCTCATGAAGTAGCATTGAGAAATCCGTTCCCAGTGCATGGATCGTTGGAACAGTCATATCAAAAAGTTCCTCCGATTCTTTTTCTGGTATATCTGTACCATCCTCAAGATCGCCAAGTATTTTTTGTGCTAAATCCTCTGCAGATTTTTCATCCTCCTGGCTTTCTGGGGTATCCCATTCAACCTTTACTGACCCTGAAAATCCGCTTTTATCTCTAGTCCACATTTCAAGCTGAACCTCCATAGGGATATCCCAATCGAAGAAAGAAGCGATGTCTGTGATTTTCTTCATCAATGTGTGATACTCCTCACCTAACTGCCTTCCCAGTATCTGATTTAATCCATCCTTTGTTATATCAAGTTCAAGGCATTTCTTAGCGTTCTTTGCTTCCCCTTGAGTGATGTTATTCCCTATTTTTCTAACCTGGATTTTATTGATGATGTCATCATCCTCTAACTTTTTGAGTTGTGGCATTTCAGGTTTGTCCTGTACATCCTCCATCATGTCCTTTATTTCCTGTGGCTTTGGAAACTTGATATCCAATTTAACACCATCGAGGATAGATTCATAATAATCTCTGATGACTTGTTCTGCCAAATCCTCCAGCTGTTTTTCCTTTCCTGCTTGTATTTGTCTCGCCCTATTTACCAGACCCATAAAGTTTGGAATATCCCTGCCATATCTTGCAGCAATTTCCCGATTTTTAATTTTAGCTCTCTCTTCAGCTTGCTGAAGATACTTATTACCCATATCTCCGGTCCCGCCTGGAATAGCGATATTACCTTTCAGAGATGCTTCGTTTGTTAATTCCTCGAATGTTTTAATCATTGTAGCGTTGTTTTAGTTTTCCTATATTAAATTCAATTGGAGCTTTAGCTCTTTTAAGCTGTTTCATAAACATCTCAACTACCTCTTCCGCGCTTGCTTTAGGCTCAGGATCAGCAGCAGGTTTTTCTCTTCTTACTGGGCTAGGTCTGCCCGGAGGTTGTGGTTTTTCTCTTTCCCCTGGTTTAGTTCCAGGTAGAACCTCGGGGCCTTGAGGTTTAGTCTGTGGTTTTGTGGCTAAGAATTCTTCGATCTTGGTATAAACCTTCATATTAAAAGTTTTGATTTGAATATATATATCACACACAAATCTACCATTAACATGTTAAAAAAGGGTTTTCAAACGTTTTCAGAAAAAGTGCCTCTTTTTGAGAGTGTTCAGATGGCTAAAGACTATCTATTAAAAACAGCTGCTCAGAAAAAAGGAATAAAAACTTCAGAATTAAAACCAGAGGAGAAAGAAAAGATACTTAAGGATCCAAAATTCAAAGAGGTGATGAGGATCACACAGAAGTCTCCTGGATATGCCCCGATGTTTACGAAATTCTTACTTGTCGAAGGTGCAGAGATTGAAGAACTCGAGGAGATCATGGAATTACTTACTAGATATAAACAGAATCTTACTAAAGATCTGTCTATGCCAGTCCTAGATTTTATGAAGGTTGAGCCAACGGATGAAGATCCAAGACCATCATATGAAGTTCTTGGTGATGAGCTTAGAAATATACCTAGAAAGGTTAAACTTAGAAAATTCTACAATAGGCTAACCCTTAAAATGAGAAGGGCTTTTCAGAAAGCCAGCGAGCAGCAGATAGAAAAACTTGAGGAGATTTCAAATCAGTTGGAAAGAATGCCAAAAAAGGATGGCCTTGATGCATGGGACGAGTTTACTAAGACTTTTAGAAAATATGATGATACTAGGACTTATCCAGAATACAAGGATGAGAAAGTTGCTTTTGGTGACTTAATAAAAGATGCGGATCTATTCATTGGGAAATGGCAGGAGTCTGACGATGAGCTTATTAAGAAACTAAAGTCAATGGGTGCTCAGGTTGGATTTCTTTATAATAAAGACGGGTACACTGTCATATCAACAAGAACTCCCGATGCACTTAAGGCAGTGGCAGGGGATTCAAACTGGTGTATCAAGAACGATAGCACTTTTTGGAGTTATGGTGGCGGTAGGGTACAGTTTGTTATTATGAACACGAATTTACCAGTTTCAGATCCCAAGAGTTTATATGGAATAACCGTTAACACTGATGGAACAGTTTACACTGACGCTGTAGGGAGAAGCCAATCTAGAGTGACAAATAAATCTGGGAACACGTTTAACAACAAGTCATTTCAAGAGTTACTAAATAGCCAGGATTTTCCAAGTGAGCTAATTGATAAAGTTATGAAGACCTTTCCAATGGAAAAGGACATCAAGCTGGCTATGGAGCAGTTCTTCAGAAACAAGAAAGATCTAACCACAGAAAAAATAGTGGGATCTCTTATTAATGTTAACCGAGGATTCCTAGCAGGACAAGTTGATGAGTCAGAATGGGAAACAATTGCAGGAGTAGTATCTGAGATAATAAAAACAACAGAGGGTATTAAAACATCTCAGTTTCTAAAGTTCTTTAAAGATAATGGAATCCTATCGGAATCTGGGTGGGCAGTTTTTGATAGAGTGGTAGGTTCGGACTATACCAAAGAAGATATTCAAAAGATCAAAGAACAGACCGAAGAAGGCTTTGAAACAATAGAATATATTTTGCAAGAGAATAAAAGGAAGACACTTAAAAATAAACCGGAGGAAATCCAGAGAATGCAATCATGTGTGGATTCAAAAGATAACGTCATGGACAAGTTCAACTCTAAAATGTAAAAACACTATATAATGTCAAATCTATACAACAACTTTGATGACTATTTAATTGGAGAAGCAAGATACTGGGGATCTCCAACAGAAAGAACAAAAGACGTACTCGACGCTTTCAGCTCAACACTGGAAGGAAATGATCTTTACGCATTAGGGGTTAGAACAATTCCCGAAAGAAACGAGGTTAGATTCGAGAGAAGATCTCGAGGTGAATCTATGCCTAAAACTGGCATTTGGAAAGATGGAGGAAAATTTCATATTGCTCACTATTCATCAAAACCAGGACTTGAAGTTTACGGGGAAAAGACTTTTGATACCGTAGAGGAGGCTTTCAGACATCTCTGGATTAGAATAGCTAAGAATATCATTCCTGCCTCTATTATGAGCAGGAGGGAAGTCGAGAAGAGAGTAAATTTTGATGAATTATTCCCTATCGGGTCTGGTCTTAGTCAATCTCAATTTCTTGAAACCATGAGACCAATCATGGGAGGGGAAGAATTAGCTCATCCTTCCAATGACGATCTTTTGGACACTGATACCATTCAAAAACTTTTAGAGCTGGCGGTGATAGGAAAGAAAGACAGATACGGTAACGGTGGGAGGGAGATAATAGTAAGGGACATCAGTAAAAATTTAAAGGTTAAATATAATTTTTATTGTCACGCAGCCCAAACAGTTTGTAAAATGTATTTGGACTTGATTAAAAAAATTCTTGGCGATACTATTTATAATAGATGCCACGGGGTTTTAACCTCTAGATACACCGATTATGAGTCATGGACAGTAACTAACACAAATAGAATTCCAGTAAATGCTGTTAATTTTAGAACAGGAGAAAACACAGCAAAGTTTAATGTTCAGTCTAACGAGATGATGAGTGCTGTTTTTCTGGCTATCATAAAAAGAACTTTTAGTAGGGCAAAAGGAAATAATTTTAATGAAAAACTCATCTGGTCAAGCGGTCAATCTTCAGAACTGGTGACGGAATTAAACACATTGCTTTCAAATTATTTCTTTGATGCTGCATCTACACTAGAGCCTAGCGTTTTTGTGGAGAAAGAGTTTATAGATCACCCGCAAGTTCTTGAGAATGCCCATGCCCTTCTGATCAAATATCTTTTAAAAGAAGGATCAATGGATCTTAAAGGTGCTATAACAACCAACCCAGATCTAAAAGAACTAGTTGATTTCTCTACATCACGTGAGGATATAGATGAA
>Ga0114966_10005236_pt1 | contig 11023 bp, 13 predicted proteins | sample M_130207_XF_Meta_FD_87029 | JGI IMG/M metagenome (GOLD analysis project Ga0114966, IMG submission 87029) | Freshwater microbial communities from Lake Montjoie, Canada to study carbon cycling - M_130207_XF_MetaG | ecosystem: Environmental > Aquatic > Freshwater > Lake | place: Lake Montjoie...
CCAAAAGCGCCATATCGCAAGACGAAAAAACGATTATTGACTTCATTATATTTAAAAACATTGTATTCGATAGCAGGATTAAAGGAGAGCTTAAGTTTATAATTATCAAAAGTACTATTTGAAATAATAGTCTGGTAGCCGTAGCTCCAGTGATCGCTAAACGATTTTACGAGCGTATGGTATAAACGATAGTTACTATTTTTTACGGTGTATTGAGTGGCGTCATACTTATAGAATGAGTTGTTTAGGCTACCATTCAAGGATATCCCAACTTTTAGTTTGTGGGTAACTCGACCTGCATATAGATCTGAGCCGAATACACTGTTTTTATATACTTGGTCTGCATTAAATTGTCCTCTTGCTGCTACGCTAAATACCCAGAAATTCCAGGGGTCATAAACTGCGGTTGAAGGAGTTGTAGTGCTGGTATCCCCTGAGGGTTTAATAGCATTATCAGCCTTTGACACATAGGCTGTTTTTATAATCAGGGGTGAGAACCCCAGCATGATATACTGTAAAAGGCTTTTGCGAACTTCCATTGCGGTGGCATTGGGTTCGGTAGCAAACATAAGCGTGTCTGTATAGTCTTTATAAATACCTTGTCCAAAAAAGTTTAGCTTATACTCAACTCCACCTCCACCCATGCCTTGGGCGGTCAACATTACATAAGCATCTGCATCAACCCTATCCCGCACAAAATCGATGATGCTAATTTCAGATTTAAAATAGTTGAAATCACAACCCACCCTACAATCGATGAAGACCTTTAATTTTCCTGAACTGGGCTTTTGCGCCATTATTGAGGAACAAATAAATAATGCCAATACCAAACCTAGTACTCTCCACATAATAACTGCAAATATAAAAGTTAATTAGTGTATAAAAGCAGTAATTAAATCGTGAACTCAAGCTAATGGATATTTCTAAAAAAAGATAAAGTGTTGATTAATAACACAATATATAATGTGGCATATATACAAATTAACCTATTGGATTTACTTTAAGATGTCCTAAATTCTACTGTGGTTATAAGGCAGTTCAATTCAGAAAAGAACATGATAATTAACATCACAAAACAGAGATTAGAATGAACTAAAATTATTGGATTAAGTATCAGATGTTAAATTAGGTATTTTACTAGATTTAATTAATTAAAGATATTGTAGAACGTTTAGGTTATATTTTTCTAATTTTGATAAACAAAAATGATAATTATTTTTAAATCACTTTTGGTACTAAACCTTTATTAATACTACCTTTAAGGGATAATTCTATTTTTCAAATAAATAAACAAATAAAGAAATAATATGCTTAAAAAATTCACAGTATCTGATATTATTATGCTCCTATCAGCCTTCGCATCTCTTGTATTTTCTGAAGTTTTATGGTTCAAAGGAGAAAAAGAAGCGGGAATTTTTATTGGATTATGGGTACCTTCTATTTTGGGCTTTGCTATCTTATTAAAACTAATAAACAAACTAAATGATTGACATTATACCTTATTTCGCAGCACTCATAACAATACTATTTAGCGTTGGATTTATTCTAGCGCTGAAAAATTTTAGAAGTAAAAATATGGACTAAAAATGAAGCATGAATAGTTTATTACAAAAATCAGGTAACTATTTTGATAAAAATTTCAATGCTAAAAATGTCCGAAAAGTTGAACTTTTAATCTTACGTGTTGCCGTTTTTTCATTCCTTCTTCATTTATCAATTATATATCTAGGGAATAACTTTATATATTTTAAAAATTTCCAGCATAGCTATTTAAAAGCAATCTATACCCCATTTAGCTTTATATTATTTTACGAAGTATTTCTACTAGTCATCATAATTCCAAAATCTATTTCAGAATTTGTTGGGAAACAATTTGAAGTAATTACCTTAATTACATTAAGAAGTTTTTTTCATGATATTGCAGATTTGGATTTAAAGAATTCCATTAATATTAATAACCCTGAGTTCATTAGTTTACTTTATGACTTAATAGCTTCATTGATTATGCTAAGCCTTACTATTTTATATTATAAAATTTATCAGAATAATCGTAAGTCAGAAGTTGTTAATGAGCTTAATGATTTTATCAATATCAAAAAATCTGTATCATTAAGTATGATATTGATTTTATTAGTACTCAGCATAAGTAGTTTTTATGTTTGGGGAACAGAGATGCTTCAGGCATTAACATTAGAACAAAATTATCCTAATCCGAATACTGTTTTTTATGCGGATTTCTTTTCAATTATGATTTTTGTTGACGTATTACTACTTATCATTTCATTTATTTATCATTTTTCATTTTTCACTATTTTTAGGAATGCCAGCTTTATCATTACAACTATTTTAATAAGAATGTCATTGACTATAGAAAAGCCAATGAACTATATAATCATTTTGATTGGCTTTTTATTTTCAATCATTTCTTTTTATTTGTACAGCTTAAGGAATACGAATAAAAAGTCGGTAGATTAAGAAACTTGTCTACTGCTCAATTGATCAGGCAATTTGCCTACTATCCCGATTTTTCTTGTACACTATTATTTGATCCCGAATAGGGACATTAGAGAAAATGTATTTAACTAATTACATTTAGTAAGAGTCGGTTATCCATTTATCGCTTGCTTATCTTATTCATTGAAATAACTTTCTGCAGAGAGCATTTAAACCGATTTATATTGGTATTCCGTTTCATTAAATGCTTTTGACTCACTCCACTGTTTACTCTCTTGCGCCAAAGATTAAAACTATTACGTCTTAGTTCTGTACGCATCAGCTTAATTGTTTCACCTTCAGATAAACCAAACTGGAATGTAATGGCTTCAAAAGGAGTACGATCCTCCCAGGCCATTTCAATAATTCTATCGATATCTATTCTTTCCATTCAATGTAGATTAAGTTTTTAGGATACTTTTTTAAAATAAAAAAGCGTTAACTCTTGATATAATAATATCATGCAAATCTCTAATAAAAAAAACAAAGGACCATGATTTAACGCACTTACTTGATTTCAATTTAGCGAGTACAACATTTGAGCCAGCCTCTGGCAGGCAGGCTCGTGACCTCACGTTTAAGACTATTTTTTGAGAAAATCAAGGCCTTGATTTCTAGTAGGTTATGATCTGACAAAATCGAAATCAAGCAATTCCAGTTGATTTCACGGGGCCTCATGCAGGGTTTATTAATAATAAAACCTAATTAAAAGCGATGTTGTACCTTTAGTTAACTCATAAAGGATTCTAAAAAAGAAATTATGAAAAATAAAAGATACGCTTTGCCTTGCCTGATTATTCTGCTAACAGGAGTACTTTATTTTACCGTACAAGCTCAACAAAAAAAAGACACTCATCGTGCTAACTTTTCTGGTGAATGGAAATCCAAAGAGCCAATAAGTATAGGCGGAAATATTTTTTGCTCATATGTGGAGGGTGATCGTATGAATTCTGAAACAATGAAAATAGCTGAGCAGGCAGATTTTCTAGTCATAGAAACAACAAACACGTCGCCTGGCTCAACGAAGGCTACAAGCTTAGAGAAACTAGCATTTGACGGGAAAGAAGGTCAAATTAATCATGGCCAAGAAAACGAAAAGAAGTTTACTGTAAAAATGTCTGCTGATGGACAAACTATGACAATTAAATCAATTGTATACTTTATGACTGCTACTCCCTTCCATGTAAATGTTATGAAAAAAGCATTTACTAACGTTACAGAGGTTTGGACCTTGAGTAATGATGGACAGTCTATTACTATTCAATCCATTGCAAAATCAAATATATGGGATGGCGAGCGTTCCTGGAAGACAGTATTTGATAAAATTAATTAGTATTAAAAAAAGCCTGTCACTTTCTTAATAGGTTTTGTTACGTGACCGGGATTTGAACCTGCCCGCGGCAGGTAGGCCCATGACCTTATTGCTTATACTATTTTTAAATTGAATTAAGGCATTGATAAGTAATGCATTATAGATTCAAAAAAGAGAAATAATTCAATAGAAATTTTTGGAGAAGATAATTCTATGAATCAAAAGACATAAAGGTGAGTAGTACAATTTATAAATAATAAACAACTGATTTTTTTTAATATCATTTTGATACTCATTTATTAATTAAATATCTTAATTTGTATGGTAACTATTTTGAAACAAAATGAATAAAATCAAATGACATCATTAACTAAAAATAGAATAGAGTCAATTGACTTATTAAAAGGGTTTGTAATGGTAATAATGGCATTGGACCATGTTAGAGATTATTTTCATTATTCTGCATATATATTTGACCCTGCCGATCCAACACAAAGTACATTACCCCTATTTTTAACAAGATTTATCACTCATTTCTGTGCGCCAACTTTTTGCTTTTTGGCTGGAACTTCTGCATATATGTCAGGGAAAAGAAAAACAAAAAATGAGTTATCCATTTATTTGCTACAAAGAGGCGTTTGGTTGATTTTTGTGGAATTATTTATTGTAACGTTTGGTTGGTTGTTTGATTTTCATTTTGGAATATTAAATACCCAGGTAATTTGGTCATTAGGAATAAGTATGATGTTTTTAGCAGGGTTGATTCACTTACCTAGAAAGTACATATTAATATTTAGTTTGGTAATGATAGGCGGACATAATTTATTTGATAACATTCACTATAATGGGAATGTTATTTGGTCCATTTTACATGAACCGAATAATTTTATTATAAATCAATATATGCAATTTAGCGTTGCTTGGCCAATTATACCCTGGATTGCAGTAATGTCTCTAGGATATTATTTCGGCGGTTTCTACGATAAATTGTATGATATTGAAAAACGCAGAAAAATATTTACCCTAATTGGTTTGATATCTATTAGCTTATTTCTAGTATTAAGATATACCAATCTATATGGCGACTTAATACAATTTAAAGATTATGGCTCGATATCCAAGAACATCATCTCCTTTTTAAATCCTAGTAAATATCCTCCTTCTCTATTGTATTTATTAATGACTTTAGGCGTTGCATTTTTATTATTAGCCAACATCGAAAAACTAAATGGAAAAATTGTAAATTTCTTTAGCACTTTTGGAAGGGTGCCATTTTTTTATTACATACTGCATCTTTATGTTATCCATCTTTCAGCAATAGTAATGTATAAATTAACTGGTTTTGGCTGGAAAAACGTACTTCCTTCATGGGGGCCAGATATTGTTCCGTCTTATATGAAAGGCTATGGTTATAGTCTTTGGGTTGTTTATGCGGTATGGGTTGGTATTATATTATTAGTCTACCCTATTTGTTTACGCTATGACAAGTATAAACAAGCACATAAAGAAAAATGGTGGCTAAGTTATTTATAAACACATTAGAGAAATATGGAAGTTCGCTACCCCACAAATAAAAATAATGTGATGCTTGTTCTTATTACGGCGGCTGTAATGCTGTCGCCGACAGATGGTTTTATGGGCACTTGGAAGCAGAACATGGCAAAATGGACATACTCGCCTGGCCCAGCACCCAAGAGTGCAACCTACACCCACACTCAGGATGGCGACTGGATCATTCAAAAATGCGAGTTCATCAACGCGAAGGGCAAGTCGATATCAACTATGACCCGTTTTAAACGCGACGGGAAGGAATATCCGTATACCTCATTCTCGGGGGTGCAGAAAACCATCAGGAACAAGTATATCAATGACAGAACGAACGAATCGATCGTAAAAGATGGAATAGAAAAATATACCGTGCGCGACGTCCTATCGGCAGACGGCAAGACAATCACAAGAACGATTTCCGGCACCGACGCGAAGGGGCAACAGGTGAATGAAAGTCAGTTATACGAAAAGCAGGACTTGTAAGCTACCACAAAAGTTTTTTAAAAATATTTCTTAAATTTTAAAAGTAAATCACCTACTCTATTGCAATTCTAACGCGATAGCTCTATTTACACCTCTTGTATTTTCTATCATTCCTAAGACTCTTATTTAATCATTGAAATGGACAATAATCTATTTCTAAAACTAATTTTATGAACACGAAAAAAATTATTTCAGGCGGTATTGTTGGCGCAGGTGTTTCTTTCTTAGTAGGAAACTTTTTGTATCTTTTTGTATTCAAAGCCTATTTTGATGAAAATTCTTATCCAGTTGATAATAGCTCAATTAAGTGGTTATATTCTATTCTAAGTAACTTATGTTGGGGATTTATGTTTGTCTATGCTTTAGATAAATTAAAAGTATCCACTCTATCAAATGCAGCACTAACTGGATTAGTAATAGGCTTATTACTAGAAGGCGGAGTTGATTTAAACTTTTATTCAATGGGTATGCTTTATAAAAATATAACGGTAGTTATTGCGGATGTTATACTTATTGGGATAATTGACGCCGTAGTTTGTTCAGCTATTTTTTACGTAGGTCGCTATGGTAAAAAAAATTCTTAAAAATAAATAAAAAATAAACAAAATGAAAAATGTATTATTATATTTCCTTGTATCAATATCCTTGATTGCTTGTACAGGTAATACTGAAAGAAAGAAGAAAATGTAACAATTACTTCAGATAATGTTAAACCTTATTTGGTTTCAATAAAAGCAGAAATTCAAGCCTTAGAAACATTTTATGATTCTGCATCAAATGCTGGTGATTTTAAAACGTTAATGACTATTTATAGTGATGACGTTATTGAACTTGGTGATAATAAAATGCGAACACAAGGAAAAGCGAATGTACAAAAAGAAATGGAATCAAGTTTTGAAGCAGGTAAAATAAGTCATTCTAAAACTACTGAAGTTTTTGGTGATGGAAATGTCATAACAGAAATTGGGAAATTTTCAAGAACTGATATAAAAGGTAAAACATCAACAGGTAAATATATATGTGTCTGGGAAAAGAAAAATGGTAAATATTTAATTATTGCTGAAATTATGAACTCAGATGTAAAACCGAATTAGATCAGTTTGAATTTAAGTTTAAAAAAATAAATCTGAGGCCTCTAGTAGTATGGGCCTCTTTTTTTAAAAACCACACAAAAAAAACGAGCCACAATTTATGCGTCTCGTTCTAAGGTAAAATAGGCCAAAAAGGGAGCGAATACTTTTCAGGACTCCGCATAGAACAAAATCGAAACTTACTGACAGATGAAAGGAAGTTGAAAAATTAAAAAAATGGAAGTCAAGATTGTTAAGCCTATGGATAATTAAAAGTATTACCTTGACTTACAAATAACTAAAATATGAAAAGAATATCCTTTTTCTTATTAATCATAATACAACTTCCTAATGTATTCTATGCACAGGGTCCAATAAAAAATTATACTAAGCATACCTATATGATACCAATGCGTGATGGCATAAAACTTTTTACGATGGTGTTAATACCGAATGAAATAGTGCAATCAAGTCCTTTTTTAATTCAAAGAACACCCTATGGAGCAGATATACCAATACTAAATGATGACAGTATTATTTCTGTAAACCAAATGGGAACACTTAAACCCATGGCAAGTGAAGGGTATATTTTTGTTTATCAAGATATGCGAGGTAAATTTAAAAGTCAGGGGACTTTCGAAATGACACGTCCATTGTATCATTTAAAAGATAAAACTAAAACAGATGAGAGTACAGATGCCTATGACGCTATAGATTGGTTATTAAAAAATATTCCAAACAATAATGGCAAAGCTGGTATTAAAGGAGTTTCTTATCCAGGTTACTTGGCATTAGATGCTTCAGTAGATCCACATCCTGCACTTAAAGCAAGTTCGCCACAGGCATCTCCAGCTGACATGTTTATTGGAGATGACTTTCATCACAATGGAGCTTTTCGTTTAAGCTATGGATTTGAATACAGTTATTTAGTAGAAAATGATGCAACTACCAATAGTGATTTCCCCTTCCCACAATACGATTTATTTGATTGGTATTTACAATTAGGTTCACTAAAAAATGTGAACGATAAATATTATCATAATCGATTACCATCTTGGAATGATTTCACAAATCATCCAAGCTATGATTGGTTTTGGCAGAAAGCTTCAACACTCAACTCAATACATAAAGCAGAAATCCCGACTTTGCATGTTGGGGGTTATTTTGATCAAGAAGATTTAAACGGCCCACAAGTTCAATATGCACATATGGAAAAGCAGGATGTGACTAATAATAATTTTATAGTTCTCGGACCTTGGAATCATGGTGGTTGGGAAGGTTTAAAAGGAGATAGCTTAGGTAAAATAAGTTTTGGAAGCAAAACTGCAGTATGGTTTCAAGATTACGAAAAGGCTTGGTTTGATTATTGGTTAAAAGGCATTGGTGATGGTAATTTTAAAGAAGCAAACTGCTTTCAAACAGGTACTAACATTTGGAATAATTATGATTCTTGGCCTCCTAAACAAGCTATTTTAAGAAAACTATATTGCAATATTAATAATAAAGCAAGTTTCAGTAAACCTACATCAGTAGCATCTTCTATGAGCTATATAAGTGATCTAGCACATCCTGTTCCTTATCGTTCACTCCCCATAGAAGCTACTTATGGAGAAGGTAGTAGATGGTATCCATGGCAAACAGAAGATCAAAGGTTTGTTAGTCCTAGATCTGATGTTTTAAACTTTTTAATGGATAGTCTTACAGAAAGTCTAACTGTAACCGGAAAAATAACTGCACATATTTTTGCAAGTACCACAGGATCTGACGCTGATTTTGTTGTGAAATTAATAGATGTTTATCCAGATTTCAATCAACCTGATAAATCCATGAGTGGTTTTCAATTGCCGATTGCGATGGAAGTATTACGAGGTCGTTTTAGAAAAAGCCTAGAAAATCCAACTCCCTTAATTCCAGGTAAAGCTGAAGAATTTGTAATAGACTTACATACAATAAATCATAGTTTTCTCAAAGGGCACAAAATAATGATACAGATACAAAGTACTTGGTTTCCATTGATAGACAGAAATCCACAAAAATTTGTACCGAACATTTTTTATGCTGATGAAAAAGATTTTATAAAAGCTACGCAAACTATTTATTGCAATAAAGTTCTTTCAAGTTATATAGAGTTGCCAACAATTTTATAATTGTAAAATAAATAATGAAATTTCATTACCCACTCTATTGCAATTCCAACGAAACAGCTCTATTCACAATTCTTTTAGCTGCAAAACGGTAAATACAATTTAAAAATAAAAAATGATCAAAATGATTAGATATTTCAAGAAAAACCGAACTCTATATTTAGCTATAGGTTTTACTATAGTTTTTTTCTTATACATAACATACATTTTAGCACCTTTTAGTAGCTGTTTCAAACTTGATGCTGGAGTAAATTCATTAGGTCTTTCTTTTTCTTACTCTTTAGAAATAGTTAAAAAATTCTTTGAATCAAGGACTCGTGAGCAACTTCTTTGTTATAGCGAGTTTCTTCAAATTTGGGACGCAATTTTTGCATTTATTTATACTTTGATGTACGCATCTTGGATTGTGTACTTTTTTAATAACAAGCGTCTATTATTGATTATTCCTGTTTTATGTATGATTGCCGATTGGGCAGAGAATTACGTTGAATTAGTTATGCTAAAAACCTATTTAAATTCAGGTCCAATATCAGTAACATTAGTTTCGATAGGATCCGTAATCAACTCGTTTAAATTGATATTATCAAGTATTACTTATCTGATAATCCTCATAGGAATAATAATTAAATTAAAAACAGTCCTAACAAAAGCTAAACTGCATTAAAACGACATTTTAGTCGTCCCGTTATAAAAAATTCAACAACACTCTTCTAAAAAAAATACTCAATAGAATCACTTAACTACAAAGCTTGCTCTGCAGTGAAAATCTTGGGTATTGGGGAAGAAATGATAAAAACCTCACGTAACAAAGGACCCACAATTTAACGTCAGTCCTTGATTTACATGTAGTTAGACCAGGATTTGAACCTGCCTGCAGCAGGCAGGCCCGGTCCGCCGCGGCGGATATGAAGATTTTTTGAGAAAATGAAGGCGTTGATTTGTAGTTAGTTGCATTTTGACAAAACAGAAATCAACCGATTTCAGACAATTTGAGGAGGTTTTTTCCTCGTGCAGAAAATATTAATTTTAAATGATGAATTTGAAAATTTCTTTTGAAGAAAGAGCTAAGTTAAGCGACATCATCTTATCTAAACAGCCTAAAGTTACCCTAGAGGAAGCAAGGAAACAAGTACAATGGTTAAAGATCAATAGTAGCAAAAAGAGAAAGGCAAAGAAATTAAAAACTAAATTTATCCCCTATTAGAAATATGAACACACTATCTGCATACAAAAAAGAGATTAATGCACTTTGTACTAACCACAAAGTAAAGAGTTTGTATGCTTTTGGTTGGGGCTTAACTCCAAATTTCAATACCGATAGCGACGTTGACTTAATTGTTGATTTTAAGTTCTACTTACAAGAAATATTTAATCGTCCAGTAGACTTATTTGAACAGCATGCTATCAAGAACCCTTATTTTAAAGAAGTGCTGAATAAAAAGAAAGTGATTGTTTATAAAGAAGTTTGAATACTTTAAACTAGTTATAATAACTCGTTTAAAAAATGATCCAAATCAGGGATTTTATTTTGAATGATGTCCCATACTATGTCATAATCTATCCCAAAATAATCATGTATTAACTTATCCCTTGCACCAGCCATTTTTTTCCATTCAATATGAATATGTGCGAATTTAAATTCTTCGTCAATTTTTTTTGACGCTTCTCCAATAATTTCAATGCTTCTGACAACAGCTCGACAAAGCACTTCATCTTCAATAACTTGTTCTTTAGTTTTCTTATCAGTATGCTGGATAATGAAAGCTGTTTCAGTCAAAATATGACGAACCAACTCAAGATTAGAGGCTGACATTAATTACCTCATTTAAAATATGTGGGCCAATATGTTTACTTAATGATTGTCGAGTAACAAGTTCAACCTTTCTACCAAACAAGCCTTCCAAAAAGAATGACAAATCCATAAAGTTATCAAAGCTCTTTTTTTCTGGAATAAAATCAACTAATAAATCAAC
>Ga0114966_10005237_pt1 | contig 11022 bp, 9 predicted proteins | sample M_130207_XF_Meta_FD_87029 | JGI IMG/M metagenome (GOLD analysis project Ga0114966, IMG submission 87029) | Freshwater microbial communities from Lake Montjoie, Canada to study carbon cycling - M_130207_XF_MetaG | ecosystem: Environmental > Aquatic > Freshwater > Lake | place: Lake Montjoie...
CAGCGCTTTCTTTTGCTGGCGCCCCACGGGGTGAATCACCTGCTTGATGAGTTGCACCGTGGTGTTTTCGGGCGTGACTTGAATGCTTTGCGGCTTGTGCAGCAACTGGGCCGCTAAATCGCGGATCTCTTGGCTGAAGGTGGCCGAGAACAACAGGCTTTGCTTTTCTTTTGGAACCAAAGCCAGCACTTTTTTCACGTCATGGATGAAACCCATGTCGAGCATGCGGTCGGCTTCGTCCAGCACCAGCATTTGCACGGTGGACAAATCGAGGAAACCTTGTTGCTGTAGGTCCAGCAAACGCCCAGGGGTGGCAACCAAGATGTCCACGCCTTTTTTCAAGGCTTTAATTTGAGCCGCCATGCCGACACCGCCAAAAATAACGGCGGATTGGAGTTGCAGGTGCTTGCCATAGGTGCGCACTGACTCTTCCACTTGCGCGGCGAGTTCTCGGGTGGGCGTTAGCACCAAGGCGCGTATGCCAAATACGCCAAAGCGGTTGGTGCTGCTGCGGCTCATGCTGAGTTTGTGCAGCATGGGCAGAGTGAAGGCGGCGGTTTTGCCTGTGCCAGTTTGCGCACCTGCCAGCAAGTCTTGTCCAGCCAGTACGGCGGGAATGGCTTGCGCTTGGATAGGGGTGGGGGTGTCGTAGCCTTGCTCGCGCACAGCTTTCAGAATGGCTGGAGCCAAGTTCAATTCATCAAAATTCATAAAGGAGCGCGCGGTTGGGCGACGCTTGGGTTTCGATCTGTTCCGCCAAAAAAGGGCAGCCAGCTAAAGACCGAGGAAACACATTTGGGCAGGTAGTTAACAAACGCAGGGTTTGGATTCCGGCCCCAGCAGAAGCGCTGATGTTGAAGCAACTGGTGGCGTCAACTGAAGAATATTGTCTCATGAAAGCAGGTCTTGGCTTTTGGGGATGATTTTTCGAACTTGGCCATCTGCTTCATTGGTGACACAAGTGCAGAGATAATCCCTCATTAATCAAGGCCACACCGTGTGGCGCAGAGCCTAGAGAGTCCATTCCATGTCCCAATACGTTTTCACTATGAACCGCGTCGGCAAAATCGTGCCGCCCAAACGCCATATCCTGAAAGATATTTCCCTGAGCTTTTTCCCAGGCGCCAAGATCGGCGTGCTGGGCTTGAACGGTTCTGGCAAGTCCACACTGCTGAAAATCATGGCGGGCATCGACAAGGAAATCGAGGGCGAAGCGTTTCCCATGGCTGGTTTGAAAATAGGGTATTTGCCCCAAGAGCCCAAGTTGCGCCCTGAACAAACCGTGCGCGAAGCGGTGGAGGGCGGCATGGAAGAGGCCTTGCAAGCCCAAAAACGCCTTGAAGAGGTTTATGCCGCTTACGCTGAAGAAGATGCTGACTTTGACGCCTTGGCTGCAGAGCAAGGCCAGTTGGAAGCCATCATCGCTGCTGCCGGTAGCGACAACAGCGAGCACCAACTCGAAATTGCAGCTGACGCGCTGCGCTTGCCGCCATGGGACGCGGTGATTGAGCATTTGTCGGGTGGTGAGAAACGCCGCGTGGCCTTGTGCCAGTTGCTGCTTTCGCGCCCCGATATGTTGTTGCTTGACGAACCCACCAACCACTTGGACGCCGAGTCGGTCGATTGGCTAGAGCAGTTTCTCGCAAGATTTTCTGGCACCGTGGTGGCCATCACCCATGACCGCTACTTCCTTGACAACGCGGCCGAATGGATTTTGGAACTCGACCGAGGCCACGGCATCCCCTACAAAGGCAACTACACCACTTGGTTGGAACAAAAGCAAGACCGCTTAGAAAAAGAACAAAAGGGTGAAGAAGCACGTGCCAAAGCCTTGAAAAAGGAGCTGGACTGGGTGCGCCAAAACCCCAAAGGCCGTCAAGCCAAAAGCAAGGCGCGTATTGCCCGCTTTGAAGAGTTGTCCGACTTCGAATACCAAAAGCGCAACGAAACGCAGGAAATCTTCATTCCCGTGGCTGAACGCTTGGGTCATGAAGTCATTGAGTTCACCAATGTCAGCAAGTCCTTTGGCGACCGCATGCTGATCGACAACCTGAGCTTCAAAATTCCTGCGGGTGCCATCGTGGGCATCATCGGCCCCAACGGTGCTGGTAAATCCACGCTGTTTCGCATGATTGCTGGCAAAGAGAAGGCTGACACCGGTGACATCAAAATCGGCCAAACCGTAAAGATGGCCTTTGTGGACCAAAACCGCGACGACCTTGCCAACGAAAAAACTGTTTGGGAAGATGTGTCGGGTGGCTTGGACATCTTGACCGTGGGCAAGTTCGAAATGGCCAGCCGCGCCTATTGCGGTCGCTTTAACTTCAATGGCGGCGACCAGCAAAAACGTGTGGGTACGCTGTCCGGTGGTGAGCGCGGTCGTTTGCATTTGGCCAAAACCTTGATCGCTGGCGGCAATGTCTTGATGCTGGACGAACCCTCCAACGACTTGGACGTGGAAACCCTGCGGGCCTTGGAAGACGCTTTACTGGAATTTGCCGGCAGCATCATGGTCATCAGCCACGATCGCTGGTTCTTGGACCGGATTGCGACCCACATCTTGGCTTGCGAAGGCGATTCACACTGGACATTTTTTGACGGCAATTACCAAGAATATGAAGCCGATAAAAAGAAACGTTTGGGTGAAGAAGGTGCCAAACCCAAGCGAGTGCGCTATAAAGCGCTCAAATAATTCCAAAAAAACCACATAAAAGTATTAAATAGTTAAGGATACGCCAAAATTCACGGTAAAATGATAAAAAAGTGGTAATTCTTACCTTTTCCATTACCGTGGAGTATTCATGAGTCATAAAGCTATTCCTGACACCAGCGACGAGTACTGTGGCACCAGTTACGCCGCCAAATTGCTCAACCTGTCGGTGGGCACCGTGCAAACCTTGGTGGAAAAAAACGAACTCGAAGCTTGGAAAACCCAAGGCGGTCATCGCCGCATTTCCATTCAATCGATTCGTGACTACCAAAACCGCGCCAGCCTCTCGCCCAACGCCAATTACCAAGACTCAAAGCGACTCAAAGTCATGGTGGTCGAGGACGACGAACTCACCCGCACCATGTTTCAAATGCATTTTGACCAATGGGACTTGTCACTCGACACCACCATCACGGCCTCAGCCATTGAAGCCTTGCTCGATATTTCAGTGCTCAAGCCGCAGGTGCTGCTGACCGATTTGAGAATGCCAGGCATTGACGGTGTGGAAATGTTGCGCCAGTTACATACCCATCCCTTGTTTTCTCAAATGGCCGTCATTGTCATCACTGGTTTGTCAGACGAAGAAATTGCCACCTATGGCGAACTGCCCGCTGGCACCCATGTGCTGCGTAAACCCATCGACATGGGCTGGCTGCGTGGCTATTTCCAAGCCATGTTCAGCCTGCGCCAAGGCGGGCGTCGTCGCACCCCCGTACCCCAAACCGCCTAAGAACGCCTCTTAACCAAGGGGCAGTCCTCTTGCGCCGCTTGGGTGGCGCGGTTAGGCTTTGGGGTCATGAAACCTCACTACAAGCACTGGCCTGCTCGCGTTCCCCACCACATCACGCCACCTGCCACCACCCTCTGGGATAACTTAGCCTTCAGCGCAAAGCGTTTCCCCCACAAAACCGCACTGCAATTTTTGGGCAACGCCCTCAGCTACCAACAACTCACCCACCAAGCCGAGCGCATCGCTGCTTGGTTGCACGACAAAGGCATTCAAAAAGGCGACCGTGTCTTGCTGGACATGCAAAACTGCCCCCAATTGGTGGCGGCGCACTTTGGGATCTTGCGGGCCAACGCGGTGGTGGTACCCGTCAACCCCATGAACCGCGCCAAAGAGCTGGAGCACTACATCACGGACGCCCAAGCCCGCATTGCCATCACCACGGCCGATGTGGCCGCCGATATGGCTGCAGCCAGCGATGCTTTGCCCGAAGGCGAAGGTTTGCATCATTTACTGGTAACGCACTACAGCGATGCGTTTGACCCCTCACTTCAAATCCAAGAAGCCTGGCCTGTGGCGTGGCAAGCGTGGCTGACGCAACGCCCAGCACTGCCCGATTTCAAAGGCGGACACTCGCATGAATGGACGCAGGTGCTGGGCAACAGCTTGACGCTGCCCCCAATGACCGTGTCGCCTGCTGACCTGGCCATATTGCCCTACACCAGCGGCACCACAGGCTTGCCCAAGGGCTGCATGCACCCGCACAGCAGCGTCATGCACAACGCGGTGTGTGGCGCGATTTGGAACAACGGCTCGCACGAAAACATCGGCTTGTGCGTGGTGCCCATGTTTCACATCACAGGTTTGGTCACGGTCATGCACTGCGGCATGTACTTAGGCGCCACCGTGGTGCTGATGCCGCGCTGGGACCGCGACTACGCAGGAGCGCTGATTTCGCGCCACCGTGTCACCCACTGGACCAACATCCCCACCATGGTCATCGATTTGTTGGGTAGCCCGAAGTTTGACCAATACGACCTGTCCAGTTTGGTGGCCATTGGCGGCGGCGGTGCGGCCATGCCCCAAGCGGTGGCGCAACGCCTGTGGGAGTTGTACGGCTTACGCTATATCGAAGGCTATGGCCTGACCGAAACCGCCGCACCCTCGCACAGCAACCCCCCCGACGCACCCAAACAGCAGTGCTTGGGCATTCCCATCATCGGCGTGGATGCGCGGGTCATCAACCCCGAAACTTTGCAAGAAGTGGCTATCGGCGAGCAAGGTGAAATCATCATGCGGGGGCCGCAAATTTTCAACGGCTACTGGCGTCGCCCCGATGCCACCGAGCAAGCCTTTATGCAACTGGATGGCGAGCGGTTTTTTCGCTCAGGTGACTTGGGTCATGTGGATGAGCAGGGTTATTTCTTTATCACAGACCGGTTGAAACGCATGATCAACGCCTCGGGCTTCAAGGTCTGGCCAGCCGAGGTGGAAGCGCTGATGTTTCGCCATCCCGCCATTCAAGAGGCCTGCATCATTGCCTCGCGCGACGCTTACCGAGGCGAGACCGTCAAAGCGGTGGTGGTACTGCGCGAAAGCCACCGCACAAAGGTCAGCGAGGAAGACATCCTCGCTTGGTGCCGTGACAACATGGCGGTGTACAAAGCACCGCGTTTGGTGGCGTTTGTTGACGCCTTGCCCAAAAGTGGCAGCGGCAAAGTGATGTGGCGGTCCTTGCAAGAAGCAGAGATGAGCACATCTTGAAACTCTCTGTGCTGGACCAGTCGGTGGTGTCTGCAGGACGCCCCCAAGATGAGGCGATTCGCAACACCGTGGCCTTGGCCACGCATTGCGAGGCTTGGGGCTATGACCGTTTTTGGGTCAGCGAACACCACAGCCTGCCCAGTATTGCAGGCACCGCCCCCGAGGTGTTGTTGGCGGCCATCGCCATGCGCACCAAGCGCATTCGCTTGGGCAGTGCAGGCATCATGCTGCCGCATTACGCGGCCTTCAAAGTGGCCGAGCAGTTCCGGGTGCTTGATGCCTTGGCGCCAGGGCGTATCGACTTGGGGTTGGGCAGAGCACCGGGCAGCGACGGGCGCACCTCCCAGCTCCTCAACCCCGATCGCTATGCCTCAGAGCGCTTCCCTCAGCAAGTCATGGAACTGCAAGCATGGGTCACAGGACAAACCATGCCCGTGGGTCACCCTGCCCATGGGGTCTGGGCCATGCCAGTGGGCGCCACGTCTCCCTCGTTGTGGATTTTGGGCAGTTCCAACTACGGCGCTCAACTTGCCGCACATTTGGGCTTGCCTTATGCGTTTGCATATTTCTTCAGCGACGGTGTGGGCGTGGAGCAGGCCTTGGAGATGTACCGCAGTCAGTTTCGCCCCAGCCCTTTTTTAGACAAACCTTACGCGACGATATGTGTCTCAGCCCTTGCGGCTGTCAAGGAAGAAGACGCTTGGTACCAATTCCAAAGCCGCGCCCGGTGGCGCATGGACCGCAACCGAGGGCGCGTCGGGCCCTTGCTTTCGCCCGAGGACGCAGTGAAAGATGTCAGCCACCAAGAGATGGCCGAGATGATGGCCATGCGTGAAACCGCGCTGGTGGGCAACCCTGTTCAGGCGGCAGATAAACTGCGCATCCTTGCCAAGCAGCTGGAACTTGACGAGTTGGTGGTTTGCAGTTGGACCCACGACCCTGCGGTTCAGTTGCGGTCTTTTGAGTTGTTGGCGAAAGCCATGGGGCTTGTTCCCTGATTTTTTGGAGTAACCGATGTTTGAAACCACCATTGCCGGCAGCTTGCCCAAACCCGAGTGGCTGGCTGAGCCAGAAAAGCTGTGGCCCCAATGGAAGCAAGCCGGTGCCTCCTTGCAACAAGCCAAAGCGGATGCCACGCTGTTGTGGATCAAGGCACAAGAAGACGCTGGTTTGGACATCATCGGCGACGGTGAGCAAGCACGTCAGCATTTTGTGCATGGCTTTTTAGAGCAGGTGGAAGGCATCGACTTTGAGAACAAAGTCAAGATGGGCATCCGCAACAACCGCTATGACGCCATGGTGCCGCAGGTGGTGGCCAAACTGCGCTTGAAGGGGCGAGTCCACGCCATGGAAGCGCAGCTACTGAGAGCGCATACGAAGAAAAAAACCAAATTCACCTTGCCCGGCCCGATGACGATTGTGGACACCGTGGCCGACAGGTTTTACGGCGAGGGCAAAGAGGGTCGCATCAACATGGCCATGGCGTTTGCCGAGCTGCTCAACCAAGAGGCGCTGGCGCTGCAAGCCGATGGCATCGACATCATCCAGTTTGACGAACCCGCTTTCAATGTCTACATGGAAGACGCAGCCGACTGGGGTGTGAAAGCGCTAGAGCGTGCGGTGCAGGGCCTCACCTGTACCACCGCTGTGCATATTTGCTATGGCTATGGCATTCAAGCCAATGTGGACTGGAAAAACACCTTGGGCCACGAGTGGCGTCAATATGAAAAGGTGTTTCCCGCGTTGGCCAAAAGCAGCATCAACCAAGTCAGCCTGGAGTGTTTTCACTCGCATGTACCCATGGACTTGATTGCTTTGCTCAAGGGCAAAGATGTGATGGTGGGTGTGATTGATGTGGCGTCCGATGTGATCGAAACCCCTGAAGAGGTGGCCGACACCATTGGCAAAGCTTTGCAGTTTGTCAGCAAGGAGCACTTGTTTCCTTGTACCAACTGCGGCTTGGCACCCATGAGCCGCGACGTGGCTTGGAAAAAGCTGCAAGCCTTGGCCAAAGGTGCGGAATTGGCGAGGCAGAGAATCAAGGGCTGAAGTCGCTGCTGTCATTGCGAGTAGCGCAGCGACCTGGCAATCATCGCTAGCGTTACTGCACCTCTGGCACGCCGCATTCACCAGCAGCCACACCCTCGGGGAGTTGTTGCGGTTTATGCACGATGCCTGTCAGTGGGTCGTATTGCACTTCTTTCAAATACATGGCAAGCACCGCGTCCATGCTCTTGGCGTGGTTGTCAAACCAAATCGCCAGTTCACGGGTCAGTTGGCGCACCATAGACAGGTTGTTGTCGAACTGACCACGACGAAGCGCTTCGCGCATGACTTTCAAAATCATGTCGTGCTCATCGCTGTGACAACCGCCTGGACCAAAAGCGCTGTCTTTCATCCACTGGTCTTCGCCGCCGAAATGGCTTTCGGTGTGTGCAATGAGATCGGTGAAGCTTTGCAGCAACTGAGCGTCAGGCGCCAGTTCGGTGGCGGCCAGCATATCGACGAATTCACGATGCGTTTCGTCCATTTTGTCCATGTTCATCACCAAGTCATCGGACCAGGTGAGGGTGGGTTGGCGCTCTTGGGTGGTGGTATTGGTCATGGTTAATTAAATGGGGTCAGATTCCAATTATCGATCAATCGCGCACATCGGCCACGACGTTGCCGCCAAAGTCCCCACGTTGCAAAAACCCCAGCACGCGGGCCGCTGCCTCGGCAGGGGAGGTGAGCGAGCCGCTTTGTTTCAGTTGGATGAAGTTGGCTTGGTCGGGAAAGCCTGTGGGGTTGCCAGAGCGCAAATCGGTTTGCATATCGGTGTCGATCACCCCGGGCGCGAGCGACACGATGTGTGCGGGGTTGGCCAGCAAGGCCTCGTCCAGCGCCGCGCTTCGGCTGAAATGATCCAAACCCGCTTTGGTGGCGCAGTACACCGCGCTGGCTGCCATGGCGCGTCGCCCCAAGCCTGAGGAAATTTGCAACACCTTGCGCTTGGAAGGCCATGCGCGGGTGGCTTGCAAAAATACCTGCGTCAGCAACATGGGTGCGGCCAAGTTGATGGACAAGGCCTGCTGCACGCTGCTGGCCGTGGCTTGCTCGATAGGCCCCAAGTGGCCAATCACGCCAGCGTTGTTGATCAAGCTGACTTGGCTGAAAGTGCTGCCCTCTTGCGTCTTTAACCAAGCCATCAGTTTGTTAGCCACTGCTTCAGGTTGCGCCAAATCGGCTTGCCATTGGATTAGCGTGGTGCCGTTCTTTTTCGCCAGTGCCGCTAAGGCATCAGAGCTGCCACGCGAAATGCACAGCAGGGTGTGCTTGGGTGTGCAAAGTTGCTCGGCAATGGACAAGCCCATGCCGCGTGAAGCGCCGGTGAGGATGGTGAGTTGTGTCATAAGTGCGTTGCTTTCGAAATAATTGGGATCTGACCCCAATTAACGGGTAATTGGAATCTGACCCCGATTAACTGACGGGGGTGGGTGAAGGCGAGTGTATGGGCGTGGAGCATGAGGCGGGGGCTGCGTGCTTGCACAGCGGCGGGGGCGTAGAGGGCGTCGCCCCAGATGGGGTGGCCTATGGCTTGCAAGTGCAGCCGCAGTTGGTGGGTGCGACCTGTGAGGGCTTGCAGTTCCAGCAATGAACCCGGTAATTCAGCATGGTGCGCCAAACAGCGCCAACGTGTTTGGCTGGCTTGTCCCTCTGGGCTGATGATGCGTAAAGGGCGTCGCTCCCAATCGGCTTGAATGGCTAAGTCGATGGTCTGCCAGTCGTCCTCTAAGGGTAGCAACCCTTCCACCCATGCCATGTAGTTTTTTTCCACTTGCCGTGCTTCAAAAGCCATGCTCAGTTGCCGTTGCGTATCTGTATTGAGCGCAAACATCATCAGCCCCGAGGTGGCTTGGTCCAAACGATGCACCACCAAGGCTTGTGGGTAGCGTTGCTGCACCCGCGTCAGCAAGCAGTCTTGTTTGTCAGGCCCACGCCCCGGCACGCTCAGCCATCCCGCAGGTTTGTCGACCACCAGCAGGTCTTCATCAGCATGAAGGCACTGCCAATCGGTCAAGTCTGCCATTGCGCCAAAGCGGTATGCACATCTTCCAGCACGGTGTTGCTGTCGCAAGCCACCACTTGCCGAAGTGGCATGCCGCGCAGCCACGTCAGTTGCCGCTTGGCGAGTTGGCGGCTCGCTGCAATGGCGCGCTCTCGCATCAAGCGCAAGGCGTTAGCTTGGGGCGTTCCATCTTCAATGGCGTCCAACGCCTCCCACACTTGGCGGTAACCCACACAACGCATAGAGGGTAAATCGGCTTGCAAATCGCCGCGCGCTCTCAAGGCTTTCACCTCGTCAACCAAGCCTTGTTCCAGCATGGCGTCAAAACGTTGCGCAATGCGTTCATGCAGCCATTTGCGTTCCTTAGGTTCCAAGGACAGCAAAGCGACACGCGGCCCCGCCAACCGTGTAACCCCAAAAAACGATGACAAAGGTTTGCCAGTGATGCGCCACACCTCCAAGGCCCTCGCGATGCGTTGCGCATCGTTGGGCGGTAAGCGTTGCGCTGCTTGCGGGTCGACCAAAGCCAACTCGGTGTGTAGCGCGGGCCAGCCTTTGTCATGCGCCTCCTCTTCGATGTCTGCACGAATAGCAGGGTCAGCCAAGGGCAAGTCGTCCAAGCCCTCGATCAATGCTTTCACATACAACATGGTGCCACCCACCAACAGCGGCAATTTGCCTCTGGCGCGTATATCGTGGATAAAAACGGTGGCGTCTCGCGCAAAGTCAGCGGCGCTGTAGCTTTGCGCAGGGTCACGTATATCGATCAAGTGATGCACCACCGCTTGCCGCTCGGCCAGCGTGGGCTTGGCCGTGCCAATGTCCATGCCTTGGTAGACCAAAGCCGAATCGACGCTGATGATTTCAATCGGCCACTCTGCTGCAAAGGCCAAAGCTATGGCTGTCTTGCCACTGGCAGTCGGTCCTACCAGCGCCAAGGCGTCCCATGCAGGGAACAACTCAGTCGGCTTGGACAGGTTCACCATGCCACTGCACCAAGGTCCAGGCGGTCAAGGCCAAAGCAACTCCCCAAAACGCAATGCCATGCGCCAGTGGAAACAAGGTGCCGTCAATGCTGTGACTCAGCCACAAGCCTGTGCCAAAGGCCGCCACCATCATCAAAAAACCATTCATTGCAGAGGCTGCACCCGCCGACAAAGGAAAGGGGCCGACAGCGCCGCTTTGCCCAATCGGTTGGTGTACGCCATGCGCCAGCACCATGGGGTACATGCTCAACACCAAGCCCATGGCAGTATGATCGCCGCCGTAAACCATCCAACACAAAGACATGCCGCTGCCCAAGCTGAACAGGACTGCCAAGGCGATGGTTTTGCGCATACCGATGTGGCGCAGCAAAAACCGACAAACGATGGTGCCTGTGATGTAGACCACCGACATGGACGCCAAAATCCAGCCCAGCTGCAAACCTGTGAGATGCAGTACCTCGATAAAGATGAACGATGAGCTGGCGAGGTAGGTGAACAAAGCGCCATAGGCTGCCAAGGACAACAAAGCAAATGCACGAAACGTGGGGTGACGCAATACCTCGCCCCAAATACGCAGCATGGTTGGCAGATGCAAGGCACTCGGGTTGCGGGTAGTGATGGTTTCTTTGAAACGCCAAGCCACCAAAGCCATGGTGAACAAGGCATAGGTCACGATCGACGTCATCGCCACACGCCAACCCCAGTGCTGGCTGAGAAAACCACCCAGAGGCGGGCTGGTGCAAGCCATCAACCCCAAGCCCGTCATCGCTTTAGACATGACTTTGGC
>Ga0114966_10005238_pt1 | contig 11020 bp, 6 predicted proteins | sample M_130207_XF_Meta_FD_87029 | JGI IMG/M metagenome (GOLD analysis project Ga0114966, IMG submission 87029) | Freshwater microbial communities from Lake Montjoie, Canada to study carbon cycling - M_130207_XF_MetaG | ecosystem: Environmental > Aquatic > Freshwater > Lake | place: Lake Montjoie...
ATCTCGCGCGGTACGGATCGGTCCAACAGCAGGAAGGCTCCGTCGACGCCGACAGGGAACTTGGGGCGGACGACGAGAGCGACCAGGCCAAGGACATGCTCGCCCAATCGACGGTCGTCTTCGACGCGCTCAAGTCGCTACGGGCCGCGGTGGCCGAAACGTCGACCACCGCCGAGGCTACCGTCACCCACTGGCGGAACGTGATCCGCGACACGCCCGCCCCCAAGTGATTCCCGGGCGGGAGTCTTTCCGGGGACGGGAGCAGGCCGAAGGAGCGTCGCCGCATCGCGACTCCATGCGGAGCGGCGTCGTCGTCGTCCCGATGTCAACTCTTTCGGACGAGGCCGCGGACGAAGATATCGCCGCCGGGGTGATCGATGTGTTCGATGTCGATCGGCGGCGCGTCGGGCAGCGCGGGGATATCGCCGCCGATGATCTTCGGCGCGATGAAAGCCCAGACCTCGTCGACAACACCGCGTTCGAACAGGCTCCCGAGCACCGCCGGCCCCCCCTCGAACAGTACGTTGGTGAGCCGACGCGAGCCGAGTTCCGCCAAGAGTGATTCGACGCGGATCGCCGGGTCTGCGTCGGGGCCGTGCCAGATCGCGCCGCCGGCCTCCTCGATCGCGCGGCAGCGTTCTGCGGGGGCGTCGGGGCCGACGGCCACCAGAAGCGGAGTTTCCCGGGCCGATTGCACGAGCCGGCTTTCGAGCGGCAGTCGTGCGCGGCTGTCGAGCACGATTCGCAGCGGCTCGCGGGCGCCGGCCGGACGGGGGGTGAGCAACGGGTCGTCGGCCAGTGCTGTGCCGATACCGACTGCGATCGCATCGACGCGGGCCCGAAGGTCGTGCACGAGCGTCCGGGACGCCTCGGAGGAGATCCAGCGGTCGTCCCGCGAACCGGTCGCCACACGGCCGTCGAGGCTCATCGCCCACTTGGCGATCACCCATGGCCTGCCTTCCGTCACGAGCTTGCGAAAGGCCGCTGTCAGCCGCACGGACTCCCGTTCGTGAAGCCCCGTTTCCACCGTGATGCCGGCGGCCGTCAGGGCCTCGAGGCCGCCGCCGTTGACGGCGGGGAACGGGTCGCGGGCCGCCACGACCACCCGGCGGATGCCGGCTTCGATGATGGCGGCCGTGCAGGGTGGCGTCTTGCCCTGGTGGCAGCAGGGCTCCAGCGTGACGTAGAGCGTGCCCCCCCTGGCGGCCTCGCCAGCCGCCGCGAGGGCGACCGCCTCGGCGTGGGGGCCGCCGAACGCCGCATGCCAGCCCTCGGCCACGACGTGGCCGTCGGCTTTGGCCTCTCCCGATCCCGCGGCGATCACGGCGCCGACCATCGGATTGGGTTCGACCCGTCCCTCGCCCCGGCGCGCCAGTTCCAGGGCCCGCAGCATGGCGGTCGAATCGAATGCGTCGAAAGCCATGTCAGTCCCGGTCAGCCCGGGGTCCAAATCGCCTTCTTTTCCCCGGGCGGCCCGCCCTGCTGTGCACCCGGTGTCCAGATGCCGCCCGCCTGCGGCTGGCCGGGGGACGATGGCAGCCCGGACGATGCCGCGCTGATCTCCGGACCGCCGCCGGTCGGTCGCGCGGCCAGTGCCGACAGGTCGATGCCGGCCTCGACCAGCACCTCCGCCAGAGCCTCGAGCACCTTCTGGTCGCGGGAATGCTCCCGCCGCAGGTGATCGAGCAGCTTCATGATGTCGGCCTGATCGCCGCGTTGCAGCCGCACCCTGAGCTCGGCCACGTCGAGCATGCCGTCGTTGGCCTTCAAGGTCTTCGCGATGTCGCGCAGCCGGCCGATGATCTCGAGCTTGCCCACGCTCGAGGCGGCCCGATCCTCGAGCACGCCGAGTGCCTCCCAGCGATCCTCGGGCGCGGCGTCATCCCTCCCGGCGATCGTTTGCGCCGCACGTTCGGCGGCGAGTTCGAAACCCGCGTCGACCGCCGTAACGAACAGCCCGCGCAATTGGTCGAGGTCGAGCGGTTGCATCGCCACGCGGTGCCATCGCAGCGGCGGGACCTCCTCGAGCGGCCGCGCGGATTCGATGATCGGCGGCTCCGCCAGACCCAGCGTGCCTCGCAGGGAGGCCCATGCCTTCGCGGCGTCGGCCCGTCGCGACGTGGCCTCTCCCTCGGTGAGCAGGGCCTCGACCCGCCGCCGTCCCTCGGTCTGCTTGACCGCCTCGCGCGGCGACTTGCCGAGAAGCTCGGGCAGGGGCGTGTCGGGCCAGAGGGAGAGAAACCGCTGCCAGACCGCGTCGCTCTGCTGGTGCATCAGTTCGTCGAACGCGGACGGCATGCCCGGAGCCGTGCCCTGCGGCGGGATTTCCGGCGGCCGCAGGCGGAACTGCGACGACAACAGCCAGTTGGTGGGAGTGGCGGCGGGCAGCCCCTCGCGGTCGCCGGTCGCCGCGAAGCCGCAGCCCAGCAGCGGCTCCACCACCGCGCGGGCTTCGGCCACGTCGGGGGCGAAGCCCTGCAGCAGCGCCTCCGGTTCGCGGTCGGTCTGCCGACCGAAGATCAGCAGCGATGCCAGCAGCCGCGCGGGCCTCGCGCCGGGCTCGCCGTTCTGCGTCGCCGATGCGTCGTAGATGCGCCACACCGACCGCGGGGGCGCGGTGTTCCGCGACACCCATTCCGACCGCTCGAAGGGGGCTGGCTCGCAGTGGCCGTCATGGCGGAGCTTGTCCTCGAGCAGATCGAGGGCGGAGGCTCCCCCCTCGCCGAGTGCCAGCGTCGCCCGGATCCGGTCGAAGGGCACCAGCGGGGAGCGATCCTCGTCGGCCTCGGTCTCCAATGCGATGGCGCGGCCCGTGGCCTCGACGCCGTCTTCGGGCGGGGTGTCCTGCAAGCGGGCGACCGTCAGCCAGGCCTCCGACGCCTCGAAGGGACGGGCCAGCATTTCGCAGAGGATCGCAGTGTTGGTGAAGACCGCGCGGCTGTCGCCCGCCACACTCTTCAGGCTGCGGAAGGTCGTGAGTGCCTTTGAGAGCCGCCAGTCACGGGCATGCTTCAGGGCCGTGGAGAATTCGTGCCGCCATGGGGAGTCGGAATCCGTCTCCTCGAATCGGACCTTCGTGCGGAGCGCCGGCGGCACGCCCGACGAGCCGACGACCGCGGCCAGCAGCCGCCGGTCTTCCGGCGTGCCGAGCGAGCGGTCGATCATCCACTCGACGATTCCCTGCGCGAATCCCACGTGCCCCGCCTGCGCGCCGGCCTGCACGAGCGTGGCGGCAATCCGCACGAGTTCCGGGGAGATGCCATCGGCCGTCGTTCCGGCGGCGCCCTGCGGCACCGACTCTGCGGCGTCCCGGCTCTTGTCGAACAGGGCGGCTGCCTCCTGGATGCGGCCGGCGATCGCCTCGGTCACGGCCGCATGGCCGAGGGCCAGGGGATTGCCGGGGAAGGCCTCCAGGAAGTCGCGGCTGGTGGCGGCCGCGGCGGCGAACTTCTTCGACGCCAGTTCCAGCTTCGTGCGGGTGGCCATCAGGCAGGCGCGGCCCGGATGACGCTCCGAGAGCCGTTCGACCTGCTCGAGCGCCGCGGAGATCTGGTCGCCTTCGATGAGCCGGTCGATCTGTTCGAGGTCGCCAAGCAGCTCCGAGCAGCAGAACTTTATTTTCTTGCCGGTGCCGCCCGGGCAGGCGGAATAGGGATCGAACGACATGGCGGTGTTGGTCTCCTGGGGAAACCGGCAATGTACCAGAGCCCCCGGCGGCCGAAAGCAGCGGGGGCCTTCCGTCCCCGGGGGGATTCGCACCGGACGGCGGCGCAAGTTGCCTGGCGCCCGCCTGCCCTGCATACTTGCACCCAGCGTGGGTAGGCGGCCGGCGCGCAGTGCAGATCTTGAAACGGCACCCCCTTCCAGACGCCTCGCATCCGTGCAGCAGCCCCGCATCCTCGTCGTCGATTCGCAGGGAGCCAGCGGCCTTCCCTACGCGAAGATCGTCGCCCGCCTCCAGCCGATGGAGTTGCGGGTCGAGACGTCGCTCGAGAAGGCGGTTGGCAGCCTCTCGCGCGACTCGTGGGATCTGGGCATCGTGACGGCCCGCTCCGGCCCGTCTGCCGAAGTGCTCCACGCGGCGCTCAAGGCGGCCGACCCGCAGTTGCCGATGATCGTGATCGATCCGCAGCCGAGCGTCGACAGGGCGCGGGCCTGCCTGCAGGCGGGGGCGGGGGATTACCTCGACATCAGGCGGGTCGAAGCCGACCTGGAGGAGGCGCTGGCGCGGCTGCTCTCGGTGTCGCGGCGCCGGGCGGCGGAGGAGGTGCTGCGCCGGGCGGTCGAGCGGCCCTATTCGTTCGACGACTTCTTGGGCGAGAGTCCCGCGATGCGACAGGTCTATTCGATCATCGAGCGGGTGGCTTCCAGTTCCGTCGACGTGCTCGTGACCGGTGAGACGGGCACGGGCAAGGAGTTGGTCGCCCGTTCGACCCACGTCCGCAGCCGCCGCACCGCCGGCCCCTTCGTGCCGGTCGACTGCGGCGCGATCCCCGACACGCTGATGGAAAGCGAATTGTTCGGCCATGAACGCGGGGCGTTCACCGGTGCCGACGCGCGGCGGATGGGACTCGTGGAATTCGCCGACGGCGGCACGCTTTTCCTCGACGAGGTCGGCGAACTGCCGCTGCCGCTGCAGGCCAAACTCCTGCGGGTGCTGCAGGAGCGACGCATCCGCCGCGTCGGGGCGCGGCAGGAAAACGCGGTCGACGTGCGGGTGGTGGCCGCGACATCGCGGAACCTCGACCAGATGGTCGATCGCGGGGAGTTTCGCCGCGACCTGTTCTACCGGATCAACGTCGTGCGGATCGACCTGCCGCCGCTTCGTTCGCGGGGGGACGACATCGGCCTGCTCGCCGAGTTCTTCGCCAACCGCGCCGCGCAGGAGATGGGGAGGAGCATCGGCGGGCTGTCGACCGACGTCTACCAGGTGCTGCGGAGCTATTCGTGGCCGGGCAATGTCCGCGAATTGCAGAACGTCGTCCGGCGGGCGATCGCCATGACGCGATCGGCCGTGGCGGGCGTGGACGATTTGCCCGACGACGTCGTGGCCGCCGCCGGCCGGGCGGCCGGCGATGCGGAGGCGGTCGGCTATTTCGCGCAGCGTGCCGAGCACATCGCCCGGTTCGAGCGGCAGTACCTCACCGATCTGCTCACGCGGCATCTCGGGGACGTCTCCGCCGCCGCCCGTGAGGCCCGGCTTCCACGGGGCACGCTCTACCGCCTGATGAAGGGGCACGGGCTCGACGGCGCCGCGTTCCGTCGGTAGCCGTTTTCGGCCCTGCGGGTTTGCCGGGCGATTGGGTCGGAGGGGCGAATGTGAGGAAAGCATGAGCGCGGTTTATCTCGCGCTCACGAAAAAAAAACGATTTCAAGGGGTGCTGAATTACTACGATCTGGGGTGCCGATGCCACCGTTGGGCGACGCCGGCCGAAGCGGTTTTCAACGAGACTTTTTGGAGAACCGGAATGACCTTGTCCCGGCGTCACTGCGGGACCTCGAGGAGCATTCGACCATGGACGCCAAAAGCCAGCAGGAATTGGAACGGGCGTACGAGATGCGGTTGATGAAGTCCGCCACCAGGCGGCGGCCGGCCCCGGCTGTTGCCGGCGGTTCCTCGTCCACGAACGCGGCCGAGGCTCTCAAGGGCATCGCCGGCGCGCAGCGCCGCGCGAAGAAGGAGTCGGCGGAACGGACCAAGGTGGTCGCCGCTCCGGCCGCGGTGCAGCAGAGACCAGTCCCGAAAGCCGCCGTGCAAGCCTCACCGCGGCAGGGCTTGGCCGTCTCCGGTGGCCTCGTCGCCGGCGGACTGGCGGCGGTTTGCCTGGTGGGCCTGGGCGGCTTTTTCTGGTTCGCTCCGTCGGGTGGAAAGCATTCTGTTTCCGGAACGGTGATGCTCGACAATCGGCCGCTCGGCGGCGTGGAACTGTTTTTCCACCCCCGCGATCGTTCGTCCGATCCGATCCGGGTAACGACGTCCAACGGCGGCTTCTTTCATGCCACGGACGTTCCGGCCGGCGAGTACTGCGTTTCGCTGGCCGCGGCCGATGGCCGCACGGAGGTTCCGCCCCAGTATCGCTCCCAGGACTCGACGCCGTTTCGGATCCAGTTGCGCAGGGATCGTGCAAACCTGCGGATGGTCGCCTCGAGCCGCCAGCCCAGGTGATTCGTCCGACTGCTGTTCAGTGCGTCGGCGGCTTACTTGACGAGATCCGACGGCTTGAAGGTATAGGGCACCAGCAGCCCCGAGCCGTCGAATTGCTGCTGCCAGTCCTTGACCACGGGCGACAGCATTACCTCTCCGGACGAGAGCAACTGGCAGTAGACCCACGCGTCGATGCGTTCTGAAATGACGCGGGTGTGGCCGTCGCAGAAGGTCACGTTGACGGCGTTCGGGTGATTGGAGGACGGATACCGGGCCGGCCAGTCGTCCACGTTCATGCCCCCGGGGATCGGGACCGGGAGCGGCCGCGTCTCGGCGGTGGGGTTGATCACCTGGATGTCGGTCCGCCAACCGCTGCCGATCTTAGGGGGATGAAGAACGCCATGATTCGAACTGAGAGCCCCCCTGCTCGCCTTCACGGCGCGTGGATTGTCTGCCCAGACAACGTCGTCCGGAGCCCGGGAGCCGGCCCGCTCGGTGAACAGGATCGTTTCGGCAGCCCCGTCCGCACTGGCGTCCTTCACGGTCATGATCGCCGGCAGATAAACGGGCCGGGTCGCATCGTAGGTCGCGGCAGTGGGGAGATTGCCAACCGCGTCGGCAAACACGCCGTCACCCGTGAACTGGGTATCCTGCGGTCCGTTCGTGTTGAGCACCTCCGCGCCCGTTCCGGCGTTCGCGGCATACGACAACTGCGCGGCCGCGCCCGCCTCCTGCTCGCGGCGATTCGAGGGGCAGGCGTAGATGGGGATCCGCACCGTCGACGGGTCGGTCGTCGAGGCCGCGGCGGAGGAATACGCGTCGTACCACTGGTAGATCGGCTGCTGCTCGATGTACGGCAGGATTGGCACGGTCCACGAAACGCACGCCTTGGTCTTGTCGATCGCGGAGCGGGCGACCGTATACGCGGTGACCTCGTTCCGCCAGCCGGGCAGATACTTTCTCGACTCGGCGTGCATCATGGTGGCCTGCCCCAGTTGCCTCAGGTTGCTGGCGCATGAAGTTCGCCGGACCGATTCGCGGGCGATCTGCAACGCCGGAAACAGCAGGCCGACGAGGATCGCGATGATGGCGATGACGACCAGCAGTTCCAGGATCGTGAAGCCGTCCCGGCGCGGGTCTGTCCGAGGGCATTCCGCACGGACGGTGTCGCTCATCGAATCAATGCCTCCATCACGGTGGTTCGGTCGTCCGTCCAGGGTCGGCCCGGCGGGTTCTCCGCGGCCGGCTTCCATTGCCATCGCTCGCTCGTCGGGTGGACGTAGATCGTCTTGATGACGTCGAGCGACCGGCTGAGCGCCATCCAGTGCGATGCGACGCGCGCGTATTCCTTCGGGACGTCCAGATCATACCCGTCGAGAGCCATCCACTCGCCGTCGGCGGCCAGCGATTCGACCACGGGGACGAAATCGAGGAATTTATTCGAGATGTGGAACGCGACCACCCCTTCCGGCCTTACTTTTCGTCCGTAGAGCGCGAGTGCCTCGCGGGTCAGCAGGTGCGTCGGCACCGAGTCGCCGGAGAAGGCGTCGACGATGAGCAGGTCGAGCGAGGCATCCGGTTCCCGCTCGATCGCCTGCCGCGCATCGTCCACCACGACGCGGGTTTTTCCGCGGCATTCGGCCAGGAAGGAGAACCACTGCGGGTTGCGGGCGATTCGCACGACCTCCGGGTCGATCTCGAAGAAGACGAATTCCTGGCCCGGCTCCGCATACGCGGCGATCGTTCCGACGCCGAGGCCGGCGATGGCCACCCGGGCCGGCCGCCCGTGTTGTTCAAGCCCGAGGAAGATGCTGCCCAACGGCCCGGTGCGATGGTAATACGACAGGGGGATGAGCCGTCGCCCGGGATCGTCCGAGATCAACTGCACGCCATGGGAAATGCGTCCGTGGATCAACATTCGGGAGGGACCGTTGGGATCGTCGCGCACCCGCAGGACGCCGAAGAACGTCCGGGCCCGGTGGATCACGTGCTGGCCGTGTTCGCCGATCCAGAACGTCGCCGCCAGCAGTGCCAGCAGCATAGCCGCCCGTTCCCAGTGCCGCAGCGCAAACATGATTCCGCCGATGGATGCGGCCACCATCGCCAGCGAGTCGGCCCGTGGCATGTCGATCCAGGGGGCAGCAAGACCCACGAGTCCCAGCCCGATAGCCAGCCCGCCGGCCCCCCAGCGGACGCGGTCCGACGCCGGTCGCCAGAACGTCGGCGCGACGGCGGCAACCGCGGCGACGGCCAGCGGGAACTCGTGGTGGGCGTCGAAGAGCAGCGGCGATACCAGGGCGTTCCACAAGCCGCCGCATGCCCCGCCGACCGCCATGGCGAGATAGAACGACGTCAGCCGTGAGGCTGGAGGTCGTTCGTCGAAGAGCATCCCGTGGATGGCGACGCAGACGATGAAGAAGGCGGCGACGTGTGCCCCGATCACCAGCCGCGCCGGCTCGTCGATCCCGCCGGCCAGCATCCAGGCGATCAGCGCCACCGCGGCCAGCAGGGCCGGAGGCTCCCAGTGCCGTAGCCGCCTTCCACCCGGCGAAAAGACGACGATGAAGCTGGCCAGATACGCTCCCAGCGGCAGGATCCACAGCAGCGGCATGGGGGCCACCTCGACGGTCGCGTGGGTCGTCACGCTGGAGAGCCACGAGGCGGGGATCGCTGCCAGCAGCACCCACCGCAGCCACGTCGTCCAGCCCGTGCCGGCATTCGCAGTCGCCTCGTCGCCAGCCATCGTCGCATCGACGGCGGGTCGTTTGCTGCCGGCGGCATGCAGTCCGCAGGCCAGTGCGACCGCCGCCACGCCGGCGTACAACGCCGCCAGGAGATCGGCCTGAAAGGAGAGGCCCGCGAACGGCTCGACCACGAGCGGATAGCCGAGCAGCGCCACGAAGCTGCCGGCATTGCCGGCCGCGTAGAGCGAGTAGGCCCGGCGATGATCCGTCGTCGTCACGCCGGGGCCGCGCCGGTCCCGGAGGCTATGCCAATGGCCAAAGAGCGGCGCGAGCGTCGCCAGGGCGAAGAACACGGGGCCCACGGTCGACGCCAGCACCAGAATGACTGCCAGCGGCAGCGGAAGCCGTGCCGGCAGGGCGGTCTGAACCGCGGCGCCGAGCCCCAGCGCTGTCACGGCAGCGCACGTCGCGAACAAGACCGCCTGCGCCAAAACCTGCCGCTGCGGCCGAACCAGCCGGATCAGGCGGTCCGAGTAGCAATAGGCGGCGACCAGCGCCAACTGGAAGAACGCCAGGCAGGAAATCCACACGCCCGGAGCGCCGCCGAAACGCGGCAGGAGCAGCTTGCCGGCGAACAGTTCAACGAAGAACAGGCAGGCGGAACCGCCGAAGGCCGCCGCCATCGCCAGCCGGGCGAACAGGAGACGCGAGCCCGCTGCCTCCCGCGCCGCCGCTGCGGCATCGACCGCTGCGTCGCCGGGAGGGGGATCCGGCGCACGTGGTGGATGGTCAGTCGCCTGCACTGTCTGGCCCGTCTGGGGTGGTGGCCGGTGCGGCCGTGTCGGCCGCCGCCGGTGTGTCGGCCTTCGGCGGCGGGGGAAATGCCAACTGGGGATCGAGGCCGGCGGCCTCCGCCTCGGCCAGGAGGCCCTCCGCGAGCGACGCGTAGGCGGCCTGTCGGAGTGTCTCGGGAGTCCAGGCCCAGATTCTGGCCCGTGCGAGGACAGGCAGGCTGGTCTGCTGCATGACGTTCACGAAGGAGTTTTCGACGAGTTTCGGGAAATCGAGCAGCTTCGCCTCCTCGAGCACCATCCTCTCACCCGGCCGGCTCGTCGCGTACCGGCGGTCGTAGACGGAATAGGCGACGCGGATGTAGCGGTTGAAGACCTTGAGTTCCCCCATCGCCAGCCCCTCCATGATCGCGCGGCGGATCATCGCGTCGAGGAACTGCCGGAGGTCGGCGAGGTTCACCTGCACGGTTGCCGCGAACCGCAGCGCCACGAAATTCTCGAGCGTGTCCGAGTAGACGGGTTCGTCGCCGAAGCCCCGGCTCGCAGCGAGGTCCCGCGCCAGGCCGAAGTAACGCTCCGCCTCCGCCTGCTCGCCGTAGAGGTAGTTGAGGATGGTGGCCAGGTTGAGGAATTTCTCGTAGGTCTGGTGGAGGTCCGCCTCCTCCGCGTCGCCGAAGCCGGCGGCCGACACGCCCTTGTCCGAGGCGATCATGTCGAAGGCCTGCTGGATCGCCGTCTCGTAGACCCTGGCGAACCGCGGATCGGGCAGCAGGTCGATCCGCTTCGTGGCCGCGTCGAACTCGACCCGGCCCGACCGCATCAACTCCATGAGCATCAGTAGCCGGCTGCGGACGAGCATCAACTCGTTGACGGCCTCGCGCCGGGCGAGGGTCTGCGAAACCGCGACGCCCTGTTCCGACCAGTACACTCCGTGGGCATCGGCATGCCGCCAGTCGAGCGGGCCGTATCGCTCCATCACCCGCAGCATCTCGGCGGTCTTCATCCGGTACCGGTCCTCGAGCGCCCGCCGCTGCAGGTGGGGGACGACGTGGTCGATGAGCAGGGCCGCCACCTCCTTGTCGGTGCGGATGGCGTCGAGCAGAGGGCCGTTGGTGCCCGGTGGCAGCCCGGCCGTGCCGAGCAGCCGGGCGTCGAGCGAGTTGCCCAGCATCAGCACGCGGCTCAGCATCCGCACCAGCGGTTCGTCGGGCTTCGCGCCGTGAGCGGCGAGCAGATCGAGCGCCCGCCGAACCGCGGGCGTCTTCCGCTCGAGTTCCTCGAGGGTCGCGGGGGCGTCGCTGATCTTGCGGAAGCGTTCGATCGCCTGTTCGGTCGTCTTGCCGGCCGTCATGTCGCCGAGCAGTTCCTGCATCTCCTCCGCGAGGCGGGCCTTGTAGTAC
>Ga0114966_10005241_pt1 | contig 11017 bp, 10 predicted proteins | sample M_130207_XF_Meta_FD_87029 | JGI IMG/M metagenome (GOLD analysis project Ga0114966, IMG submission 87029) | Freshwater microbial communities from Lake Montjoie, Canada to study carbon cycling - M_130207_XF_MetaG | ecosystem: Environmental > Aquatic > Freshwater > Lake | place: Lake Montjoie...
ACTTTGGACAGGACTATTTTTACCGCGCCCAGGTGGCCATCGCGGGACTGGCCGCACTCACGCCCGCCGAGGCCATGTACATGCGCCCCGTTCCTCCGGACGGCGGTCAGAACCTCGATGCCTCAAAGCCGCTCGCCCTGCGCTTTGCCAAGGGTCAGGCGCCCGCGGTGAACGCCTTCTGGTCTCTGACCGCCTATGCGCGCACGCCCGAAGGCCAGTCGTTCTTCTTCGACAACCCCATCAACCGCTACGCCATCGGCGACCGCACCAAGGGCCTGAAATACGCTTCGGACGGCTCTCTGGAGATCATCATTTCCCGGACCGACCCTGGGGGCGCACGGTCGAGCAACTGGCTGCCGGCCCCGCCCAACGCACCCATGGGCCTTTCCCTGCGCGCCTATCTGCCCAAGCCGGAATTCTATGAGGGAACCTACCGCCTGCCGGCGCTGGTGGCGGCATGAGAACGCTGGCTTTCGCCCTTTGCGCGCTGACGCTGAGCGCCTGCGCGAGCGCTTCGACGCCCCCGGCCGCAGACACTCCCGGCGTCATCACGACCGAGAGCATGGCGCGCGGGTCGCTGACTCGCACCTACCAGGTCCACGACTTCTCCGGCGGCAAGCGTGCGCCGATGGTCATCGTCATGCACGGCGGGGGCGGCAACGCGGCCAACGCGGTGAACATGACCCAGTTCGACGTGATCGGGCGGCGCGAACATCTGATCATCGTCTATCCGGATGGCAGCGCCGGGCCTCTGGTTCCCAATCTGGAAACCTGGAACGCCGGCCACTGCTGCGCCCAGGCCATGCGCAACAAGGTCGACGACATCGGCTTTCTCTCGGCTGTGATCGACAAAATGGTCGGGTCGGGCAAGGCAGATCCGGTACGCATCTACGCGACCGGTATGTCCAATGGCGGCATGATGAGCCACCGCCTCGGCATTGAGCTCTCCGACAAGATCGCGGCGGTCGCGCCGGTCGTTGGCGCGCTGTTCGGCGACGAGAAGGACCCGCCTAGAGGCGTGCCGATCCTGATCATCAACGGCGCGGTCGACCGCATCGTACCGGCCGAGGGCGGGAGGCTCTCGCCCGACGGTGGCAACATCGCGGCCGGCCAGGAGGACCATTCCCTTCTGCCCTCCAAGGCCCAGGGGGAATTCTGGGCCAGGGCCGGTCATTGCAAAGCGGGCGTGACCAAGGCCGTTCCCGGCGCCAGCCTGATCGAATATCCTGGCTGCGCGGGCGGGGTGGAGGTTTTGCACTACACCGTCACCAACAACGGCCACGCCTGGCCGGGGGGCAGGCCCGGCCGGGAAGGCGCGAATGTGCCGTCAAAGGACTTCAACGCCAGCGAAATGATCTGGGCCTTCTTCAAGAGGCACCCGAAGCGCTAGCTCCAAGGAAGGTCGGCTTCACCTCTGAGGATCGCTTCGGTCTCTGGTGTGTGACCAAGCCCGCCGCGCGTGTGCAACACCAGCGGCGGCAACAGCACCAGGGGCGCCTTGCCGGTCTTGATGGCGCGGACCAGCACCCGCTTGGCCGGGGCGTCTGCGAAGGGGTGGATTGGGCGCACTTTGAACGATCCGCACTTGTCATCCAGCAGCGCCAGAATGTCGCCCAGCCGGTCGGCCCGGTGGATGACGGTGATGGTTCCCCGCTCACGCACTGCCTTGGTCAGGAAGGTTGTCCAGGCGGGCAGGCCCGCGTCGGCGATCCACGCGCCGCGCCTGGCCGGAGAGGGGCCGCGCAGGGCGCGCTCGTCGTCAAAGAAGGGCGGGTTGGAGATCACCGCATCGAAGGTTTTCCGCGAAAACTTCGAATAGGGCAGGGCGACATCGCCGGGCAGCGCTTCGACCCGTCCTGACAGACGATTGAGCTCGATGTTCTGCAGGGCGAAAGCGCGCACCGTCGGGTCGCGCTCCAGGCCTACAAATGTGCAGTCAGGCCGGCGGATCGCTGCGGCGAGCATGGCCCCGCCCACGCCGCAGCCAACATCGAGCACCCGCTCGCCTGGCCTGGCGTCACAAGCCGCCGCCAGCAGGGCCGCGTCCACCCCGGCCCGATAGCCGTCGAGCGGCTGGCGCAGCCAGACCCGGCCGTTCAGCACCGCATCGTCGGTATGGGGAGGGTTTTCCTGCATGGCGTCCTTGACCATGACCTATCGCCTCGCCATGGTCCCGGCAATTGCCGGAGCCTCACGGACCGGCCGGGAACGGTGACGGAATTGGCGCTCGAACTGACAGCCAGCAAAGGCGGGACGCAGCCAAAGCGCGGCGTCGATGGCCTCGTCGCCCTAACTCTGACCGATATGGACGCCGTCAACGCCCTGATCCGGGCGCGGATGGACAGCCCCGTGCCGGTAATCCCGGCCCTCGCCGACCATCTGATTGCCGCCGGTGGAAAACGCTTGCGGCCGCTGCTGACCGTCGCCGCCCATCGCCTCGCCGGCGGCAAGGGGGATGCGGGCACGAAGCTCGCCGCCGCCGTAGAGTTTGTGCACACCGCGACGCTGCTCCACGACGACGTGGTGGATTCCTCGGACCTGCGCCGGGGCAAGGTTGCGGCCCACCTGATCTGGGGCGCGGCCCCGGCGGTGCTGGTCGGCGATTTCCTGTTTGCGCGCGCCTTCGAGCTGATGGTCGAAACTGGCTCGATCCGCGCCCTGGGCGTGCTGGCCCGGGCCTCGAGCGTCATCGCCGAGGGTGAGGTGCTGGCGCTCAGCCGCGCCAACGACCTCAATCTGGAACATGAAACCTATCTGAAGATCATCGAATCCAAGACCGCCGAACTCTTCGCCGCAGCGGCTGAGAGCGGGGCAGTGGCGGCCAGGGCCTCCGAGCCCCGCATCGCCGCCCTGCGCGCCTACGGCCTGAACCTCGGCATGGCCTTCCAGCTGGTGGACGACGCCCTGGATTACGGCGGCGCGACCCAGGCATTGGGCAAGAACGCCGGTGATGATTTCCGCGAAGGCAAGCCGACCATGCCCCTGCTGCTGGCCGTCCAGCGCACCGGCGCTGGTGAGGCCTCATTCTGGGAGCGGACGGTGGTGCGCCGCGAACAGACCGACGATGATTTTCGCCGGGCCCGCGAACTGGTTCTTGCCACTGGCGCGCTGCAGGCGACTTTCGACCTTGCCCGCGAATACGCCGCCTCGGCCAAGGGCGCGCTGGCGGTGTTCGAAGCCGGCGAGATGAAGACCGCGCTCGAAGACCTCGCCGACTTCGCCGTCAGCCGCGCGTGCTAGCCAACCAAACCCGTCTGTTCGACCTTTAGCGCTCGCAGCACGGCAGGGCGCGCCCGCATCCGTTCGCGATGGTCGGCTAACACCGGGAAGCGCGCCGGATCGACGCCGTCGGCCTCGAGCCACTGGGTCAGAGTGTAGAGATAGGCGTCGCCGAAACTGAAGGCCTCGCCCATCAGCCATGGACCCTTGAACATCTCGGCTTCGATCAGGGCGCAGCAGGCGGCGACGTTTGACCCGACCTTGATCTTCAGCGCCTCGATGACCGCCGGATCATCGCTCCAGCGCGCGCCGCGCATGCGCATGGAGTGCGAGGGGTGCACGGTCGAACACAGGTAGGCGCAAAAGGCGTTGAGGCGCGCCAGAGCAAACGGATCGTCCAGAGGCGCCAGGCCCGCCTTGGGGTGGGTCTGGGCGATGTAGAGCAGGATCGCCGGGGTTTCGGTGAGCACGCCCTGGTCGGTCGTCAGGGACGGCACCCGGGCCTTCGGATTGATCCGCAGATAGGCCTCGCTCCGCTGGTCACCGGCCTTGGTGTCGACCAGGCGTACCTCGTACCGCGCGCCGGCCTCTTCCAGAGCGATGAGGGACGCCAGCGATATGGAGCCCGGCGCGTAGTGAAGGGTGAGCACGCGCCTACTTCACGGCGGCGCAGAAGCGCTGGATGCGGCTGCAGGCTTCTTCCAGCACCTTGTCGCTGGTGGCGTAGGAGATGCGGAAGAAGGGGGCGAGGCCGAACGCTGTGCCCATCACCACCGCAACGCCTTCGGTTTCCAGAAGCTCTGTGCAGAAATCGCCGTCGGTTTCGATGACCTTTCCAGATGGCGCGGTCTTGCCGATCAGGCCTTCGCAGGACGGATAGACATAGAAGGCGCCTTCCGGCGTCGGGCAGACCAGGCCCTTGGCCTGGTTCAGCATCGAGACCACCAGGTCGCGGCGGCCCTGGAACAGTTTCTGGTTCGGCTTGATGAAGGCCTGGGTGCCGTTCAGCGCCTCGACGGCGGCGTACTGGCTGACCGAGCAGGGGTTGGACGTGGTCTGGCTCATCACCTTGCGCATCAGGTTGATCAGCTCGACCGGGCCGGCCGCATAGCCGATCCGCCAGCCGGTCATGGCATAGGCCTTCGAAACGCCGTTCATGGTCATGGTGCGGTCGTAGAGCGCCGGTTCCACCTGGGCGATGGTGGTGAATTCGAAATTGTCGAACACCAGGTGCTCGTACATGTCGTCGGTCAGGATCCAGACCTGCGGGTGGCGCAGCAGAACGTCGGCCAGGGCCCGCAGTTCGGCCCGCGTATAGGCCGCGCCCGAGGGGTTGGACGGCGAATTGAGCAGCACCCAGCGCGTACGGGGCGTGATGGCGTCCTCGAGGTCGGCCGGGTTCAGTTTGAAGCTCGGCGCTTTCGTCGCGATGAAGCGCGGCTCGCCGCCGGCCAGCAGCACCATGTCCGGATAGCTGACCCAATAGGGGGCCGGGATGATCACCTCGTCGCCCGGGTTCAGGGTGGCGACCATGGCGTTGTAGATTACCGGTTTGCCGCCCGGCGAAACGTTGACCTGGGCCGGTGTGTAGGAAAGGCCGTTCTCGCGCGCGAACTTGGCGCAGACGGCTTCCTTCAGCTCCACGATGCCGTCAACGTTGGTGTATTTGGTCTTGCCGTCGCGGATGGCCTTGATGGCCGCTTCCTTGATGTTGTCGGGCGTGTCGAAGTCCGGCTCGCCGGCGGCCAGGCCAATCACGTCACGGCCCTGCGCCTTCAGCTCACGCGCTTTCGCATCCGCCGCCAGGGTGGCGGACGGCTTGACGCGGGACAGCGAGGCGGACTGCAGGGACATGACAGGGACTCAAGGGCTAGGGTTGAAAAAGGCGCGCCGGTTTACGCCCGCTTTGTGTGCGGTGCAACGTAGCGGTCAGGCTTTCTTGGCGGTGGCCCGGGCGATCGAGGCGGTCACCGCCAGGTCGACGCGTTTCTCACGCGTCTCGGGGCGTTTCGCGCCTTCCACCGCTTCGGCGTATTCGCGCTGGCGGGTGAAGCTGAACTTCTGCCAGCCTTCCCAGGCGGGCGGAGAGGCTTTCAGCGCGGCTTCGAGGTCGGTGGGCGGCGTGACCACCCGGGCGTCGGCGTCGAGTTCGACGGTCACGTCCAGCGTCTCGCCGCCCTTGAGACCGGCGGCTTCGAAGTTCGAGCGGCGCAGGGGAATCCACGCGCCGCCGCCCATGGCCGAGTTGGTGCTGCTATAGGTATAGCCGTTCAGCGTCACCTTCACCGGCGGCTGGGCCTTGCCGGACACCTCGCGGGGGTCAAACGGCACGACGATGGCGCTCATCGGGCCCATGGGTGTGATCGTGGTGGTGAAGGTCTTTTTCATCGCGCCAGGGCGGCCCGGGTGCGCAGCCAGCTTTGCCATTTGAGCACATTGGGCTCAAGCGCCCGGCCGGTGCGCGCCTCGGTCATCATCACCTTGGGAAACCGGTACATGCGCCGATCGGCAATGCCGGATTTCTCGTCGTTGAACTTGACGAGGACACAGGAATAGAAGCGCTGGGCGGCCTCCAGGATCAGGTCTTCGCTGATCGTCCCGATGTCGAGCCGGGCCAGCTGGTCGTTGTTCAGCCGGGTTTGGTCTTGGCCGGTCATGTCATAGAGCAGGCTATCGCGCGACTCGCGCTGGCAGGTCGATTTGAAGTTCTGGACCACGAACCAGACATCGCCGTCATTCCTCTGGATGAAGTGGCGATTGAGGTCCGGATTGACCAGCGAGCGGGCGACGGTGAAGTCCATCCGAAAGCGCGCATCGGCCTGGGTGAAGAGGGCGCCGGCCGTGGCGGCGGCGGCTGGGGAGGCGACGGCGGCGAGCGCCAGGGCGGCCGCCAGCGCGGTCTTCATGCGGCGTCGGCGAACGGCGCCAGGATGGCCAGGATCTCTGCCTGCTCGGCCTTGGCCTCCGGCGAGCCAGACCCGCCCCGGCCGGTCGTGTGGTGCGCGAGCTTCCAGGCGGATGAGCCGGCCTCGTTGCGGGCTTTGGGGTTGGCGCCGTGAGCCAGCAGCGCCTTGACGGCCTCCGCACAACGGCAACGCACGGCGCGGTGCAGCGGCGTGACTCCGCCTGAATAGGTCGCGTTGGCGTCGGCCCCGGCGGCGATCAGGAGGCGGATGGTTGCCGTCTGGGCGGTTGGGTTCCACCCCGGCTGGTCCGGCTGACCGCTCGCCGCCAGGTGCAGGGGTTCGTGGCCCCGGCGGTTACGCGCCCGCACGTCCGCGCCGGCCGCGATCAGGGCGCGGGCGACCTCGGTGTCATAAGCGTTGGCTGCGAAGTGCAGGGCTGTGTCGCCCTTGTAGAAATAGGCGCCGATGGGCCGGGGAAAATTGCCGTTGACCGTGAACGCGGCCCTTGCCAGCGCCGGCTGCGCCGCCAGCAGGGAAAGCGCGCGCGCGCTGTCGCGGGCCCGAATGGCTTCGATCAGCTCAAACAGGCCCGCGTCAGACACCCTTAGCTCAACGCGCTCTTGACCACGTATTCGTACTCCTGGCGCAGCTCGTCGTGCGGCTGCTGCACGAAATAGACGCCCACCAGGTCGTTGAGTGGGTCGGTCCAGGTCATGGTGCCATAGGCGCCGCCCCAGCCGAAACCGCCGGTCTTGCGCCCGCAGCCGCAGGTGTTGGGGTCGAGCACGGTGCGCACCAGGATGCCGAAACCGGTGCCCTGGGTGACGCCATTGATGCCGTGATAGAGGTCGCCGATCAGGTTCTTGTGCATCAGCTCTACGGATGAGGCTTTCAGCACCCGCTTGCCGTTGACGGTCCCCTTGTTGAGCAGCATGGTCTCGAACAACAGGTAGTCCATGGCGGTCGACGACAGGCCAAACGAACCGGCGAAATAGGTGGTCTGGGCGCCGGGATTGGCATTGGCCTTCACCCAGGCGTTGCCCGTGCGGGTATAGCGGGGCACCACGCGGGCGGCCTGTTCGGGGGTGAGGTTCCAGGCCGTGTCCTTCATGCCGATCGGCTCGAACACCCGCTCGCGCATATAGACATCGTGCGGCACGCCCGAGGTGATCTCGACGATGCGGGCCAGCACGTCCGGGCCCGTGGTCGCTGAATAGGCCCAGCGCGTGCCCGGCTGGAAGTCTAGCGGGGTGTTCTTCAGGTAAGGGATGCGGGCGGCCAGGGTGTTGGGCGTTCCGGCCGGGACGCCCTGCGGCGTCCCATTCAGGCCCGAGGTGTGGGTCGCCAGGTCCTTGATGGTCAATTCGCGGTTGGCCGGTTCGGTCTCGCGCGGGGGGCCGCCGCGTCCGCCGCCGCGGGCCGGGGCGGGTGCGGCCGGAGCCGCAGGCGGCTGTGTTCCCGCCGAGACTGCGCCGGCCGACACATACTGCGGCGGCATGGTCTTGTAGACCCGCATCTCCTTCAGTTCGGGAATGAACTTGGAGACTTTGTCGTCGAGCGAGATCTTGCCCGCTTCGATCTGCTGCAGCAGGGCGACGGCGGTGGTCGGCTTGGTGGACGACATCATCACCATCAGGTTGTCGGTGCGCATTCTGGTGCCGGCCGCGATGTCGAGCGCGCCGTGGGCCTGGAAGTGAACCAGCTTGTTCTTGCGGGCGACGGCGGTGACCGCGCCGGTCAGTTGGTTGGCCTCCATCTGGCGGCGGATGAACTGGGCGACGCGGGCGTCGATGTCGGAGGCCACGCCCACCGTCGGCGGGGCGACGCCAGGAATGCCCGGGACAGTCGGCATGGGCGGCGCGGCGCCAGCCGGCATGGCCTCGCGCTGGGCCCAGGCGGGCAGGGCGCTGGCCGCGCCGGCAAGGCCAAGGCCGGCCAGCAGGGCGCGGCGGTCGAATTCTTGAGTCATGATGTGGTCCTCCCCAGGACTTTTGTTTGTTGGAGCCACCTTCCGGCAGAGCGGGGCGGAGGTCAACAAACCTCCCCCGTGAAACGGGGGAGGGGGACCGCCGACAGGCGGTGGTGGGGGCGAGCTGCATCCACCAGCCGTGGATGTACCCGATGAACATTCTGCGGAGCGTGGGGCTCGCCCTCTCCGACATCCTTGCGGATGTCTGCCTCCCCCACTGCATGGGGGAGGTGTTTTGATCCGCGTAATAAATATCCGCGCCGGAGGGCGTAGACTGCGCCGCTCACCAGAGTCCCCCACGCCATGCCTGACGGAACCGCCACCGCTCATACCCTTTGGCCCAAGCTCGCGACCATGCTGAGCGAAGGCTACCGGCTGGACATGCTGCGCAAGGATGCGGTGGCCGCGCTCACGGTCGCCATTGTCGCCCTGCCGCTGTCCATGGCCATTGCGGTCGCCTCCGGGGTTTCGCCTGACCGGGGGCTCTATACGGCGATCATCGGCGGGTTCCTGGTCTCGGCCCTGGGCGGCAGCCGGTTTCAGATCGGCGGGCCGGCGGGGGCCTTCATCGTGCTGGTGTCGGCGACGGTTGCGAGGTTCGGCCTGCAAGGTTTGCTGGTGACCGTGATGATGTCGGGGATGATGCTGACATTGCTCGGCCTTTTGAGGCTGGGCTCGCTGATCCGTCATATTCCGCACGCCGTGACCGTCGGCTTCACCTGCGGGATCGCCGCGACCATCCTTGCGAGCCAGCTCAAGGATCTGGGCGGACTGACACTGACTGGCGTTGAACCCGGACCGTTTTTTCCGAAGCTTTTCGCGCTGGGGCAGGCGCTCCCCAGCGTCAATCCCGTCGCTGCAGGGATTGGCGCCGGCGTTGCGGCGCTGATCTTCCTGGTCCGCAGGTGGCGGCCGACCTGGCCCGGGATGCTGATCGCCGTGGTTGCCGCCGCGCTCGCCGCGTTTGTCTTCCACCTTCCGGTCCAGACCATCGGGGGAAAGTTCGGCGGCATTCCGCACGGCCTGCCCATGCCGGCTCTGCCGCCCGTATCGCTCGATCTGTTGTGGCTGCTCTTGCCCACAGCGCTGTCCTTTACCCTGCTGGGTGGGATCGAGAGCCTGCTCTCGGCCAAGGTGGCCGACGGCATGACGGCCCGCAAACACCGGCCGAACATGGAACTGGTAGCCCAGGGCATCGCCAACATCGCCTCGGCCCTGTTTGGCGGCATCAGCGTGACCGGGACGATCGCCCGGACCGCTACCAATGTCCGGGCCGGCGCCGTCAGCCCGCTGGCCGGGATCATGCACGCGGGCTTCATCCTGGTCTTCATGCTGGTCGCAGCGCCGCTGGCGAGTTTCATCCCCCTGTCAGCGCTCGCCGGCGTGCTGGTGGTGGTGGCCTGGAACATGGCCGAGAAAAAGGAGTTCGCCGCGCTGCTGCGGGACTGGCGAACGGGCGCAGTGCTGATCGCGACCTTCGGATTGACGCTGGTGAAGGATTTGACCTGGGGCATCGTGGCGGGGTGTTTGCTGGCGGCGGTGTTCGCGCTCATGAAGCGGTTTGGTCCGGCGGCGAAGGCCTAGGGCGGCCACAATCCTTGCCCTTTGGCCCAACCCGCGTTATGTGCACCGCCATGTGCACGCAGCGCACCCTTCTTCTGACGCTTCTTCCGCTGGGGCTTAGCCGCCCCTGGGCGTCCGTCTGAGCCTGCGTCTTTAGCCGCGGGTCCGGCGCTCAGGGGTTTCGAAATTCACCCCAGAAAATGCACCGAACCTGAAGAGCACCACAATGAACACCACCCCCACACAGACCTCGTCCTCGAAGGATCGGGTCATCATCTTTGACACCACCATGCGTGACGGCGAGCAGTCGCCGGGCGCCTCCATGAGCCATGACGAGAAGATCGAACTGGCCAAGATCATGGAAGAGATGAAGGTCGACGTTATCGAGGCCGGTTTCCCGATCGCCTCCAACGGCGATTTCGAGGCCGTCCGCGCCGTCGCGCAAGTGATCACCGAGAGCACCGTTTGCGGTCTCTCCCGCGCCGCGCCGGCGGACATCGAGCGCTGCGCCGAGGCCATCCGTCCGGCCAAACGCGGCCGCATCCACACCTTCATCGCCACCTCACCCCTGCACATGAAGCACAAGCTCTTGATGGAGCCTGAGGCGGTGCTGGAATCCATCACTGGCTCGGTGACGCTCGCCCGCAACCTGTGCGGCGATGTGGAATGGTCGGCGGAGGACGCCACGCGGTCGGAGCGCGATTTCCTGCGGCGGGCGGTGGAAGCGGCAATCAAGGCCGGGGCCGGCACCATCAACCTGCCCGACACCGTGGGCTACGCCTATCCGACCCAGTACGCGGCCATGTTCCGCGACCTGATCGAGAACGTACCGGGCGCCGACACCGTGGTCTTCTCCACCCACTGTCACAACGACCTCGGTTTGGCCGTCGCCAATTCCCTGGAAGGCGTGATGGGCGGGGCGCGCCAGATCGAGTGCGCCATCAACGGCATCGGCGAGCGGGCCGGCAACGCGGCCTTCGAAGAGATCGTCATGGCCATCCGCACGCGCTCCGACGCGCTGGGCGTGCATACCGGCATTGCGCCGGAGCACATCATGCGCGCGTCCCGCTATGTCTCGGCGATCACCGGTTTTCCGGTGCAGTACAACAAGGCCATCGTCGGCAAGAACGACTTTGCGCACGAGAGTGGCATCCACCAGGACGGAATGCTGAAGAACCGTGACACCTATGAGATCATGACGCCGGTGTCGGTGGGGCAAGGTCAGACCAACCTGGTCATGGGGAAGCATTCCGGCCGACATGCCTTCAAGGACAAGCTGAAGGGCCTGGGCTACGAGCTGGGCGACAACGCCCTGAACGATGCCTTCACCCGCTTTAAGACCTTGGCCGATAAAAAGAAG